>Ga0247840_10012326_pt1 | contig 10164 bp, 4 predicted proteins | sample LaCruzMarch2015__FD_192404 | JGI IMG/M metagenome (GOLD analysis project Ga0247840, IMG submission 192404) | Freshwater microbial communities from meromictic Lake La Cruz, Castile-La Mancha, Spain - LaCruzMarch2015_17m | ecosystem: Environmental > Aquatic > Freshwater > Lake | place: Spain...
CACCCATTGGGTGACTCTTTTTCATTGACCAATCAAGACTAAAACGTAATCTTATCAATGCTTTGCCTTGTTTTCATAAGAGTCCAACTTCCGTTTTTAGGTTAAGTTACTGGCATGGGGGGTACGGGGGGATTTTTTTTGAAAGTTCAACTTCTGTCTTTAGATTTAGGAGGGGGATTTTTTTGAAAGGGTTAGCGGTGTTGTTCCCATGAAAGGCCGATTTTTGGGGGGAGTGTTTTTCTTCGTTTTAACTCTGGGGTCTGCTTGGGTTTTTGTGGTCCGTCCCCGCTTGGAAGACGCTCTTCGCCCAAAAATTGAAATTCTTCTATCCCAAGCCGCCCAAAACCCTGTTTCCATCGAGGCTTTGCGGATCCACCCTTTGCTTTTAAACGCTCGGGTTGAAAACGTTCGTGTGGGACCGGTGCAAGACCCGCTGTTTTCCTGTTCCCGGGCCACGCTGTCCCTCTCCTTTAACCCGGCACCGACCCCTTTTTCGTTTTTGTTTTTTACCTTTGGGCGGTCCACCATCGAAGACCCCGTGGTGCACGTGCCCCCACCATCGGTGAACGGAAAACCACTCCAGCCTTGGTCTGGGTCTTTGCCTTACCACCAACTCACTCTTCGTCGTGGAACCGTTTCTTTTTGGGTGAAGGGTTCTTCCCTAACTCTCACCCATATTGACGGAACGATGGACGCCTCCTCCGCCGGTCTGGGCGTGACCGCCCAAGGCCACGGGCCTTGGGGCCCGTGGGCCGCCGACGGCCAAGGCGTTGGTGGAGAACGTTGGCACGGACGGATCCAACTGTCTTTAAAAAACTTACCTTTAGAAACGTTGCAAACGTTTCTAAAAAAAGAGTGGGGAACTTTTTCCGGTCGCACGGCCTTGACCATGAAAGCCGAGTGGGCCAACGGTCAAAGGGTTCCGGCTCGCTGGTCCGTCCGCACAAAAACAACCAACGGAATTTGGCGTCCCACAGCCAACAACGCTGACGCCGGTGTCCCTTTTCAAGGCGTGTTAAACGCCCGCGCGGTTTCTTCATCCCCCACGTTTTCTTTCAAAGACTTTACGCTGTTCAACGCCCTCCACTTAAATGGTTCCGTGTCTAAAGACTCGTTAAACCTTCGCTGGAAAGCCACGGAATTGTTTTTAGAAGATTTCCGCAACAGCGGGGCTCCTTTTTTTAAAAAGATTTTGGGCCAAGGCCCCGTGGCCACCGCGGGCACTCTGTCCGGTTCCCTGAAGCACCCGTCGGCCTCTTGGACTTTAAGTTCTAAAAAAATCACCCACGCGTCCATCGTTGTCCCCCCCTTTGAAAGCCAAGGCGAATGGGGGGAAAAGGGTTTTTTATCTGAAGGCACCACGGCCGGTGGCCGTTGGAGCGTCACCCACCCCGCCGGACGTCCTTGGACGGTCCGTGTCCGACGTGTGTCTTTGGACGAATGGGCCCGGGTGAACCGCTGGCCCGGTGTGAAAGGTTTTATGTCCGCGGACGTTTTCCTCGAGAGAACCCAAAACCCCGTGCCTCGGGTGAACGGTTCCTTAAGTCTGGTGGATTTCTCTTGGGCCCAACACCGGTGGCCGGGCGTGAAGACAACCCGTTTTTCCTTAGTCCCGGGGGGGGTGCGGGTGTTCACGGGGGGAGAAAAAAATCTTGAGGTCACGGTGTCCTCCGGTGTGTGGCGTTTAACGTCCTTTGATCACAAGGACGGTTCTTACCACCTGTGGGCCAACGGGGTGATTCGTGACCAAGAGGGAAACACCGGTTTGGAATGGGGTGTGTCGTTCCCTTTATCGGACGTTCCTCCTTTCGTCAAACGGTTTCCCGAGGGGGCCGGTGTTTTTACGGCCCGAGGGCACTGGCACGGCCCTTGGACCGACCCGGTGGTGGTCACGGAGGTGGATGTTAAAAACGTCGTTTGGCGGCCCCAAGGTTTGGTGCACCAAGGGCACGCGTCCGTTCGAGGGGGGCGATCGTTGCTCACCGTGTCCCCGTTCGTTTGGGACGGGGTGGTTCAAGGACAATTTTCTTGGTTGTTTGGTCGCGGGTGGTCTGTGTCGTCCCAGGTGGGGCCCGCTTCCGCCGAGACTCTTTTGGATTTTTTACCTTGGACAAAACCCCAAGGGGTTTTGTCCAGTGAAATCAAATTGGAGGGGGAATCGTTTTCTGTGGTTCAAGGGACCGTGACCGTGGAGGGGCACGACGGGGCGTGGGGGGGGGTGGCGTTTCGTGAATGTCGTGGGGATGTTCTTTTCGAAAAAAACAAAATCGAATTGAGCCGGTTTTTGATTCAACAATCCACGGGTCGGTTTTCTCTCACAGGGCGAGCGGTGAAACAACCTTTCGTCCACCGGCCGAGCCGGTGGACGGGTTCTTTCGAGGGAACCGCGGACCGGTTTTCCGTGTCGTCGATCGTTCTCTCGGGGCCCATTAAGGTGGACGCCGATTCTCTCGGTACGGGTTCTTTTTCCAGCCCGTCGTTTTTCGTGGGCCCCGCTCATTTGGGAGCCGTGTCCGGAAAATTTTTCAGATCGTCCGATGGCCCAGAAATTTTTTGCAAGTTTTCCCGAGGCTTTTCCGCCTCGGGAAAACTTGCAAAGGGTCGCTGGAGCGGTCGGGCGGAGGTGAGCGATGGAAAATTAGACGAGGTGTTCCCCTCTTTGGGCGACCCCCATCGGGTGTGGGGCCCTTGGTCCGGTTCTTTTTCTTTTGAAGACACACCCCAAGGCCTTCGTTTGGCGGGAAATTCTGTTCTTCGGGCGTCGTCTTGGCGAGGGCTTCCTCTGGACGCCGAAGCCCAATTAACCACAGCCCCCGGGGGCGACTGGGTGCCGTCTGTCACGGTTCGTCTTCCCAAGGGGGGCTCCCTGTTTCTCTCGGGCCGCTGGTCCCCTTCCCGGCGTGAAGGCGAGGTGGATTTTAAGGGAGAAGGGACAGGGATCAACGGTGCCTCTTTTGGGGGAGGGGCCTCTTTGTCCCTTGCCGAGGGAACCGCCACGGTCAAAACGGCCCACTGGGCTTGGGATGGTCAGACCTGGAGCGTTCGGCCCGGCGGTCAAATTTCACGTCTTTTTGTAACTACTCAGCCCTCATCCGGCCCTTCGGGCCACCTTCCCCTGAGAGGGGAAGGAAATCATGGGTTTCCCTCTCCTCTTGGGAGAGGGCAGGGTGAGGGATCTGAGCAGTTACGTCTTTTCAACGGAAGGTGGGCCCTGCGTTTCACCAACGACGTACGCAACGTACGGTTGGGGCCGCTCCTTTTGTTCGGTGCTTTGGGGGTGGACGCCCAAGGTGGGTCCGATGGTTTAACGGCCACCTTAACGGCGGAACCGTTTTGGATCAATCAGGCTTTGTTTCAGGGCCCCATGGCCCGGGTGTCCGTGTCGTCGGGGCGGGTGGATTTTCTTCGGGTGCCCCACACAGAAACGTTTCTGGTTGGGCGGGTGGCCCTGTCCGAGTGGCCCCAAGCCACGTTTCAAGATTTTGTCCTCTGGGACCGGGGGTCCCGACGGGTGTCCATCCAAGGCACGGTGGGCCCTCGTCTTTGGGATTTTTCATTAAACGGTTGGGGAATCCCAGCGGACACTTTGATGTCTTTGGCGGATTTTGATTTTCCCTTGTTCGGCGGGGTGGACGTGTTTCTTCGCGCCCGGGGATCCGTTGAAAATCCCAACGTGGTGGCCACTCTCCGGGGGGTGGAGGGGCGTGTAGGGAGACTCCCCTACGACCAAATGCAAGCGTCCGTGGTTTGGACCGGGAACCGCGTGGACATTTCCCATTTAAAATTGCAACGTCAAAACGGGTATTTTCTATCGGGAGAAGCCCACCTCCCCGTGGGCGATAAGGGAAACCCCCAAGACCTCTCTTTGGCTTTACGTTTGCAGGACGGGCGGGCGGCGGTGCTTGAAAGTCTTTGGAACGGGTTTCGTTCCGCCGACGGAACTTTTGAGGGCGACTTGTCGTTGGGGCCTCAAGGGGGGGAAGGGCACTTGATTGTGAAAAACGGCGTTTTAAGAGCCCGTACCTACGTTCGACGTGTGGACGATTTAAATCTGAAGGTTCACCTCAAAGACAACCGTTTGTGGGTGGATTCGGCCCAAGCCCGGGTGGGAAAAGGCCGGTTGGAATTGACGGGGTCCTTGGGGCTCAACGGTGTTTTTCCCTCAGATTTTGATGTGCGTTTGCGCACCTTGGACTCTCGGGGTATTGCCGTGGAAGTCCCCCAATTAAGCGTTCCCCCGGGGCCGTTGTTGGGGAAATTTTCTTTTTTACGCCATTCCCTTGAAAGCGCGTCCCGGGGAGAACCCCGATTCGATCTCACGCTGAAGGGGTCCCTTGGGTCCCACCGGTTGGCCGGGGAGGTGGTCCTTGAAAAGAGCGATTTCACGTGGCCTCCCTCGGAACGCGTGGGTCCTCCGGCCCCTCGGGTGTGGGCGAATTTTTGGAAAACCGCCGCCTACGATTTGAATCTGAAAACCGGACGTTCTTCTTGGTTTTGGAACGAGTATGTGAAAGTTCAAATGGACGGAAGTTTATCCCTTCGCAAGGAAAAATCGGACTGGAATTTGGAAGGACGTTTGGAGGCCCGGGAAGGAACCATCAACTATTTGGGTCAACTTTTTGATGTTAAAAAAGGCGTTTTTGAGGCCCTTCCAGAAACCGCCCAAGTTTCTGGGGGAAAAGCCACCACGGTCTGGTTGTCCGGTCGCGCGGAACGATCCGTCACGTGGGGCGACGCCCGATCGGACGACACGGTGATTCTCGTGGTGGATCGGGCTCCCGTAACGGAGATAAAACCCCGCTTCCTCTCCAGCAACAACCCCGAGATGCTCTCGGACCGGGTGGCCATGCGGGCCCTCGGCATGAGCGGGGAAGAGCAAATGACCCCCCAAGAGCGCGATCAACTTTTGAGCGCCGGGTTGGTCCAAATGGTGGGCACCGGGGCCACCACCTTCGCCAGTGGGTTGGCTCAGAAATTTGGAATTTATATGATAAGCCCCGTTTACGAGCCCCCCGAAAATGTGGACACGGTGCCCGGTTCTCTCCCGGCCCAGTCCCCGAACGGCCCGCCCCGATTGTCCGATCGTTTGCGGGGGGCCGGGGCGTCGGCCCGCGTTCGGTTAACGGACAGTTTTTTCGGTGTTTATAAAGTAAAATACGATGAATACAGCGACCGTGTTTTTTTTCGCGACGAATTGGAGCTTATCTACCGAGTCCGCAAGAGCCTCTTTCTTCGAGCTTCCACGGAACTCGATTCTCAACAAACGCTGGGCCAACCCCCCGAGAAGCGTGTCGTTCTCGAAAACCAATGGCGTTTCGGTCTCCCTCGTCGCTCCGAAATAAAAAAGGAACTTAACCCATGACAGTCACCTCTGTTTTTAAAAATATTCCGGCTTTTGCCGGAATCCGGTTGTGTACCCGAGAGAAAATTGGTCGGGAGAAGAAGAAAAGAAGTTCTTTGTCTTTTTTTTCGTTCGTCATCCCGGCGAAGGCCGGGATCCAGCCGTGCACTCGACAAACAAATGGTCGAGAAAAGGGGAAAACGAGCTTGTTGCCTTTTCGTTTCGTCATCCCGGCGAAGGCCGGGATCCAGTGCCTTTTGATGCTTTTGTCTTTTTCTCTCTCCCTTCCGCTCCACGCCGACACCCCGCCTCTCATCGGCGAGTTGTCGGTCACGGGCCAGCTTTTTTCCAAACCCAAAACCGTCTTGTCCAAAGTGAAGGCGCGCGTGGGGCGTTCGGTCACGGACCCCTCTTTTCGGGCCGATATTGACCGTTTGTTGGAAACAGGTTTTTACGACAACGTGGAAGTTTCCGTCGAGGATCTCCCCATTTCGTTGGCGGGCCAACCACCGAAGGTCCGCGTGACGTTTCGGGTGACGGAACGTCCCTTGGTCCGGCGTGTGGATTTTAAAGGCAACTTCGCCGTGAAAGATTCTAAATTTCGCGACAAACTCTCGTCCAAGTTGGAGGAGCCCTTCGATCGTTACAAAGCCACCCAAGACGCGTCCCAGATCAAAGAGATTTTGGGCGAGGAAGGTTACGCCGAGGCCACCGTGGAATTTTTCACGGCGCTCAACCCAAAAACCAACAAGGTGATTCTCACCTTTTTTATCACCGAAGGATCCCGGATCTTGGTGGACAACGTGTTGGTGGAGGGGGCGGAATTTTTTTCGGCCAAAAAGGTTCGCAAACTTTTGAAAAAAACCCGTCGCAACAAGGTGTTTAAAGAAGAGGCTTACAAAGAAGACGTTGACATCTTGATCAACGCTTACCGCAACCAAGGTTTTTTGGAAGTGCAGGTGGACAGCCTTCGCCGGCTCCACAACGCCGATCACACCCGGGTGAACCTCCCCTTAAAAATCACCGAAGGCCGTCGTTACACCGTGGGGACGTTTGCTTTTGAAGGGGAAACTCTTTACACGGAACCCGAGTTGCGAAAGGCCGTCGCTTTAAAAACCGGGAAACTCTACGAGCAGAAACTCATGGACGAGTCTCTTCGCCAAATTCAAGACCTCTACGCCGACCGGGGCTATCTGCGGGCGGAAATCGTCCCGGGCACGAAAACCACCCCCTTGGACAACGGCCTCGGTCGCGTGGACATTGATTTTTCCATCACCGAAAGTTCCGCGGTTTATGTGGACCGTCTTTACGTGGACGGCAACACCTACACCAAAGATTTTGTGGTTCTCCGGGAAGTGTTGTTGAAGCCCGGGGACGTGTTTTCCGCGGGTCGCATGCGTAAGTCCGTGGAACGCATTTACAACCTAGGCTTTTTAGACGATGTGCAAGTGGACGTTCAACAGCCCCGTTCCCCAGACTTGGCCGACGTGGTGTTTTCCGTCAAAGAGGGGAAACCCGGTGTCATGTCCGCCGGGGCCGGCTTCTCCAGTTTGGACGGTTTGGTGGGCACTCTTTCCGTTCAACACAACAACCTTTTTGGCCGGGCCCAGCGGGGCAGCGTGAGTTGGGAATTCGGTCGGAAAAAACAAAATTACGAAATCAGTTGGACCGACCCGTGGTTTATGGGCAAAAAGATGAGTTTCGGTGTGGACCTCTACGACACGGTTCGTAGCCTTCCTTTTCAAGACGACAGTTTCGCCTATAAAAAAGGCAACCGGGGTGTTGGTTTTCGATTGAAGCCCCGCCTCACAGACAACTTGTCTCTCATCGAAAATTACAACTACGAGCGTGTCCGGGTCTTCGATGTCAACACGGAATGGCTGAACAACCCGGATCCCGCCTTAACCATTCCCCCCTCGGACGATCAAAAATCGTCCATCACCACGGGGCTCGAATGGGACACGCGCGACAACTATTTCGACGCGTCCCGGGGCGGTCGTTACAGCACCACCGTCGAGTACGCCGGCGGCCCCTTGGGGGGCACCTTGGATTTTTACGAACCCCAATTTTCCGCCACGAAATATTTTCCCACGTTTTGGAAATTCGTGTTCACCTTGGCCGCTCGCGGGGCCTACATTGAACCCCTGAACGGAACGGTTTTGCCCGTGTCCGAACTTTACCGCATCGGCGGTGTGGACACGGTCCGCGGTTACGACATCGGCGAGGTGGGCAAAGACGGGGGAAAAGCCTACACGGTTTTTAACGCCGAATACAAATTCCCCATCGTTCAAGAAAACCACAAAACCATCCTTCAGGGGGCCTTCTTCTTAGACGCCGGAGGTGCTTGGAGCGACATCAACGACGTGAACTTTTCCATCGGCGGGGCCCCCCGCCAAATGAAAGCCGGTGCCGGTTTCGGCATCCGCTTCAAAACCCCCGTCTTCCCCATTCGCTTGGACTGGGGCTGGGGCTTGAACCGCGACCCCCAAAAGAAAAAATCCGAATTCTACTTCACCATAGGCAATATTTTTTAGGGACCCCAAACCGGACCCCTAAAAAATCTGAGAATGGCGAAGCCATCGACAACCGCTATTTCATGGGGTATAATGTTTTTAGAGGTCCCCATGAAAAACTTTTTGAAAAAATCCGAAGATCCGGGAGTAACGCTGACGGAGCTGATGGTCGCCATCGCTTTGTTGGGCATTCTTTTGCCTCCTATGGTGGGACTGTTCAAAAACATGACGAGGGCCATGTTCACGGTGGACAGTCGAAACCAACGGCAGGCGGTGGCGTTTCAGGGGCAGATGGCCCTCTCGCGGGATTTTGAAGAAATGAACGAAATTGTTTTGGCCGGTTCGGGTGTGGTGCGTTTTTACATGGATCGCACCCGGTTTGACGGAACCGGAGGGTTTCAATACCGTCCTTTCGTGGACGAGGACGGTGATGGATTTGCCAATAATTTAGATCCGGACGACGACGGCGACGCTTTTGAAGGGGTGAACGCACCAGGAAATGTTCGGACGGCCCGGGATTTGATCACCAGGCCTTCAGAGGGATGGAAACAGGGATCCGATTTGCAGGACGACGATGACGATGGGGATGAAAAGCGGGATTTAAGCTGTGAGTATTTTTACAACAGCGGAAACCAAACGATTGAGCGACGTTTTAGTTTTAACGAAGAGCCTTGGACCACGCCGGAGGTTCTTTTCGATCACGTTGTTTCCAGTACGTTCACGTTTGGAGGGGGCGAGGTGTGGCAACCAGAAAGAATCCTTGCCGACAATCACCCCAAAGATGGGATGTTGAGTCAAACGGAACTGGACGCGTTGGACGGTGTTCCCAACGAGGGTCTTTTGGACGATTTCCGAGAAACCCAGTGGATCACTTGGATAGACTATTCTTTTGATATCCTCGTTAATGAGGGAGCCGATAAACAAACGGTTCAAGGGCGGCTGTCTCCCCGGCTGATGGCCGCCAAGGAGAAATTCCGGTGAGGAGTTTACGTTCTAAAACAAAACCCCCACGAAGCCCTGAGGCGGGACTTGTGTTGATGACGGGGATGCTGGTGGTGATGATGGTGACGGTTATGGCCCTTGTTTTGATCGCCAAGCGGGTGGCCGTCACGTCGAAGTTTTCTATGAAATCCCGCTACCTTCAAGAGGTTCAGACCATGGTTAAAGACCCTTTGGTGGAAACCACAGCTCTTTTCAACAGGGATTGGCGCAGGGATTTTTTTGATGTGGGCCTTTCACCGAGTATGAACACCTATTTCTCCCGTGTCGGCAGTCTTTACAAGGTTGACTTTAGTATGAGTAGCCAGATTTGGCGCGATGTGAACGTTTACACATTGAAGTCATCAGCAAAGAATCGTGCGGAGGATCACGCCAAAAATCCCCTCTTTGTTAGCCAATCAACCTGGGAAGCCGTTGTGTCTTTCCGGCAAGACGCCCCTCGGTTTGAATGGGTGTTTCCCAGTGCGGTCAATCTGGACAATCTCCCACCTTTTTTGGGGGGTGGGGCAACGGTGGATAGAACCGTGTATGTGGAGGGTGATTTGGACACGGGCACTCTTTTGTCCGAGACATTGCGTGGTTTCTGGGTGGTGAATGGAACTTTTACGCTTCAAAGCACGGATTCTTTAGCCGCCAACAGTCAGGTGCGATGCCGATCTTTTGTTAACAACGGAGGGGCAAAATCTGGTGTTGTGAACCAATCCCTCTACAGCCCCCCGTCTCCGGGAGCTTACGTTTACAATCCCTTGGACCCCGACGGAATAGACTATTATCAAAACAACGCCTCCACCTCCATCGTTGTGGCTGGTGGAAATGTGACTCTTGACTTTACAACTTTTGCCACAGCGACGGACCGGTGGCAAAATCCCGAGATCTTCATCGGAGGGGTTTCTGCTGGTTTTTACACGCTTGCCCTGGATCGAAACGTGATCGTTGTTCGAGGGGCCGACACCGTGACGATCACCGGGGGCAACACCCAAGTGTCTTATCCCTTGGTGATCGTGGCCCTCAGAGACGGCAACGCTTCGGGCGGAAATATTAAGATTCAAGGAGGTTTTAACAGTTACTACAATGTGGTATCAAATCCTTGGTCACGGCCTCCTGGAGTTTGTGCCGGTGCTTTTTATTTTAAAAGCGATGTTGGTCTCAAGGCTTTTGCGGAAATGCCCTATTATGATGTTTCCATGGCTGATTCTCTCGTAAAAAGTCTCATTTTTTGGGGTCAGATCAATCAACCCGCCGTTTAAAATCCTGCCAAACCTATCCCGGCGTGCCTTGTGCAGGGCGTTTCTGCTGCGACCGACCCCTTCA
>Ga0247840_10012329_pt1 | contig 10162 bp, 7 predicted proteins | sample LaCruzMarch2015__FD_192404 | JGI IMG/M metagenome (GOLD analysis project Ga0247840, IMG submission 192404) | Freshwater microbial communities from meromictic Lake La Cruz, Castile-La Mancha, Spain - LaCruzMarch2015_17m | ecosystem: Environmental > Aquatic > Freshwater > Lake | place: Spain...
AAAAATCGGAGAGCCATTCCAATCGGAGGTTGATACCTCCACAACCAACACGTAGAGTACAAATCACACCCGCATGCCATAGCTTATTTTAGCTTCTGCTGGTTTGAAAACGGGGTCCACCCCACAACTCCTCCATTGAAATTGGCATTGTTGGATTGAACCGCAATGTTGGTGTTGTTGGCGATGGTCGTCGCTCCGGACACCGTGAGATTGGACAACTTGTTGGCGGTGCTGTTTGTCAGAGCATTTCCAAAGGCCAGCGAGTTGCCGACAACATTCACCGCGCCGACATTCAAGGTGAATGGTTGAGGTGTTCCCGCATCTGAAAACACCACGTATTTTTGTCCCGCACCGGTGCCGGTATTGTTCGAGGTCAATGTGCCATTGATATTCAATGTGGCGGCTGTGTATTGTGTGACGAATGTCAGTCCCGTGTTGTTGGCGGAATTTCCCGAGACATTCTGAACCGTCAGGTTGTTGATTGACTGGTTTCCGGTGATGCGGATGCCGATGCCGGACGGTACCGTGCCCGCGATAGAATACCCCAGCACGTTATCCGTGCCTGTGGGCGTGCCATCCGGGTCCCAGAGCGTGGCAGTTGTCCATAGATCCTGGCTGCCATTGCCTGTCCATGTGTAGTTTTCAGCCATTGCCGAATGCAGGACAACGCCTGCCAGCAGGGCTGCAATCAATGTTTTTGAAGTCAAGTTCGTAGGGTGGTTTGTCTGGTTGGGTGTTCGGCTTTTGGGATGCCTGGAAGCTAATTTCTTGGAGACAGTCTACACCTCAATCTTCAGTAAATCGTTAACCTCCACCTGCACTTTGCGATGTGGAGGAGTGTCGCTTTTGCCCTGCAAAGGCAGATGGTTTTTCAATTTCTCAGCCCCCTTAGGAAACCCGGTTCAAGAACCTCAGGTCAGGGAGTTTTTTCGAAAACAAAAAGTTTGCGCAGATTCCCATCCGCCAGCTTTGCGAAAAAGATGGCCCCACCGGCTCCAATTTCCGTTTCTGCGACGGAAAATACCACTGGCTGCCATTGATCCCAGTTCTCGTGAGAAAACTTCAGTTTCCGGCTCCCTGCGACAGAGAGCCTTTGATTTCCGGAATGCCGGAATACGGTAACCTCCGCATCAGAGGGAGAGGAAAGGCGTAGGCTGATCGTTGCATTGCCGTTCCTTTTGACTGTCACTGCATCGCGATCCACTTCAATCGACACGTTCCTTTGGTGCCCGGCCGGGCGGGTGTGGAACGACTGGTTCCACTCGGAAAGCCAGCCATTGAGTTCCTGTTTGATCGGGGATTGCTCCATTGAGACATCCAAATGTTCCTGAAAATCTCCGCTGAAACCCTTCGCCAATCTGAAAAGGGAGCCGTCAGCTCCCAGTTTGAACTTGTCCGGCGAGGAAAGATCGAGAATCCCGGCGGCCAAACTGGATTTGGAAGGATAGAAATAGAATACCTTGTGAGGCTCCACCGGATTGGAACCGGTCAGCAAGGGCCAGAGGTCAACCCCGTCGACAACTCGATCCGCAGGGATGGTTCCTCCAGCCAATTTGATCAGTGTGGTATAGAGATCGATGGTCGCCGCCGTCTGGTCGAGGACTTCTCCCGCCGGAATCACCCCGGGGTAGCGAATCAAGAACGGGACGCGATGCCCCCCTTCCATGTTGGTGTGCTTGCTGCCGCGGAGGGGATAGGCCGATCCCGCGCCCTGGAAGAGATCGCCCGATCCGGGGCGGTTCTGCCACGGTCCATTGTCCGAGGTGAAGATGACAACCGTATTGTCCACCATCTTGTATTGTGCCAGACGGTCCAGAATTTGCCCAACGCGGTGGTCAATTTCCCTCAGCAGGTCCTTGTATCGCTCCAAGTCGCTCTGCTTCCCTGCGGCGGACAGAAACTCCGGATGCGGATGGATGGGAACATGGGGTGTATGGGGGCTGAAATAGAGAAATAGCGGACGGGACTCTGCTGCTGCCCGATCAATCGCTCTCAGCGCCTGTTCCGTCATCGCCTCGAGCAGAAAGGACTGCTCCAGAGGGGTGTCGATGCTTCCGGAAAATGTCCCACCGCTCAAGGTCCTGTAGGAGTCGATGGGCCGCTCTCCCTGCATCAGAGCCAGTGGCGGAAAACTGTCGTTGAAGGGATTTTTATCCCACATGTCGCTGCTGTAAAGAATGCCGAAGTATTCCTCAAATCCATGTCTCATGGGGTTGAAGTCCTGCGTGCTGCCGAGGTGCCATTTGCCGCTCATGGCAGTGAGATACCCTTGTTCCCGCAACAACTCCGGAAGAGTGATCTCAGTGGCACTGAGGCCTTCCTGATCATCTGAGGACAAAACGCCTGGAATTCCCACACGGGCGGGATAGCACCCTGTCATCAGTGATGCGCGCGTCGGAGAGCAGACGGGGGATGTCGCGTAAAAGTGCGTCAGCCTTGTCCCGTCTGTCGCGAGACTATCGATGCGGGGAGTGAGCCCCTTGCTGGAGTTGGGTGCGGCAAAGTGGGAATCCCCGGTGGGAGCCTCGGGGACTTTGCCTGGATACATGTAGGCACCGATGTCGTTGAATCCCAGATCATCCATAAGGATGAGAACGATATTGGGCTGGTTCGCAGCCCGGCAGACTGAAGTGCCATCCACCAGCAGGGCTGCCGCCAGAATCATCCCCGCGCGCAGGTATCCCAAGGAATAGAAGTGAGAAGGCTGTCGCCGGAGCCCGCGCATGTCAGTTGGGATTTTCAGCTCCCCTGCTCTGGAAGTCCGAACTAGCCGTCAGGTTGCCACTGAGAACATTGATGAACCACGCGGTGGTTTTCGCAGGAAGCGGCGCGGTAACCACCCACAGATCCCCGTTTCTCCGGAGTTCTGCTGGAGTTTGAATCCAGTTTCTGCGCCCGGTGAATCCCGTGTCGACGGTGGAGACAAGCATCGCCTGCTCGAGATTCTTGTCCGATTGAAAGGTTGCTGTTGCGGCTGTGCCATCCGACGAGACGTCCACCTGACAGCACCACGGCTTTCCGTTTTTTACGATGCTCTCCGCGAAGGCATAGCTTTCCCCACGTGCCACCGCTGCCGGGTTGGAGTGCTTGAAACCCGGAATCAGAGCAAGCATCCGGGCACCGGGAGTCTCCCGGGCGCAGGCGGAAAGGCTTTCGAGGGAAAAGTGCTCGTCTGTCGGCGAGGAAAGCCACAGGGAAGGCATCTCCGCCTGCTTCAGGAATAAAATGGGATCCCAGATGCTGCGATAGTCCTCGTTGGAAGTCAGAAGTTTCCCGAAATAATTGTCGACGCCAGCCATCCTTCCGCAGCCGTAGGTCGGGATGGCGAATAAAAAGCGAGGGTCAACACCCATGACCGTGTTGGCAATGACTGCACCCCAGGAAATTCCCATCAGGCCGACTTTGTTTGCGTCCACCCCGGGAAGAGACCTCAGCAGGGAGTTCGCAAGAATGGTATCCGCAACCGCGTGATACATCCATTGGTTTTCAACCGGCTTGCTGGTGTCCTCATAGATGCCGATCCTCGCCGGTCCTGGAAACTCGTGCTTGTGCCACGAAAAGCCCCATTTCGAAGAGTCGGGCACTTTGACATCGGTTTGCCCCTCGGTGGCGATGGCAATTGCGGCAAACCCGCGGTCTGTCCACTCCTTGACCCAGTCTTTGAATGCGGTTCCCCCTCCGCCATGCACCAGCACCATGCCGGGCACTTTTTCGGAATGGTCCTTGGGAATGCCGAGCCAGGCAAACACCCTGGTCGGCCGGTCTTCCCAATCCAGACCCTTGAAGTAGATCGCCTTCAGTTCCGAATCGGAGACGGAAGACGCGTCCGCGGAGGCATCAACTACCTCCGGTGCGCTTGTCAATGCACCCAGAGAAAGAATCTTCCGGCGCTGATCCGTCGTGTCCCCGGCACCCCGCACGGAACTCTGGCAGACGGCCAGCATGACGATCGCGATTCTGACGGCCACAAGAACTGCAGGAAAGCGGTGCATGTGAAATGATTGTTTCGGTCCGGACTCCCCGGCCCGATGCGGTCAAGCTCACTCGTTCGCCGGAGTCTGTTCCGTTGTTGATATGGAAAAGTTATCCAGCGGTCCGGCACCCCGCTGCCGCGCCAGCATCTGCGAGCCGAAGAAGGCATGAGCCGTCGAAGTGATCAACGCAGGATTGAGGACCGACTTGGAGCCAACGGCTATCCTTTCTCCGGGGTTGCCATCGGGCAGGAGTTTCCGCACACCGTAGCTGCAGTCCAGTCTGCCTCCCTGATTCTTGTAAGCAAGGTAGAGGCGGTACCACTCCTGGTCCTGGAGCTGAAACTCCGCGGTCTTTTCGCCCGCCCAGCCGCCTGCGGAATTTCTGGACACGAATGCGACGATGCAGGATTGATCATTGGTATCAACCCGTTGGAGCATGGTGAAAAGAAAATCTCCCATGCAGTCATTTGAAAGCGAGATTTCCCCCTCCGGCAGCGTCGTGACGCCGAGATAGAGTGGATTTCCCAAGTTCAGCGGTTTTTGGCGGTCGATCTGAAATTGGAAATCGATGGAGACCTCGTATTTGGCACCCTCGAAGGTATTGTCGAACGGCTTGGTGCAAATTCTGACGCCTTCCTCCACGGAGTTGGATGCAGCCACCCCGCCCGACTCATTGAAGCCGGGCCCCTCCTTGTATTTGTCATCACCCAAGGCTTTGAAACTTTCAAAAAGTTCCCCGGGCTGGTCAAAGTTGTAGGTTACGGTGGTTTGCGCCAGTCCGGTCGCCAACCCGGAGGCCATGATCGAAAGAAGGAGAACTTTCGACAGAAACTTTCCCTCGCCGCATGGATATTTCGGGAGAAACCGTAAGATATGCATGAGGATTTGTTTATACCCTCCCACCAGCGAAGACAAATGGTTCAGCAATTAACCGTTAACCAGTCGCTTTTCACGGGAAACATCCCTGAAGAACTGCCTCTCCGGTTAACAGTCTATCGAAACACTCGTAGGCAGAAAGCGGTGCTTGCGCTAGGGGGTAACAAATTCATCCTTGAGTCCAATCCAGCCCAGCATTCCCGAAGGGCTCCATTTGATCCCCGCGCACCAGCGAATTTACCATGACAATCCCACGCCACGAAACGAAACCTGACCCCATGGAGAAAATATCATCCTCCTTGAGTCGGTCGGGACCGACCATCCTCCTTTGCATCCCCGCGATTTTGCTGGGCTTGTCACTCTGCGCCTGCAGGCAGCCAAGGGACCCGGTTGGTCAGCAGTCGCCGAAGCCGCCAGCGCGGGCGGACTGTGAACAGATCCATGTCTCGGCCGGGGGAAGTGATTCCCGGGTTGACATGGCGCCGGATCGATCCGTGAGCTCTCTGGCACAGGCACAGGAATTGGTGCGCAAGGTTCGCAAGGAAAAGCCGGAGCGTTCGATTGAAGTTCTTATTGCGCCCGGTGTTTACCATCTGGATGCGCCCTTGAAATTCGGCCCTGCGGATGGTGGTTCCGATACGACCAAGGTCGTCTACCGTTCGGCCGATCCGGAGAATCCTGCGGTCATTTCAGGCGGGCGGGTCATCACCGGAATGAAGAAGAACACAGAGGGCCTGTTTGAAGTCACTCTCCCCGAGGTCGCTTCCGGGAAATGGTATTTCAATCTCCTTTATGCCAATGGAAAGTTGCTTCAACGTGCCCGCACTCCCGACAAAGGATACCTTCTGACAAAAGCCGCCATGCTGGAGAGGTTCACGCCCGGCGGCAGCGGCATGAATGAACACAATGCCTTTCTTTACGATCCGCAGGACGAGGCTGTCCTGCCACGAGAGGGAGAGGAGCCCCTGGTTGTCGTCATGCATTCCTGGCTGGCGAGCTTTCATGGCATCAAATCCATGGACAGGGGAAATCACTTCATCGCACTGACGAACGAAGCCCGCGCGCCGTTTGCCGAGTGGTATGGAGCCGGTCAACGCTATTACCTGGAAAACTGCCGTTCAGCGCTGACGAGTCCGGGAGAATGGTTCCTGGATCGCAAGACCGGCGTGCTTCTTTACCATCCGCATCCGGGCGAGACACCCGAAACCATGACATTCGAAGCCCCCGGCATTCCCCGGTTGGTTGAGGTCCGGGCGGATTCCCAATTGAAGACGCCCGTCAAGGCACTGGAGTTCCGTGACCTTGTGTTTGAAATGTCCGACCGCGCCGTTCGCTATGAGGCCGGAAAGCATGTGCTCGACGTCCAGGCCCAGTGCAACCTGAACGACAGCATGTTTTACGCGTTCGGACTCCGGGAGGGAGTCATCGAGCATTGCACGTTCCGGCGGGGAGGGGGACACGGGATCTATCTGGATTACGGATGTGCTCTCAATCAGTTGAATGGGCTCCATGTTCATGACTTTGACGGCGGGGGAATTTATCTGACCTCCGGTGACGGACGGATCTCCATCGCTGACAACACTGGCAGGCGGATCACGGGCAACCTGGTCGCCGACTGTGTCGTCCACGACCTCGGCCACCTCCTGCATGGATCGCACGGAATTTTCCTTGGCTGCGCGTCGAGCAATACGGTGGAGCACAATGAAGTTTTCGATCTCGACTACTCCGGCATTGCCGTGGGCTGGGGATGGGCCCGCCGCGCGACGGACTGGGACCTCTGGAACAACCGCGTGGAATACAACCACGTCCACCATGTCATGAATGGCGTTCTGTCGGACGGCGGGGGAATCTACATGCTGGGATGGGCTCCGGGGACCACGGTCCGAGGCAACCTCATCCACGACGTCTACCATTACGGCTACATCCCCACTTCAAAGGGAGTCTATCTGGATGGAAATTCCTCCTGCATGCTGGTCGAGGACAACCTCATCTACAACATCGGCAATTACGGTATTCTCGCGAAGGGCGAATTCAATGTCATCGCGCGCAACTTCGTCTATGACTGCGCATCGAGCGCCTTCATCCGCCGCTTCGAAGTGGGGGCGAAACTCGAGGAACGCAACGCCATCAAGGAACTTTCCGTCAATTACGTCGAGGGCAACTCATTTGTGAACTCCCATCCCGGGACGCCTGTCTGTAGCGGCTATTTGACCGTGGACCGCACAGTTTTCGTAAACAATGCCGTTCTGCTCAAGAACCCCGGGGATCCCGTATCCTTCACGTCCGTGGTCGATGAATCCTCGGGCAAGACCACTCTCAACCTGGCACAAATGCGCCGCATCTTCGGGCCCGACAGCTTCCTTGCCCGACCGCTCCCATCCCTGCCCAGCATGCCCGCCACGGGACAGGCCGGTCCGAGGGAATCGCGCTATTCCGTGAATTTCCAACCCGAGCCGTCCGGCGAATTGGCTCCCGCCGCCGTGCTTCCGCTGGTCGATGATTTCGAGGGAAGGGATCTTCCCCTCCGGGGTTCGATTGCCACCCAGGGAAAGGCGGATTTTGAAGTGGTCGCCGAAGATGGGAATTCCTTTCTGATGATGAGGGATGCCGAAACAAAGCCCTATCCGATCTACCCGTTCTACATCCTCAGGGAGCGCCTCACCAAGGGCCGTTATCTTTTTGCCTTTTCCCTGCGCAACAGTGCCGAGACGCCGGACAAGATCACCCTGTCCTTCCGCGACGTGACTCAACTTTCCTACAGCGGACCCCAAGTCCTGATCAACCTGCAGCTTGCTCCCGATGGAACACTTTCCGCTGCCGGAAAACAACTCGGCAAGCTGCCCAACGGGGAGTGGTTGAATTTCGAACTCGCCTTCTCCATTGAGGGAGGAAAGGAGGATGCCCCGATGGGTATCAAAGTCACATCCCGCCAAGGGGAGCTCATCAACACCAGCGCCACCATGAGCAGTGCCGGCATCCAGGAGGTCAACTGGATCGGTTTCCTGTCCGATGCCAATGCCACGGCGCGGTGGGATCTGGACAACCTAAAAATTTCCGCGGCACCGGGCAGGTGATCTCCGGTCGCTCAGTGGTCTGATTGGCGATAAACCTCCACAAACACACGGGTCGGCTTGCCGGAAACATCGTATTTCTTCATCTGTTCCTGCCAGGCAATCTCTACCGGACTGGATTCAAGTTCGGCGCGGCCGGCTCGAAATAATTCCGGATCTGTCTCAAAAAGCACCGCAAGCGTGGAGCCGTCCAGCAGGCAGCTTACCTCCGTGATTCCACACCGCTTGTAGAGCGCCACAAGATCCGGCCAGATCGCATCGTGGTCGCGCCGGTATTCCGCCACGCGCGCCGGATCAAGTTCCCGGACATACAGCACTCGCTCGACTCGTCCTGTCGCACTCATTCAATGACGACCCCTCCCACCAGCCTCCTCGCGTCAACCATCGCATTGGCACGCATGGCATATTCGCTGGCGTCCAGAGTCTTTTGTCCGAGCAGGGATTCCCGCTCGGTTGCCACAGAAAGCAGTGCCAGTGCCAGTCCGGCATTTTTCCGTTCCTCAGATGTTCCGGAATCCTGCAGGACCTTTGCCTTGTCGGCGATCAGGCCACTTTGCAACGAAAGAATTTCATCGAGCGTCTTCGCGGCATCGGTATCCAGCGTGGAGAGATCCACACCGCCGACCAGCCAGTGGGCGCGAAGCAGGTTTTCAAAACAGTAGCTGTAGTTGAAGGGGTGAATAATGTGCGGGGCATGCGGAAGAGTGGGAGGCCACTGCCCATCGCTATTGTAGCTGTTGGTAAGCGCCAGCCAGGCCTCACGGCGAACCTTCTCCGGAAGCCCGCACTCCCGATCCTTGAGCTTCGTGCGAACCCGATCCTGCCAGGGACGCAGGAGGCGCGCCATGGGCGTCGCCGCCCAGGTGCTGGCCATGGCACCGTGCCATGCAGCATCGTCATCCCATGTGATGACCTGCAAATTGGGTTGGAGCTGGCAGGCATCGGAGAACGTGATGAATTTCCCGCGCTCCTGCACCGCCTTTACCAGGGCGATCAATTTGTCCCGCGCCTCGGGCACTCTTTCAAAGACGTTGTCCGGCCTGTTTTGATACTTCAGGCGAAACCATCCATTCGTTCCGACATACTCTGCGTCGTCGGCAAAAATAATGAGGGCTCCTTCCCCCATGTCCTGTCGGTCGGCGGAATATCGGTCGATCGTTGCAAGGTATTCCTCGTGGCTGTAACCTTCCATTCCCATGAAATAGCGCACCGCATACTGACAAATCCGGTCGGAACGCAGGAATACGCGCAATTCCTCGGGTTCGAGGCCCGCGACATGGTTGAAGGGATAATGCAGCCCGAAGTCATCCGCAGGCAGGTTGTATTTGAAATCGAAGTTGTAAAAGTTGCGCTCCTTCGTGGCTTCGGCTTCATGGATCTCCGGACGCTGCGGACCGCCGTTTGGACCTTTTGCACAACGGCTGTAGGACTCGAAATCTCCCGTCAGATACTTGTAACCCGCATCGCGAATCATGCGCGGCACGTAGCTCCGCCAGCCGCACTCAGGGTTCCAGAAACTGACCGGGCGCATTCCCAGAATCAGCTCGTAGGTCTCCATCGCGAACTTGAGGGAGTGCAGCCCGTCCTCCTCCGGGAAGTTGGGAAGCATGGGGTGTGCATGCGGCGAGCCCATGAACTCGCAGGAACCGTCCGCAATAGCCGCCTTCAGTTTTTCGATCACATCGGGCGCATACTTCTGCATCATCTCGATCGTGTAGCCGCTTGCTTCAAAAACATACCTGGTGCCGGGAAAGATTTCCCGCATCGTATCGAATGTCATTTCGTATGCCTCCCGGATCACGAACTCATAATTGTCCGGGGTCAGATAGGCATAGTTCAGATTTGCGTGGAAGATGGAGACGAATTTCATGCAGCGTAAGCTTCGTTACTCCAATGCGAATCCGCCATTGCCGATCGTGCATATTTCCATATCTTTTCCTGCATGCGATACATTTTCCGCCGTGCGCGGTTGATTCCACGTTCAGCCCATCCACTGTCGGGTTTGCTGGCTGGAAACTGCTACGCTGTCGAAGAAACCGTGGCTCCCGGATTCCGTGACAAGGCAAGAAAAACGCTTTACTCGGCGCTCATTTACACCATCGCCGGCACAAGCGACTATATTGTCGACGGTACGCCGGTCCGCATCCATCCGGGCAGCCTTCTCATTCTGGCCAGCGGCATATCATTTTGTGAGAAATCAGCGGAGGGATGCCACAATCGCTATCTCATGCTGGACGGTCC
>Ga0247840_10012330_pt1 | contig 10160 bp, 10 predicted proteins | sample LaCruzMarch2015__FD_192404 | JGI IMG/M metagenome (GOLD analysis project Ga0247840, IMG submission 192404) | Freshwater microbial communities from meromictic Lake La Cruz, Castile-La Mancha, Spain - LaCruzMarch2015_17m | ecosystem: Environmental > Aquatic > Freshwater > Lake | place: Spain...
TCATACCATGTACGGCCATAAAAAAACTCCTTGTTAACTAAGTGTAATATAACACATCATCAACAAGGAGTCAACGTCTTTTATGGGCGTGATGGCCAAAGACCATTTACACAGATAATATAGTGTAGGCCTTTAGAAGGACTTTCTAGTTTTGGTAATGCAAAAGTAGTTATCCCATCGCCGCCAAAGGTGCATCCTAGCAATGCAAAAAGTGCTTGATACTGAGAGATATTTAATATTCTTCCATCGCATGCCATAAAGCCGTCTGGGTCGTAGCTAAATGCAACTAGTTTAATTGCTCCAATAAATTCTTCCATTTTGTTTCCTTTATAAAATTTACAAATCGCCAATTTTGCGATTTTCACTATAGTGTACATCAAATTCACCGCCTGGATAGCGAGATTCTAACTTGCGAACATTTTCAGCAATTACTTCATTTGGGTCAATGCCGATTGCACGACAAGCATTTACCCAATACCAAGCAATGTCACCTAATTCACGTTTCATATGAAAAATAGTTTCATCGGTCATAGGCTTGCCTTGGAACACGCATTTCTTGACAATTTCTGCAAATTCACCAGCTTCAGCTGCTACACCAGTGGATCCCGTCATTAGTAATGCAATGTTTACAACTTTGTCTAGTTCTTGAAGTCTAGCAATCATAGTTTCCAAATCATTACTAGCACCACTGGTGACTTCTGCAACAAAGTCACGATATTTATTTAGATCAACCTGTGTCAAATTATCCTCTTATTTGTTAATAAAATCTTCGGGTCTAATATCAACCCCTTGTCCGTCACTGTACTCTTTGCCAAAAATAACACCGGACGGTTTTTCATCGCTCCACATAAGTATACTTTCAGATTCTACCATGCGTACTTCTATTTCTCCAGATCCGTCATCAATGTTTGCAGATCTAGTCCATCGGCCGTGTTCAACTAAAACCCAGTCGCCTAAGGTGTATTCATCGTTGTTAGATGGTCCTTTTGCATAAACTTTACCCCATCTAGGATAAATTCCTCTGGTAGAACCGTCATCGTCGCGTATAATTAACCCTGATTTAGTTTTTTGTTCTCCAAAATACATATCAGACACCAATACTCTATTACCAATTGGTGTGAGTTTACCTTTAATAGTTTTAAATGTTAAAGACATTACTTACCTTTTCTAATAAAATCGCCGGCGTCGTTTTCTTCCCAGTCGTCGATTTCGTCTGCTGAAACACCAGTGGTTCCATGAATATCAATTTTTTTGTCATTCTTAACTACGGTCTCTGATTTTAAACCAGTGCTGTTGTTATAGTAATCTTTTAGAATATCTTCTTTTTTACGTACTATTTTTCCGCCCGGGCCAAGTTCGTCGCCACGTGCATTAACTTTTGCATTACCAACAGCTGGAGTTAGTTCATTTCTTGAAATGAGCAAATCTAAGTCAACATTTTTTCCGTTGGCCGATTTATAAATTTTACGACCCGGTTGTTTCATTGCCATATTAGTCTCCCTTATATTATCATTATACTTATGATTTATTTTTTTTAAGAAAACTTATTTGATAGTTATTTTAAAAATTCAGTCCAGTCAAGCTGGTATTTTAAGCTATCTATTTTATGTACGCCGATGAGGTACAGTACATAGCTGGCAACACTCGATCCTCTGCCAACTCCCCAAACAATCTCGTTTTCACGCATAAAGTCTACAAGATAAACCATATAACGTAATAAATCATTCATGCCGCGCTTGTTAAATTCTTCAAGTTCTTCGCATACTCTATGCCATGGTATTGTTTCTTGCGCCTCATATGCTTCATGAATACCAGTTTCCTCTTGCAGTTTGCGCATAACATATGCACCTATATCAAGCGTTTTATATTCTTCAGGCATATACCATTCACTTTGACAAACACGATCAAATGCTGTGCGATCTACATCTAAAGATATATAGGTTTGTAACCCAGAAAACCCTTGTTCTTCCATAACTTTGTTAAATTTATCAATGTCGTCGGATGGTTCGCACAAAACAACATGGCATTTGCTTATATTGCCAGTGTAAATCATGTCTATCAGATCACGATCTGTAAATCGCGGTATACCTAGTTCGTCAGTTTTCATCAGCATGTATCTATATTAACGTACTTTTATTAAACTGTCAAGATCATCATTGCCTTGTGCAGCTTGTTTTATTTTTGCAAACGTTCTTCTTTCATCAAGTTCGAGTTTATATGTATCCATTAACAGTATCATCTGATGTCTAACTGACGAATTGTCAGTCATAAAATACAATGAGTTAAGTTTATAAAGCTTAGATTCTATTTGAGGGTCTGTTAATTTTGTTAAATCTTCGCCAACTGGATGCATTAACTAAAACTTCCTAGGTATCTTAAATAAACGTTGACACCGTTATCATAAGTAAATGCTTCTACTATTTTTGGATTTGTAATAGAAGTAACAGATATACTATCACCAGTCCAAGCAACATTGCCGTCAGTCTTTACAGTTCCGCCATTTTCTGAAGTGAAAGTAACAGTTCTTGCACTGCCATCACCAGTTAAAAACACCCTAACTTGTGAGTATCCATTGTTGGGCCAATTTTGAAAATTAAGAGCAATGTTACCGGTTGCTTTAATAACAAACACACTTCCTTGATTGTAATCAAGATTTTCGTTATCGCTGGTTCCAGTTGCATTTGTTTCCTCAACTAACTCAACACAACCTCTAAACTCTGCGTTTATAATAGCATTATAGTCGAAGTTGTTGTCGTTGTCGACTCTAGCAACGCCGTCTTGAAGATCTGTAAGTTCAGTTTTAGCTACAGCCAAAGCTGTTTTAATAATATTAAAATTATCTCTAAATCCCTGGCTGTCGTTGTCTCGTCCAGCAACTGGAAAATTTTCATCTATTGTGGTACTAATAATTGTACTAGTCATTTTTTAATCCTTAATTTTTATTATTTATCGTTGTTAAACGTTGAATGTATAATTTGCGAATAGAATATATTGTTCTTGGCTGTTTCCAGTAGTAGAATCAATAATGTATCTATCAATGTCGAAGTCTAATTGGGTGAATGAAAATCCAGTGGTTAACATATAATTGAGTATATTATCTTTAATAACTTCTGCTTGTCCAACTTTACAATACACCAATGGCAATGCTAGTAGATAATCCAAATCTGCTAGGTTATCTCCTTGTGCAGTTCGCATCCACAATGGTAAAAAGTCTCTGCTTGTTTTAGCAAGTCTTGAAGTACTGTCATCTTCTACGACTTCAATTTCTCTAATTCTTTCTCGCATGTTGTCAATGTTTGAAATATATTTTTTACTATCTCTATTTTGTGATACTTTAACAGCATCGATATCAGCAGTTATAGTGTTTGTGTTGGGTCTAAAACGCCATGGACTTTTATCATCGGTTTTAAAAGTGTCGTCACCTGCTTCGTAGCGAATGCTATCAGCAGTTATTTTTCCAGTTGTGTTTAGAGTATTAAAAAATGCTCTAGTTTTCCCAGTTGTTGCCTTTGCTGGATCTCTTAACTCTACATATACAATTTCGTATATGATTTCGTTTGTTCCTTCTTTTTTAGCAATTGCAGTTTTAACGTCGCCTAAAAGATATCTTTTTCTTTTGTGATTTTTAGCAACAGCGCCAACAAACAGGTCTATGTTTTGTGTTTCTATACCTGAAAATACGAGACATCTTAGATCTTTTTGTATACCAAAGTTAGGGTCGTTTGGTCTATAAACCAAGCGAGGATCTATTACTTTTGAGTTGTCCATTAAGTTTAAAAACAGTTGTCTCTGACTAGAGGATAAAAATGGTTTCATGTAAATATTACTATAAGTTAAGTTATCAGCATCACTTATAACTAGCGTAAATTCTCTACTAACAGCACTGAATCCGAATCTATCACGAACCAGTACAGTAAAATTATAAACTCTATCCATGGTTGTGGTAGCGCCATCAAACGTTGTGTTACCCGAGTCAAAGAAAGTCAATCCCGGTGAGACGGCGGTTCCATTTATTGGAACTTTTCCAACAATCTCGCCGTCGTTTTTTAAAGCCAGCCCGTAAGGAAGTTTACCAGAAACCAAGTTATAAATCAATACAGCGTTGGGTACACTGGTTTCGGCTTTAACAAAAAGTGTGCTAATTCGGTTAGCATTTAGAGTTCCTAGATCTGCGTCAGTTATCCAATTAATAACACTATCAACTTCACCTAGTAATTTAATAGTAAATGTTTTTTTCTTTGATGCAACTTCCACTTCTGCTCTAGGAAATGTAACGCTGAAAAATCCTCCAGTGTAAGTTCCAAAACTTATTTGAACACCGGACGCATAAGACCTTGATAGTGGAATTTCTAACTGTATTCTTTCATAGTAATCCAACTCACTGAGAATTATTGGAGAACTGTCAGCTGTGTGAAATAAGCTTTTAATAAAGTTGGTATTTCTGTTTTCAGCTGTAGCAGGAAGTACCAGTGTTAATTCAACAACTCCGTGTATGTTCGAAACACTGGATACGTATGCAGGTTGTTCTACAGAGCCCAATAAAGATTCTAATGTTTCGTCAATGGTTCCAACTAGAGGTCCAGTTATGCTTGTAACTAGTTCTATGCCAACTGTGCTATCGTCAAGATACACTTTATATTCTATATAAGGATATATTGACGTAATTAGATAGTATTCTGAATCGGAATAACGTATTTGTTTTCCTACATAGAATTTCTTATCTTGCTCCAACATTGTGTTTGCAAAAATATAATCTTGACTGGTTGTAGCAGATTTTTTAACTGTAATTGGTGTTGCTACTGGGGTTGGTTGCAATGCAGACGAAAGTTCAATTTCGTCCCAAAATTCGCTATCTCCAAAAACGTTTTTAACTGTATAGTATCGTTGTTCAACAGGTATTTCTCTTCCAATTAAAGACTGCAAGTCATCAATGCCGTCTTGTGTTCCTCTTGGAAGTTTTGCTATTCTAATTCTAGTATTTCCACTGAGCACTTCGGCGTTATAAGTTCCAAATACTTTTACAAATCCTTCGCCTATATCAAATCTATCTGCTCTAACTGTAAATCTATAATCTTTTGTAACAGCAGGTTGATAAGGAACAATTCCTGCTACTTCTCCTGTTTCAGAGTCCAACACTACGCCTGGAGGGAATTTACTCTCTGATTCAGGATTTATAACTTCAAAATCTAGCGTACTGATTGTTTGGTAATTTGTTTTAGGAAAGTAAGGCAATACACCACCGATTTCGTAACTGCCGTTTTCAATAATTTCTCCAGTGGATTTTAATCGATAAACTCCAGGATTAACTGGTTCTTGAAAGAAAAGTATGTCGCCTTCTAATGTATATGTATCTAATACATCTAGGTATATTGTAATGTAATTGTTTGCACGTTTGATTCCTAAATCCGAAGGTGTTAGCCACAGTGGAACTCTTGAATATGTGTTGTCAGAAGTAAATACTCCATCAGCTGCTTTCATTATGGTATTATCAGCTCTTAGGAAGTCATCGCTAACCACATATATAGAAAACTTTCTTTTTGCAAATGAAACGTTATCGGTTACAGTTACTATAAATTCGTATGTTCTGTTTAGTTTTTTAGGGGCTCTAGTAGGCACGCTATAGTCATAAACTTTGGTATCATAGTAATATGTATCTAATCCACTGCCACTAACAATTCCAAAGTCGAAAGGAAATAGTCCATATTGCCCTACATCGTACCCACCGGAAGCAGCATTTACGTCCAATGCTAAAATAGGATCAACAATTCCGGTTATACGACCATCCTTGGTTAATTTAATGCCAGGCGGCAATTCTCCCTCGCCATCGGCAATATAATATTCCAACGTATCGCCAGCTGGTAAATCAGTATCGCTTGCTAAAAGTTGATAATTTATTAAACTGTTGTCAAGAATAAAAAGTGCTTCGTTGGATCCTACTGGCAATTTTCCTTCAGCAGTAATCCATTGAGGATTATCTGGTCCTTGCACAGTCATAACAAATGTTCTATCCAATACAGCACTGCCAAGATTTGCCCTAACTACAAAGGTATATGTTGTATCACGGCTGACTTCTAAAATAGTACCTCTGATTCTGTTTTGATCCAAACGCAATCCCGGAGGCAATGAACCGCTTATAATAGAAGTGCTTAGATTTTGTGCATTTGAAACGGGCAATATTATGTCAATGGTATTTCTTTCCTCAAATGTGCCAAAGTTGTAATTGTTATCTTCGTTCCAAGTAGGGTAATTTTCTATGTATATAGAAAAAGTTCGATCTAATACCCCAGCAGAGTTTGATGCTCTAACAACAAATGCACGTACTGTTACTTCATTTACAGGAAATGGTGATCCTGTAATTACATTATTTTCTAAAATCAATCCCTGAGGCAAGGATCCTGAAATTATCGAAGTATTTGCACTTACTGCAGAATCCAGCGGCAGAGGCAGATAGACTATTGCATTTTCCGGGATTCTTGCAAGTATTGTGTTGGTCGGTACAGTCCATTGTGGTAACATGTTATCCCCTTATACAATACTACCAAAATCAACATCTCCTGGTGCAGGCGCTGCAATTGTACCAAAATCTATTCCTGTTTGTAATATTACCCAATCTAGGATACTTTCTACCGGTTGTTCTAATTCACCGAGATCAAATCCACTGATATATCTACCAAGTCTGTTTTGATAATCGACACCGCCAATGTTAGTTGGCAATAAGTTTGTTGCGTTAACTGTTGTTCCGTTGATAATACTAGCTGATAAAGTATTAATTCCAGTAATGTTTCTATTATTACCTACTAAGTTTCCACCGAGCTCCGGTGTAGTATCTTGTAACAAACTTCCAGTGATTGTAATGGTTTTTGTATTTTCATTTGCTGATACAGTAATCGCATCAGCACCTAAAATGTTGTAGTTTATGCCAGACCCGGTAATTATACTACCGGAGTTTGTAACAACAGTAGAACGTCCTTCTGGCATAGTATTATCAACAACAATTGTGTTGGCCAACTGAGTTAGTTGTATGTTAGTTCCTGCAACAAGTCTTCTAAAGTAAAGTGTATTATTGGTTGTAGTCGAATAAACTTCTGCGCCGGAAGATCCTAGGTTACTTCCAACTTGTTCTGCAATACCATCAAGAAGCTGAAAGTTTTGATTTATCTTGATAAATGCTTCGCGAAGATCGTCACCTGTTCCGTCGTTTGCTGCATTACCTACATTGATATTTTGAATCACCATTTTAATCCCCGTTTTATATATTTAGTGTAAATCAACCCAGCCTGCTGTACTGTCTCCTGTATCTGCTGCATATCCCTGAAACTTTCCTGTAGTCGAGTTATAAATCAACATTCCAAACTGAGGGGTTAAACTATCTACTTGGGACTGTGTATACACCACAGGACCGAGGTAAACTTCAGTAAAGTTTTGATTTATTTTAGTAAACGCAGTACGTAACGGATCGCCATCACCTTTGTTTGCACTAGTTCCTATGTTAATGTTTTGTTTTGTCATTATACTCTTCCTACTACTACTTCAACGATACCATAGCCGTCGTCTGTTTTTATACCAACTGCTTTGCCTATAACAGTACTAATTTTAGGATCATTATCTACAATTGCATATCCAGGTTTTGCCGCAGTCACTAATATATCACCCTTTTCAACTCTACCAAGCACTTTACAAGGAACACGCCCTTGTAATGCTACACCTACTACATGATCGCCTTTGAGATAACTGTTCATCAAATGAGCAGGATTGGTTGTTACAACACCTGCAACTTTACGATCGCCTTTTGCACTGGTTACAGTAACTTCTTGTGCTCCGCCAAATACCAATACTGTTCCGGGTTTGTAGTCAGCATCGGCAAGATAGTTTTCTGCTAAGTCAGCGTATAACGCTTCTGTAGCAGTACCGTTAAATGTTGTTGCATAAACAGTGTTCCAACGATTTCCACTTGCTCCTAGCATTTGTCCACTGTCGGTTGGACTATTTGCACTGGGTACAATGTTTCCAGTAATTGACATGTTTGTTTTAACATTAAAAGATGGTGACCCAGTAGTGGTTGTTATATCAAGAATATTAACTGGTGTTCCTGCATTGTCTCTTATTGTTAATGCATCTGCTAGGTTAGTAGGTAATATAATTTCGTTTACGGTGGTACCGCCTGCAAATGTAGCTTTGTTCAATCCAGTGATTAAACCAGCTGTAAATCCAAGTGTATTGGTAGTAGGCGTCCATGTAAAACCGCTATCTGTAAATGTTGACAAGTTACCTGATTGACTGGCAACAAAAGTGATAAAGTTAGGTGCAGCGTCAGTATTTTTTGCTGTGATAGTGGTTGTAGTTGCAACTGTAGCACTCGAAGCATTACCACTTAAGGTCGCTGTAATAGTAGTCGGTAAACCTACAGTAAATGTTCCTACACTGTATGCAACTTCTACTTCGTTTGCAGTACCTTGAACTGTTAAGCTTCCGCCTAATGATATTGCACTGGTTGTAGTTCCATCTCCAAACGTTATAGAACTGTTAGAAAGCTTGTTATTAGCAATTGAGCCAGCTAACATTGCGTTTGTAATACCACTAGTACCGACAGTGACCCATCCGTTTGTTGATGTAAATACACTGCTGTTAAAACTTGCAAGTCCTAAGTCGGCTTGTGTAATACCTGTAGCATTTGCTCTAGTAGTTGCAGCATTCATGCTTAGTTTACGTTGTTGAATAGCAGCATTTAGATTAACATCTGCATCCATGATTACTTCTGATGCAATAGCAGCCCTTAATTCGCCGGATGCATAACTAAATGTTACATCAGTGGTAGCAGCACTAGTGTCAAAAGGAATGTTAACCCACTTGTTGGTAGCACCAGCTACATAAGCAAGCACCTGACCTTCCAGCGGGGTAGCAATAGCAACATCTTGTAGTTCGCTTAATTCGTTATTTGCATCAACGTAATCTTTGTTAACTGCGTCAGTTCCGCTAGTTGGAGTTGCAAGGTTTGTAATCTTGTTAGAACCTAGATTCAAGTTTCCAGTTAGTGTGCTACCGCCATCTAATCTAACAGCACCGCCCCCAATTATATCTCCTGCTGTTAAATTTGTTCCGCTGCGATTCCATCCAAGGCGTCTGTTTATATAGCCTTCTGTGGCAGTTTCTGTCGGAACTGCATTGCCTTTTGCATCTGTAAAGCTGTCGTCTGGAGAAAATTCAGTAACACGAACCCCACTTTTGAAACCAATACCATCGATATTGGTTAACACTAGAGAAGCGTTAAAAGTAACAGATCCGGTACCTTGGTCAACTGTGAAGAAGCGTCCTACACGGAAAAAACCGTCTTGGTCTGTGCTGGCAAAGAAACAGCGACCTTTTAATCGTTCTTGTACTTGTGCTTTACTGCTAGTACCATTTTCGTCAACTGCTTCTTCGTCAGTAACCCAGTCAACAGTAGGTTCGCCATAAATTTTGTTTGGATAATTACTGCTGTTGAATCCACCTGTACCAATATACAAGAAATCGTGACTGGTTGCACGGCATGTGGAAATATCTACAGTAACACTTGCAGTTTCATCCTGTCTTAATACAGCTTTGAAAGAGTTTGTACTACCAATTGTGTTATCTGCTCTAAATGCAAGACCACTAACATGTGCATCGTTGATACTGTATAAATCAACAAATTTGACTACAGCATAGTCACCACTGGAATCTAACTCATATTCAGTAATTCTATGAGTTACACCAGCCCATGTAAATATCATGTTTCCGTTGTTAATTCTATTTACATCTATTGCATCTAGTAATTCTATAGCAACCATGGTATCACCGGCATTAGCACCCATGGTTCCTGCGCCAGCATCAATATTTGCGTCACCTGCGTAATCATTGTTGATGGTTAAATCTATAGCATCATAATTTGCATCAATACCGATTCTTTTAACACCAGCTGGCGTTGGAATAGCACCTAAAATAGTGTTATCAAAAGAAATAGTTCTATAGGTTTGTGTAGGCTGCTCATCAAATACAAGAGCAGTACTTGGTCTAGTATTTAACGAAGCAGGTAGTCCATCTAGTAGAAAACTCTGTTTGTCTCTGTAGTTACCAAAAGAGCCAAATGTGGTATTGACCTGTACGCCCGCAGCGCCGGTTGTAACCCCGCTGGATAGATCCAA
>Ga0247840_10012331_pt1 | contig 10158 bp, 8 predicted proteins | sample LaCruzMarch2015__FD_192404 | JGI IMG/M metagenome (GOLD analysis project Ga0247840, IMG submission 192404) | Freshwater microbial communities from meromictic Lake La Cruz, Castile-La Mancha, Spain - LaCruzMarch2015_17m | ecosystem: Environmental > Aquatic > Freshwater > Lake | place: Spain...
TTGATCATGGCCACTCAACGCCGCATCAATGGCTGGGTAAATGTGGTGGTGCTCATTTACAGTTGTTTTACAACAAACCGGACGCACGAGTTGCGCATCAGCCCGGAGCACAGCAAATTCGGGTGTTTTACCCGCCAGGAGGCTGAAGCCCTGGTGTTGCCCGAAGCCTACAAGCAGGCCATCGGGCGTGCGGCCCGTCAGGGGGTGATGCCATAGGCGCTATGCGCAAATGAAAGCGACGCTCTCGCATTTCGTCCCTATCTTTGGCTTTCAAATACGACGACTACTGTTTTGCAAGCCACGCCGACTAACCGACCGACCGCCACACCCCTGAAGTATTGGTTTCAGTTGTTTATCCGCAACTGGTACTGGATCGGGTTGGGGTTGGCCCTGGCGTTGTTGTACGCGGTGTACCAGTTCAGGTATACCAATCCGGTGTACCAGGTCAGCGGAACGGTATTGATCAACTCGGATAAAAAGCGGGGCACCAGCGAAGAGGCCATTTTATCCGAACTGGGTTACTCGGATCAAAGCGAGGTGATGGATGAGGTGCAATACCTCAAATCGACCTACCTCATGCGGCGGGTGGTAGACAGCCTGGCGCTGTACATCGGGTATCGGCAGCTCGGCCGCATTCGGGTGAATGAACAGTATAAACCTTTTGAATTCAAGTTGATCGAGCCTGTCATAGGGCCCGAGGTGTATGGCCGGGTGTTGCGTTTGCGGATGATTGACGCGGAGCGGTATGAGATTCTGGATGGAGACGAAAGTCGCCTGCCAGCCTACTTTGGCGATACAATTACGCACAAAGGGTTGCGGTATGTTATTTTTCCGGGCATGCTGAATGTTGCCGGCTTTGAGTATGAAGTCACCATCAGCAATCCCAAACAAGTGGCGCGCGGGCTGGCCCGGGGGCTCAATGTGCAGCTTGTAGAACGCTCGAATGTCATTCAACTTGCCGTGAATGACCTGGTACCGGATCGCGCGGTGGCCCTGCTGCACATGCTGGTACAGGAGTACAATGCGAGTGTGCTGGAGGACAAAAAAAAAGCAGGCAACAACACCCTTGATTTTATTGACGAGCGGCTCAAGTACATCGCGCAGGAGCTGTATGATGTAGAGCGCGACGTGGAAAGCTATCGGCGCGACAACGACCTGCCGGTGGGCGTGGATGCCCAGGTGGAAACCTTCATGAACCAGGTGGGCGATCTGGATAAACAGCTGCTGGAAATAGAAGTGCAGCTCGGATTTCTGAACAACCTGGGTGTGTACCTGAAAAGTCCGGACAAACCTTTTCCCGACGCCACCAACCTGACAGCCCCTACCCTTGCCCCCTTGGTGCGGCAGTACAACGAGTTGTTGTTCCGGCGTGAAAACATGATGGAAGCCGCTACCAGCCGCAACCCTGCGGTGAATACCTTTGATGAGCAACTTGCCAATTTGCGCAACAACCTGCAAATCAGCATCGACAACCTGAAACGCGAGTTGACCAACCGCCGCCGTGCCCTGGAAGAGCGGCTGGGGCCAATCGAACGGCGCATGAGCGCAGTACCCCGCAATGAGCGGGAACTACTCCAGATCATGCGCCAGCAAAAGATCAAAGAGACGCTTTTCCTCTTTCTGCTGCAAAAACGCGAAGAGACGGCGCTGAATATTGCCGCCCAGACCTCCGATGCGTTTATCCTGGATGAACCGGAAAACAACGGCCCCGTGTCGCCAAGTCGTTCCCGCGTGCTGATGCTCGCATTCTTAGCGGGCATAGCCATACCCTTAGGCTTGCTTTTTCTGCTGGATCAATTGGACGACCGGGTGCGCAGCCGGGAGGACATCGAAAATGCCACCAAAATCCCGTTTTTGGGATACATTGCACAAGCCAAAGGGGATTCGCCCATTGTGGTTGAAAAAAACAGCCGAACTGCTGTGGCCGAAATGTTTCGGCTGCTCCGCACCAACCTGCAGTTCAACGCAGCGGGCACGCCCGATCAGGTGCTGCTGATTACCTCCAGCATCAGCGGGGAAGGCAAATCGTTTACGGCCCTCAACCTCGCCATCAGCCAGGCCCTGCTTGGCAAAAAAACGATACTCGTCGGGCTTGACCTGCGCAAGCCCAAAGCCGTGCAATACCTGACAGGCGGGCGGAACCAACTGGGCATCACCAATTATTTGCTGGGTGACGCCACCATAGAGGACCTGATTATTGAGGTGCCCGCTTATGAGGGGTTGGACTGCATTGACTCCGGGCCGATTCCACCCAACCCGTCTGAATTGTTGCAGCAAGACAAATTAGCCTTGTTGTTTACCTACCTGCGCAGTCGTTACGACACCATAATAGTGGATACTGCCCCTGTGGGACTTGTCACCGACGCGTTGTTGTTGGTTCCCCATGCAGACCACTCCCTGATTGTAACGCGATATGGCATCACCAGGGTGGGTGCCATTCAAATGCTCGATGAACTGTTTCAGAGCGGCAAAATGACCCGCCCCGGCATCATCCTCAACGGCGTCCGGTTGAGCACAGGATATGGGCGCGGTTATGGGTACGGATACGGTTATGGTTACGGATATTACGAGGCGCGGAAGGAGCGATTGAACTGACAGCATTCCGGCCCGGGTTTCGCCAATTGGCGCGATAACCACAAACTTAATGTCGCCGTGCAGCCCGGAAGGTGCTGCATTCTGGCTTACGTACCTATTTTTGCACCCGCTTGAGCGCAAATTTAGGTTGCACAGCACCATTACGACATACAAATCGCCACACAGCAAGTAAGTGCCGCCCACTTATGAAACGCGAAGCGTGCTTAAAATGAGCAAACAGCAAGAACACACCTTAATACTGGAGCCCGGCCGCGCCGAAAAGAACTATTGGTCCGACCTGTGGCGGTACCGGGAGTTGTTTGCCATATTGGCCTGGCGCGACATCTCGGTGCGCTACAAACAGACGGTCATCGGGGTGGTATGGGCGCTGATCCGCCCATTGCTCACCATGGTGGTGTTCACCGTAATTTTTGGTCGGGTGGCCGGCTTGCCGTCGGACGGCGACGCGCCTTACGCATTGATGGTTTTTGCCGCCATGCTGCCCTGGAGCCTGTTCAGCACTGCGCTGAGCGAGGCGTCGAACAGCTTGGTGAGCAACGCCAACCTGATCAGCAAGGTGTACTTTCCGCGTTTGGTGGTGCCCGCAGCCGCTGTGGTCACGGCTTTTATGGATTTTCTCATCAGCTTCGTGCTCTTAGCGGGTATGATGCTGTGGTACCGGTACCTGCCGCCGCTGCAAGTGCTGTGGTTACCGGTGTTCATGCTCTGGGCCCTGGTAGCCAGCCTTGGGCCCGGCCTGTGGATGACCGCCCTGAACGTCAAGTACCGCGACTTCCGGTACATCATCCCTTTTGTGGTGCAGTTTGGCTTGTACGTGTCGCCCGTGGGCTTCAGTTCCGCCCTGGTGCCCGACGCCTGGCGCATCTGGTACAGCCTCAATCCGGTGGTGGGCGTCATCGACGGCTTTCGCTGGTGCCTGCTGGGCGCACCGCTGTATTTGCCGGGTGTGTGGGTGAGCCTGGGCGTAACCGTGCTTATGCTGTGGTTGGGCGTTGCGCAGTTTCGCAAAATGGAGCGGGGTTTTGCCGATTTGATTTGAAGGGTGAAACCAAATGCGCCTGCACTTCGTTCATTATGTAAATATTTGAATTATGAGGGCTGTTCCAATGACACCATGTATGCTTGGGCGCAGGAGCACATGCGAACTAAAACCAAATAGTAGAAAAAAAATGTAGATGATCTTCCCGAAATTAAGTATCGCGACTTCCGGCACATTATCCCATTAATATCCCGAAAAAGAGACAAGAAGTTGTTTTTTTAATATTTCTATGCCAACTGCAAGTAAAAGCTTGTTTCTAATCCTGACGACTGCTGCTTACCTGTTGCTCGGGTTTTTGGTTTACCACGCTCCAGTGGCGCTCCGCTACGACGAGCACAATTTTTACCCCAACATCCATTTACTAAATACGTTGCATTTCACGCCGGCATTTTTGAGGGCGATGGAGCAGCAATCGCCCGGGCCGTTATATCAAATTATCCACCTTTTTTTCAAGCCCTTGACACTGCTGGAAATCACACACATGCGCTTTTTACAACTCGCATTTTTATTGATTATCCAGTTGGTAATAATGCTTCAAAAAAGAATCGAGTACAATGCGGGTTGGCTCGACGCGTGGTTGTATGTCAACCTGGGCATCTGTATTCCGGCTATTTGGCCCATTTCGGGGCTTGCCCTCACTGAAATTCCCGCCATTTTGATGCTGACGGTTGGTTTGCTGATCCTTTATTGGTCGGATAGAAGCAAGTATCCATGGTTTACTGCCGGAACGGCAGGCCTGTTTGTCGGATTAGCCATTTGGGGTCGTTCTCCCTTTCTGATGGTTCCAATTGCCGCAGTAGCCGCTGTATTATACGGTCGAATACGAGGCACTCCGGTTCGAGCGTCGTATCTCGTTTTTGCGGCTACAAGTTTGGTTCTTGCCTTGCCAATTTTTATCGTTTGGGGAGGATTACAGCCCCCTAAAGTTTCGCAAGTGGAATCAAGTGGACTGGTACTTTGGCACGGTGTGTTGGCATTTGCTTATGCCGCTGTTTTTGTGCTTTTCATCGCCGGAGACTTCTTTTGGAGTGGACTTACCGTAAAATACCTTAAAAATTTGTTGTGGCTATGGATACTGCTGCTGATCCTAAACTTGTTTGCATTTAAAGTTGACATTTTACCCATGCGTTCCGTTCTGGAAAGTGTATTGCCCGAATTTGGCGTGCGACTCATGTCAAGTGTGATTCCCTCCTTGTTTATGGTGTTGACTGTTTGGTTTGCGCATCAGTTATATGTCAAGTTCTATTCAGCCGAATTCCGTCTTTATCATTTTACCCTCTTGTTCTCTTTCGTTTTTATCTTACTGACTTGTATGAAAATCGGCGCTCAATTTAGCTCCAGGTACACGGCTCAAACTTATGGCATCATGGTGCTTTTGTTTTATCCCTATATGAACTTATCTATTCGACAGTTCTTTTTCACCTTGATGGGTATTTTGTTGGGTGCAGTATCTTTACAGAGTTACTATAGTGGATCATGAATAAAGGCGACACCGTCATCAAAGCAGAGCATCTCGGCAAAAAATACCTCATCGGCCACCAAAGTCAGGAGCGCTACACCGCCCTGCGCGATGTGTTGGCCCGCGGCGTACGCAACACGTTGCGCAAAACACAGCAACTCTTTTCCGGCCAACAACTGCTGGCAGGCGACAGTGTGGAGGAATTTTGGGCCCTCCAGGACGTCAACTTCGACATCAAACGCGGCGACCGCGTGGGCATCATCGGCCGCAATGGCGCGGGCAAAAGCACCCTGCTCAAAATCCTGAGCCGCATCACCGAGCCCAGCGCAGGTCGCGTGGAAATCACCGGACGCGTAGCCAGCCTGCTTGAGGTGGGCACCGGCTTCCACCCCGAGCTCACCGGACGCGAAAACATATACCTCAACGGCGCCATACTGGGCATGACCCGCGCCGAAATCAAACGCAAATTCGACGAGATGGTGGACTTCGCCGGCGTGGAGAAGTTCCTGGATACGCCCGTGAAACGCTACTCGTCGGGCATGTACGTGCGCCTGGCGTTTTCGGTGGCCGCGCACTTAGAGCCGGAAATCCTGATTGTAGACGAGGTGCTGGCGGTGGGCGATGCGGAGTTTCAGAAAAAGTGTTTGGGGAAAATGGAGGATGTGAGTAAGGGAGAGGGGCGGACGGTGTTGTTTGTGAGTCATAATATGGAAGTTATCAGAAAATTATGCCCTACATCACTATTATTATCCAATGGAAATTTAATGCAATTTGGTGAAACTGCAAAAGTAATTAACAGATATTTAAGCACAGAAGAAAAACTTACAAACACTATATTAAATAAAAAATTAAATGAGTTCATAGAAATTCGGGAATTTAGCTTTACGCCTAATGAAGTTATAACCTTTTCTGAATTAAACTATACGCTCGAATTTAGCCTTAACAATAGCTGTAGCCTAATGGCTATTGCAATTTTAATCTACTCTGAATACCAAGAAAGAATAGCAATTATTGATTTAAGGGGGCATATTCCACCAATAAACAAGAATAAAATACAAATTAAAGGAAAGATTGTTGACGTTCCTTTTATCGAAGGAATATATTCTGTTGGCTTATATATAAATTCAAATTATTTATCAGAAAATTACTATAACTTAATAAATTTTGAAGTAAAAAATATAGAAGACCTTATCACAATACCATACCCTACGGAGGTTAGAGGTTACATAGAGTTAAATCATAGTGCAACAATAAAACCAACGAACTAAAGTCAAAAATATGAAGAGCGTGTTTAAACAAATTGGAGAAATTACCGGTCTAAAAAAACGCATTGATCGATATATTGAATTTCGAATAAATAATCATATAAACAACAACTTCAGACAATACTACCGAAATTATGAGTGGAATGAAATCATTAAAAAATGCGGTGATTTTATTGACATCGCAATAGATGGCGGCTTGGTAATTAGATGCAATAGAGATAGTCAATTAGGAAAAGAAATATATATTGGAGAATTTGAAAACAATGAGTTAAAATATATTAAAAGTTTATTAATGCCGGGTGATATTTTTATTGACATTGGAGCGAATATTGGATTATTTAGCTTAGTAGCTGGTATGGCAGTAGCGGAAACTGGTAAAGTTTACGCATTTGAACCGGCAAAAGAATCGTTTGAATTGCTAAAAGAAAACATCACACTAAACCAGTTACCAAATATCAATGCAATAAATATGGCCCTGGGCGAATATGTTGATAAGTTGTTTTTATTTAATTATCGAGGAGGTATGGACGCATTTAACTCTTTTAGTCCAGTTTTAAAAGAAACGGAATACAATAAGACAGAAGTAATTGTTGATACACTTTCAAGATTTATTAAAACCCTATCGGTTGAAGAAGTTTCCCGAATTAAACTCATAAAGATCGATGTTGAAGGATGGGAAATACCGGTAATCAAAGGTGGGTTAGACTTCTTAACGTCAAGTACAGCCCCTAATATATTAGTAGAATTTACCGAGTCAAATGCCAAAGCATCGGGATACCGTTGCAAGGATTTATATAAATTAGGAGAATCGATTGGCTACACCTGGTATCAGATTACTCAAAATGGATTAGTACAGGCAAAAAACATTAAAAAGTTTGATTATATTAATCTAATAGGGATAAAGAATCATGAAAAACAATAAATCTGGTTTAATAACAGAATTGCCAGCTAGCCCACATGATAAGAGTGGTTGGCCATGGAACATACAAGTAAATCCTCAAATTTATGAAAAACATAATTATTGGCCAAAAATATCGATAGTTACACCTAGTTTTCAACAGGGAAGCTTTATTGAAGAAACAATCCGATCCATCCTGCTTCAAAATTATCCAAATTTAGAATATATTGTTATTGATGGTGGCAGCACTGATGAAACATTGGAGATATTAAAAAAGTATGATCGCTGGATTTCTTATTGGGTCAGTAAACCTGATAAAGGACAAACGAATGCTTTAAATAATGGCTTTAACTTAGCCTCTGGCGAAATCTGCGCTTATTTAAATAGCGATGATCTTTTTTTACCCAATGCCTTCTACTTTATCATTAATTCATATATTTATAATAACTGGAATTGGGTTTGTAGTAATACCATTGTAGGTAAAAATACTGCTAGCAAAAAAAAATGGGAAGTAAATAAAAAGCTATCGATTCACGCTTTTGTAGCTGGCCAAACATTTCCCCAACAAGGTGTTTTTTGGAAAAGTACGGTGCTTAAAAAGCCTTACTTTAATGAAAAATGGAAATTTATAATGGATAGAGCCTTCTTTTTTGAGATATTTTCTGATAAAGGTGCACCTTTCCGATTAAATATTTTAACTTCATTCTTCAGAGAACACATTGAGGCAAAAACAAGCACCATGCAAGAGGTTTGTCAGAATGAAACCAAATCGCACATTGAGGAAATCTTAAATAAATTTGACGATTATTTTATCAAGAAATGCTTGAAGGAAATTGTCAGAAAAGAAAACATGTCAAAGATTACTTTTCTTATCATGGATAACCCTGATACTGTAAAAATGCGAATAAAAAATTTATACACTGCTATTCATATTATTGTAAAGACGCCTAATCTATTTCGTGATAGATTTTTTTGGTCTGGGCTTTTTAGACTATTTTTAAAAATATTTCAAATATAAAAAAGATGCTAAGCAAACTTGTTTTTTATATTACTAATTATCCTCTATTTGATGTTGCAAGAAAAATAATGCAAAAAGCATTATATATATTCATGTTTTCATTTGCCCCATTTTACAGTCTTAGAAAGTATTATTATTTCAAAACGACTAAAATTAAAATTGGCAGAAACATCACAGTGATAGGACAAGCTTACGATATCCTAATTGGAAATGAAACGGAAATTTATAATAATGTTGTGTTTGAATTCAATCGAAATTCTAAGATAAGAATTGGAATGAAATGTATCATATCCTACGGTGTGGTAATCTCCTGCCAAAAAGAATTACAAATTGGAAATCTTTGTATGATTGGCGAATATTCAAGTATTCGTGATACCACTCACGATTATTGCAGCAGTATTATCCGAAATGGAAAAGACTATTCAAGTTCAATTATTATAGGAGACAACGTTTGGATTGGTCGCGGATGCATAATTTTACCAGGAACAGTAATAGGGAATGGAGTAGTCGTCGGTGCAAACTCAACTATTAAGGGGATACTTAATGAAAATACAATTTATGCTGGCAATCCAGCAAAAGAAATAAAAAAACGTTTGGTTCCTGAATAGGAATTATCAATAGATGCTAATCCTTTCCTGCATAACAAAATTTCACGCATTCCAGGTCGCCGAACAATTGCAAAAAAACAACCAATTAGAGCGATTTTATACGACCTATGCTGCGCAAAAGAATCCTTTTTGGAAAGCCTTTTTAAAAAGACTGGATGACGAGGAGATTTCCCCGGACCGACTTCGCACCAACATACCGCTTGCCATTGCCAAAAAAACTTTCCCGGGCCCAAACTGGTATTGGAACCGGCTATTTGACCAGTGGGTAGCGCACAACTTGGGTGGGGAAAACTTCGATGTGTTTATGGGATGGAGCGGCATGTCTATGTTGGCTTTACAAACGGCAAAAAAGTTGGGTAAAAAGACTATACTTGTGCGCAGCTCTGCCCATATAGCTGTTCAAAACCGCATTTTACAAGAAGAATACCAGCAATTTGGGCAAGCCTTTTCCATTCCGGAAAAAGAAATACAAACTGAGCTTCAGGAGTATGAAGTTGCCGATTATATTGAGGTACCTTCCACATTTGCATACAATTCATTTGTAGCGCAAGGCATCCACCCGGGCAAGCTGCTGCGTCACCCGCTTGGTGTCAGTTTAGAGCGATTTACACCGTCCGGTCCAATAGAATGCTCTTCAGAAAAAACCATTCAGGTCATTTACCTCGGTAACCTGAGCCTGCAGAAAGGCGTACAGTATTTGTTTATGGCTGCCCGGCAGTTTGCCTTAAATAACCGCATATTTCAATTTCATTTTATCGGCCAGTTGATGCCCGAAATAAAAACCTGGCTGGATCAAAACGGTCTCCCTGAAAACTGCCAGCTTCACGGGTTTATACCGCAACAACAACTAAATCTACTACTTAGGCCAGGTGCAATAGGTGTGGTTCCTACCCTGCACGATGGATTCTCGCAGGCCATTCCCCAAATGCTGGCTTGCCACATGCCGGTCATTGCTACGCCAAACAGCATTGCACCCGATGTGATTATCGACGGTGAAAATGGCTTTATCGTGACGGCGCGCTCACCAGAGGCCATTGTTGAAAAATTACAGCAGCTAAAAGATGATCCGGATTTGTTCATCCGGATGTCGCACAGGGCCAGGGCAAGTGTTCTAAATGAGTTATCGTGGGAACACTATGGTCAAAGGTTATCCGCATTTGTACGGGGAATTGCATGAAAAAAGGAACTGTTTTGGCCTTTATTTATGGCCACCCGGAAAATTACCCACCAACGCTTCATGCCATTGAACAGTTGGCATTGCACTTTGAAAATGTTT
>Ga0247840_10012340_pt1 | contig 10155 bp, 7 predicted proteins | sample LaCruzMarch2015__FD_192404 | JGI IMG/M metagenome (GOLD analysis project Ga0247840, IMG submission 192404) | Freshwater microbial communities from meromictic Lake La Cruz, Castile-La Mancha, Spain - LaCruzMarch2015_17m | ecosystem: Environmental > Aquatic > Freshwater > Lake | place: Spain...
CTTGCTTTTTCCGTGAGAAATCGGCGAAGATTCGCCGCACCTGCAACTCACCATTCGCCTCTATGAATCTAAGCAACTTGGGCATTCGCGCCCGCATCACCCTGGGCTTGGCTGCGATTCTCATCCTGGCCTTGCTCAGTACCGCCAACTCGCTGTACCGCAATATCTCGGTCAAGTTCGAATCCGGCGAAGTGGCCACCTCCTGGATTCCCGCGATTGAAAACCTGGGCCACATGAAGGATCTGCTGGCAGAGCACCACTTCTCGGTGACTGACCGCGTCACCGGGCGCGACAGCGCCGACAGCGCCACCTTTGCCAAGCGGCTCGCCGACAACGACACGGCTTTGGCCAAAGCGACCGAGGTGTATGCCGCTACGCTGCTGACCTACCAGGCCGGTGACCCACAGGCGGACATCGAGAAGGCGCTGTTTGCGGACTTCCAGGGCAAGCGCGATGCCTATTTCAAGCTGTCCCAAAGCGCAATGGAAGGCATCGCGTCTGCCGCCGGTGCCCAGGAGTTGCTGGAGCTGACCCGGCAGGAGTTTGCAGGCAAAGCCCCGTCCGCGTTTCGAGCGGCGTTTCAGGCCATGGAGAAAGTCCTGCAGTTCAACCTGGACGGAACCGCCGCCGCGGCCCAAAAGGTGCAAGACACCGTCAAAACGACCGAGAACACCATGCTGGCCGCCCTGGCCGTGATTTTGGTGGTGGGTATCGCAGTGATTTGGGTCGTGCCGCGCAGCGTGATCGTGCCGGTGCGGGAGGCGGTTTCCGTCGCGCAAGGCATTGCCCAGGGCGACTTGACCCGTGTCATCCATGTACACAGCAAGGATGAACTGGGGCAATTGCTGGGCAGCCTGCACGAGATGCAACTCAGCTTGTCGCAGGTGGTCGCCAACGTGCGCCAAGGGTCTGAGGGTGTGGCCACCGCCAGCGCCGAGATCGCGCAGGGCAACCACGACCTGTCTGCCCGCACCGAGCAGCAAGCCAGCGCCCTGGAGGAAACCGCCGCCAGCATGGAGGAGCTCAGCTCCACGGTCAAACAAAATGCCGACAGCGCCCGCCAGGCCAACCAGCTGGCCATGAACGCCTGTACCGTGGCCATCCAGGGCGGCGAAGTGGTCGGTCAGGTGGTGGAAACCATGAAAGGTATTAACGAGTCCTCACGCAAGATCAGCGACATCATCAGCGTGATTGACGGCATTGCGTTTCAGACCAACATCCTGGCGCTCAATGCGGCGGTGGAAGCGGCCCGCGCCGGTGAGCAGGGCCGGGGCTTTGCCGTGGTGGCCAGCGAGGTGCGCTCGCTGGCCGGGCGCTCGGCCGATGCGGCCAAAGAGATTAAGAGCCTGATCAACGCCAGTGTGGAGCGCGTAGAGCACGGCACCGCCTTGGTGGACAAGGCCGGAGTCACCATGACCGAGGTGGTGAGCAGCATTAAACGCGTGACCGACATCATGGGTGAAATCAGCGCGGCCAGTAATGAGCAGTCCTTGGGCGTGTCGCAAGTGGGTGAAGCCGTGAGCCAGATGGACCAGACCACGCAGCAAAATGCGGCGCTGGTGGAGCAAATGGCAGCGGCTGCCAGCAGCCTTAAATCGCAGGCGCAGGAACTGGTGCAGGTCGTGGCCGTTTTCCAACTAGACCCCGCCGGGGTGCGCCGCGTGGCGGGCACCGCAAAGTCTGGTGCCCAGTTACGGCTCGGCTAAGTAAAAGCGCCGGCTCTCTTTCAAGAGCCGGCGCTTCAATCAAGCCAAATCAGATCAGGCCTGCGCGGCCTTCAAAGCTGCATTAAAGGTGGCGCTGGGGCGCATCACCGCCTTGACCTTGGCCGCATCGGCCAGGTAGTAGCCGCCAATGTCTGCGGGCTTGCCCTGCACGGCTTTGAACTCGGCCACGATTTGCGCCTCGTTGTCCGCCAGCGTTTTGGCCAGCGGTGCAAAGTGCGCTTGCAGGGCCGCATCGTCGGTTTGCGCGGCCAGTTCCTGGGCCCAGTACAGGGTCAAGTAGAACTGGCTGCCACGGTTGTCCAACTCGCCGGTGCGGGTGGACGGCGACTTGTTGTTGTCCAACAGCTTGCCGGTCGCGCTGTCCAGCGTTTTGGCCAAAATCGTGGCTTTTTGGTTGCCAGTTTTCAAACCCAGGTCTTCCAGCGACACGGCCAGCGCGAGGAATTCACCCAACGAGTCCCAGCGCAGGTGGTTCTCTTCCACCAACTGCTTGACGTGCTTGGGTGCGGAGCCACCGGCACCGGTTTCGTACATGCCGCCACCCGCCATCAAAGGCACGATGGACAGCATCTTGGCGCTGGTACCCAGTTCCATGATGGGGAACAGGTCGGTCAGGTAATCGCGCAGGATGTTGCCGGTGACCGAGATGGTGCCCATGCCGCGGATGACGCGCTCCAGGGTGTAGCGCATGGCGCGCATCTGGGACATGTGCTGGATGTCCAGGCCGGTGGTGTCGTGGTCCTTCAGGTAGAGCTCGACCTTTTTGATGAGCTCGTTCTCGTGCGGGCGATAGGGGTCCAGCCAGAAAATCGCGGGCATTCCGGAATTGCGGGCGCGGGTGACGGCCAGCTTGACCCAGTCGCGCACCGGTGCGTCCTTGCACTGGCACATGCGCCAGATGTCGCCTTCTTCCACGTTTTGCGTGAGCAGCACTTCGCCAGTGGCGATGTCCACGATGTTGACCGCGCCGTTTTCAGGGATCTCGAAAGTCTTGTCGTGCGAGCCGTACTCTTCGGCCTGCTGGGCCATCAAGCCGACGTTGGGCACGGTGCCCATGGTGACCGGGTCGAAGTTGCCGTTGGTCTTGCAGAAGTTGATCATCTCCTGGTAGATACGGGCAAAGGTGCTCTCCGGCATGACGGCTTTAGTGTCCTTTGGACGGCCATCGGCGCCCCACATCTTGCCGCCAATGCGGATCATGGCGGGCATGGAGGCGTCCACGATCACATCGCTGGGCGAGTGGAAATTGGAGATACCTTTGGCCGAATCGACCATGGCCAGCTCGGGGCGGTGCTCGTGGCAGGCGTGCAGGTCACGCTCGACCTCTTCGCGCAGCGAGGTGGGCAAATCGGCAATCTTGTCGTACAGATTGGACATGCCGTTGTTGACGTTGACACCCAACTCCCGGAACAGCTTGGCGTGTTTGGTGAACGCATCCTTGTAGAAAATGCGCACGCAGTGACCGAACACGATGGGGTGCGAGACCTTCATCATGGTGGCTTTGACGTGCAGCGAGAACATCACGCCGGTTTGGCGGGCGTCTTCCAGTTGGTCTTCGTAGAACTCGCACAGCGCCTTCTTGCTCATGAACATACTGTCGATGATTTCACCTTCAAGCAGCTTGGTCACGGCTTTGAGCACGGTGGTCTTGCCACCCTTGCCGACCAGTTCCATGCGCACGTCGCGCGCCTTGTCCAGCGTCATCGACAGCTCGTTGTGATAAAAATCGCCCTTGGTCATGTGCGCAACGTGGGTGCGCGACGCCATGCTCCACTTGCCCATGGAGTGCGGGTTTTTGCGGGCATAGCGCTTGACGGCCAGCGGCGCACGGCGGTCGGAGTTGCCTTCGCGCAGCACCGGGTTGACTGAGCTGCCCAGGCACTTGGAGTAGCGGGTTTTGATCGCTTTTTCTTCGTCGGTCTTGGGGTTTTCAGGAAAATCGGGGATCTTGAAGCCGCGGGCTTGCAATTCTTTGATGGCCGCGGTCAATTGCGGCACCGACGCGCTGATGTTGGGCAGCTTGATGATGTTGGTGTCGGGCAGCAGGGTCAGGCGGCCGAGCTCAACCAGGGTGTTCGGCACGCGTTGGTCTTCGCTCAGCACATCGGAGAACTCGGCCAGAATTCGCGCCGCGACGGAGATGTCGCTTTCTTCAATATCGATACCTGCCGGTGCGGCGAAGGTGCGCACGACTGGCAGAAAAGAACAAGTAGCCAGCAGTGGCGCCTCGTCCGTGAGTGTGTAGATGATTTTCGACTTTGCCATGATTGCCCTCAGTTGCTTCAGGTGTGGTGGTTTGCAGTGCCACTGTAGAGTATCACCCTGTCACCAACCTTATGCCCACCGGGCCTGGGAATTCGATCGGCCTTCGCCAAAAACCCTGCCAGCCCCCTGTCCCGCCGTGCGAATTCCCCGTCACTTCGACAGCATTTTTATGGTCAAATAGGGCTGTAACCCCCGTGTATATTGCGCAAGCAGCTATTCTTTTAATAGCAATGCTGTTTACCTAACTTTACCCAAGCTTCAGGAGCGGGGCACACTGCGTACGCCGCCTGGGGATAGACTGCAGCCATGAGCCACCACCTATTGATGATTGAAGACGACGCCCGCCTGGCCGCCATGGTGGCGGAGTATCTGCAGCAAAACGGGTTTACGGTCAGTCAGTCGGGCGATGGCCTGAGTGGGCTGGCCCATCTGAGCAGCCCGCCCTCGGGCGCCACGCCCGACCTCGTCATCCTGGACCTGATGCTGCCCGACATCGATGGCCTGGAGGTGTGTCGGCGCATTCGTGCCTTGCCCAGCGCCGCCGCGCAAGTCCCGGTGTTGATGCTCACGGCGAAAGGCGACGCCATGGACCGCATCATTGGTCTGGAGATGGGTGCGGACGACTACCTGCCCAAGCCGTTTGAGCCCCGGGAGCTGCTGGCCCGCATCCGTGCGATTTTGCGCCGTCGGGTCGAGCAGACCAGCCCCAACCATAAGGCCTTGCGCTTTGGGTCGCTGGAAATTGACCGCGATGCACGCTCGGTCACGGTGGCCGGCGCACTGTGCGAGATCACGTCCTACCAATTTGATTTGCTGGTCGCCCTGGCCGAACGTGCCGGGCGCGTGTTGAGCCGCGACCAGATCATGGAAGCGGTGCGCGGACGTGAACTGGATGCCTTTGACCGTTCTATTGATGTGCACATGGGCCGCATCCGGGCCGCCATTGAGGTGGATGCCAAAGACCCCAAACGCATTCTGACGGTGCGGGGGGTTGGCTACGTTTTTGCCCGCCAGCAGGACTGAGCCCGGGTCGCGCAGTGTTTTTGCACAAACTGTATGTCCGGATCTGGCTAGCCGTGGTGCTGGCCGTGGCGGTACTCACCCTGCTGGTCGGCTGGGCTTGGCGCATGGCGTCCGAACCGCCTTTGCGCGAGGTGGTGGTGCGCAACGCGCAGGGTGAGGTCATCGGCAGTGGGCGGGCCCGCCTGCGGCACCCGCCGGGCACACCCGACTGGCATCAGGGTCAACAGCGCATGGGTACACCCGGCATGCAGCCCGGAAAGGACACCGCGCCAGAAAGCCAGGACAACAACGACACCGAACCGGAGCCGCGCGGACGCTTTGGCGAAGGCCCCGAGTTCCTGGTGCGCATGCAAGACGGCCAGACCATGCACATGCACATGCCCCGTCCGCCCCAATCGGCCTGGAAGGCTCCCTTTGGGTTCTTCTGGACGCTGGGTCTCGTGGCCGTGGCCGTGGCGCTGGGCACCTACCCCATCGTGCGACGGCTTACCCGCCGACTGGAGACCCTGCAAAACGGCATGGAGCGTTGGGGGGATGGCGACTTGAGCGTGCGCGTGCCCATGCAGGGCGACGATGAGGTGGGCTTTCTGGCATCCCGCTTTAACCACGCAGCACAGCAGATTGAAGCGCTGGTGAAGTCCCATGAAACCTTGCTGGCCTCCCAAAAATCGCTACTGGCCAATGCCTCGCATGAGTTGCGCTCACCCCTCACCCGCATCCGCATGGGCTTGGAGCTGATGGGCAACTCGCCCAGCCCAGCGGCCAAGAACGAGATATCGCGCAACATCACCGAGCTGGACCAGTTGATTGAGGAAATTCTGCTGGCCAGCCGACTGGACGCCCGCGAGGCCGATATGGGCACGGTCGAAAGCGTGGACCTGGTCGGGCTGTCCGCGGAGGAATGTGCCCGCGTCCAGGCGAACCTGGAAGTCGAGGGTGCAGTGCCCCTGGTGCCCGGTATTGCCAAATTGCTGCGCCGCGCGGTGCGCAACTTACTGGAAAATGCGCGGCGCTATGGTGCGGGGGATGTCACCCTGCTGGTGAAATCGGAAGGGTCGCAGGCGGTCATTCAGGTCTGCGACCGGGGTCCTGGCGTGCCCGAAGCATTGCAGGGCCGCATTTTCGAGCCGTTTTACCGCTTGCCGGGCGCGTCCGAGCGGGACGGCGGAGTGGGTTTGGGGCTGGCGTTGGTCAAATCGATCGCCCAGCGCCACGGTGGAAGCGTGACTTGCAGCAACCGCGAAGGCGGTGGCGCCTGTTTTGAGATCCGTTTACCGCTCCAAACCTGAAAAAACACCAAAGTTTCTTTGGTTTTTCGCAAATAAACCCCAAAACTCACCCGAATGGGGGATACCGCAAACCGATGAGAAGCACTAAAGTTACCCCCAGCTGCTGTCACAGTTCATAAGAATCGAAGACAAGCCATCCAATAGGCTTGCTTCATACGGTTCCAACGACGTTCCTTCGGGAACTTTTACAAAGCCACTTTTCGGAGTGGCTTTTTTTTTGGCTTGAAGATAAATATTGCGTTTCCAAATCAATCGTGTCTAGGCGCAAAGCCGTAGGCAGTGCTTTAGCACGACAAGGCGAAGCAACAACGACACGAATGATTTGGTAATGGAATTACCGGGCGGTCTTGAAGTTGGTGAAGGTGCGGGTCTGCACTTTGCGGATGTCCTGCGGCAAGGCATCCGGCGCCACCATGGTCTTAATTGCTGCGGCGTCCAGGAAGATGGACTTGTTCTCGGCCACTTCCTTCTTGACAAACTTCAGTGACGCAGCGTTCGGGTTGGCATAAAACACCTTGTTGGTCAAGGAGGCGTGCACTTCAGGGCGCAGGATGTAGTTGATGAACAGGTGCGCGTTCTCCACATTCTTGGCGTCCTTGGGGATGGCCATGGTGTCAAAGAACATGGTGGCGCCGGTTTTGGGCACCAGCGCCTCAATCACCACCGGGGTCTTGGACTTGGCCGCCGCCGCGCGGCTGCGGGCGATGTTGATATCCCCCGAGAAGCCCATCACCAAGCAGGTGGAACCTGCCGCCATTTCTTCAATGTAGCCCGAGGACGAGAAGCGCGTCACAAATGGGCGAATCGACTTGAGCAGCTTGGAGGCCTGTGCGTAGTCGGCGGCGTCCTTGCTGAACGGGGGCTTGCCGGCATACATCAGCGCCGCCGGGATCACCTCGGAGGCAGAGTCCAGCACGCTCACGCCGCAGCTCTTGAGCTTGCTGACGTATTGGGTATCGAACAGCAGGCTCCAGGCGTTGTCGGGCATGGGCAGGTCACCCAGCGCCGCCTTGACCTTGTTCACATTGATACCGACCGTGACATAGCCCCACATCCAGTCCACCAAGTAGGCGTTGCCTGGGTCCAGCTTGGCGAGTTGCTCCAGCAGGCCCTTGTCGAGGTTGTTCCAGTTTGTTAGCTTGCTGCGGTCCAGCTTTTGCAGCAAACCGCCCTCGATTTGGGTTTTTGCAAAGTGCGAGCCGGGCACCACGATGTCGTAGCCGGTTTTGCCCGCCACCAGCTTGGCGTGCAGGATTTCGTTGTTGTCGTAGTTGTCGTAACGGACCTTGATGCCGGTTTCCTTCTCGAAATTCTTGATCGTGTCTTCCGCGATGTAGTCCGACCAGTTGTAAATATTGAGCACTTTGGGCTCGGCGGCTTGCGCGCCAAAGGCAGCCAACACGGCGCCGGTGATCAGCGCCAATGAAGCGCCCAATTTTTTCAAACTTGTGGCCATTGCAATCGGTCCTTTCGGAAGGGGTTGTTGAAAACGGTGAAGGAGCGGCCCACAGGAGGCCGCTTCAAAATCATAACAAAGCGGACGCAGGTGCGCCAACCACGCGGCAATGGACCATAACTTTAAGCCAAATCGGCATCCAGCCCTTACAGGACCTGCGCAAGCAGCTATAAAAATGCTAGCACTTCAGCCGGCTGGATATCGACCAGGCAGCGCGTGTGGCCCAGCGGGCACTCGCGCTCAAAGCAGGGCGCACAGGTCAGCGGGGGTTGGTAGCTGGCATCGTTCTTCAGCCAGAACACTTTGGCCAATGCGTTCAGGGGCGGCGTGTGCAAGGGGCTGGACGAGCCAAACAACGCCACCTGGCGCACGCCGAAGGCGGCGGCCACATGCATCAGGCCCGAGTCGTTGCTGACCATGACCTTGGCCGCCGCAATGGTGGCCAGGGCTTGGTCCAGCGTGGTACGGCCGGCCAGATCCAGACACTGGCCTGGCCGCGCGGCGTTGACGGCCTGCGCAATTTCAGCGCATAGCGCGGCGTCTTTGCCAGACCCCAGTAGTACCACTGGCAAGGGCAACTGGCGCGCTAACGCAGCGAAGTGCTGGGCAGGCCAGCGTTTGGCCGGACCATATTCGGCACCCGGTGCCATCACATAGTAGTTTTGGCGGCGCAATTGCAATGCAGCCAAGGCCATCAAGACCTGGTCCACCGTAAGCTGCAACAGCGGTTGGTCGCCCTGCACATCGGCATCCTCACTCAGTGCCGAATAAAACGCCACCATGGGTGGGCGGCGACCTTCGGGAGGATTCGGCAAGCGGTGGGTCAGCAAGGGCACGCGGGACTCACCCAGGTAGCCAATCCGCTTGGGAATGCCGGCCCACCAAGGCAGCAAGGCGCTTTTGAATGAATTGGGGCAGACATACGCGGTGTCAAATTTCCCGCGCAGCTGCTTGGCCAAGGTGCGCCGCGCGCGCCATTGCAAGCCACCGTGGGCAAACGGCAACTCCAGCACTTCGGCCACCTGGGGCATGGCGCGGTACACCGGGGCCACCCAGGGCAAGGCTCCCACGGTGAGACGCTCGCCACGCGCATGCAGCCGGCGCAGCAGGGGCTCGGTCATCACCGCGTCCCCAATCCACTGGGGGGCGATGACCAAAGAATTGGAATGCAGCTCCAAGGCTTCAGTGCCCGTGAAAATGCTCGCCGTCTTTGAGTTTGTAGACGGTGCCGCAGTAGGGGCACTTGGCCTCACCGGTCTGGCCTACATCCAGGTACACCTTGGGGTGGGTGTCCCAGACCTTCATGCCCGCTACAGGGCTGGGGCAAAACACGCCGCCTTGGGGGTTGAGGTCTTTGGCGAGTAATTCAATGTGTGATTTGGACATGCTGTTTCCTGCGATATTTACGGTGTTTATCACACTTGGGTCAGCCAATGGGCGTATTTGGGGTTGCGGCCATGGACGATGTCAAAGAATGCACTCTGGACTTTCTCGGTAATGGGCCCGCGTGCGCCACAACCCAATTCGATGCGATCGAGTTCGCGGATAGGGGTCACTTCGGCGGCCGTCCCGGTGAAGAACGCTTCGTCGCAGATGTACACCTCGTCGCGGGTGATGCGCTTTTGCACCACTTCCAGGCCCAGGTCTTTGCAGATATGGAACACGGTGTTGCGGGTGATGCCATTCAGTGCCCCGGCCGACAAATCAGGCGTGTAGACCACGCCGTCCTTGACCACAAACAAATTTTCACCCGCACCTTCGCTGACAAAGCCATTGGCATCGAGCAGCATGGCTTCGTCGTAGCCATCGTCGGTGGCTTCCATATTGGCCAAAATGGAGTTGGTGTAGTTGCTCACCGCCTTAGCCTGCGTCATGGTGATGTTGACGTGGTGGCGGGTGTAGCTGGAAATCTTGACGCGGATACCGCGCTTCATGCCCTCTTCGCCGAGGTAGGCACCCCAAGGCCAGGCAGCGACCATCAAATGGATGGTGTTGCCCTTGGGGCTGACACCCAGCTTTTTGTCGCCAATCCAGGTCAGGGGGCGTAAGTAGCCCGACTCCAGCTTGTTTTCGCGGATCACGGCGATTTGCGCGGCATTGACCTGCTCTTTGGTGAACGGGATGTTCATGCGCAGGATTTTGGCGCTATTGAACAGCCGGTCGGTGTGCTCGGCCAGGCGGAATATGGCGGTGCCACCGTCCCCTTTGTACGCCCGCACGCCTTCAAAGGCCCCGCACCCATAGTGCAGGGTATGGGACAGCACATGAATCTTGGCATCGCGCCACTCCACCATCTGGCCATCCATCCAGATTTTTCCGTCGCGGTCCGACATAGAGGGAGGTAGTGGGCTCATTCAGGGTGTCCTTAAGAAGGTTCAGGCAGATATTGTGAAAT
>Ga0247840_10012341_pt1 | contig 10155 bp, 9 predicted proteins | sample LaCruzMarch2015__FD_192404 | JGI IMG/M metagenome (GOLD analysis project Ga0247840, IMG submission 192404) | Freshwater microbial communities from meromictic Lake La Cruz, Castile-La Mancha, Spain - LaCruzMarch2015_17m | ecosystem: Environmental > Aquatic > Freshwater > Lake | place: Spain...
GAGGAACCGTGATGGGATCGGTTTCGATGAAGGAAGATTGGTTGTATTGAAGGTATTTCTCTTCAAGTAGGGATGATAATTCTGCTTGCGTCAACAGGATCGGATTAATTTGTCAAAACCAGCTTAATACTTTGCATTGCATGGCCTGATTTCAGCTGGCAAAGATACACACCCCGAGGTAATTCGTCGGCATTGATGTTAAATTCATTTTGACCAGCCGGACGGGTACCTAAACCGAAGGTTTTAACCTCTTTTCCCAGATAATCGCATATTTTTAAAGAAATCTCATCTGGAGTGGTGAGATGATAACGGATTGTTGTGCTATGCTGAAACGGATTAGGATAGGCATAGAATGGGATGTTGTTGAGGCTTGTTTCTTCGGTCGAACCGGCATTATCAGGAACAGAAAAATTGAAACCCATTACATCAATGGTTGTTTCATTAAATTGTTCCTGAATAATTCCAAGGATGTTCACTTCAACCATGTTTTTAGTATAAAAATGGTATGATCTTGAACGGGTTGTGTCACCACCAAATGGGGTGACGGTGATTCCCACCTGCTCAAGGGTGAGTCTCAGGCAGTCGTAACTTCCCGATGGTATTATCAAGGTGCCGAATGCATCAACTGTGGCCGTAGTTTCCGTGATGACATAGTATGGCGGAATGAGCACAGTGGAGTCTCTTTGTGTAATCCAGGTTATTCCGTAGGCTAACGGGATCAATGCCTGAACAACAGGGGGGGAGTATGTCATTATAGCACTGGTCTCGTCACTAACGCCGTACATAAGGAGCCGGTCGGTATCAATGCGTTGATATTGCCAGGCATAAATGGTATCACCGGTAGGGTACGATTTGGTGTACAACACAGCATTGGCATCGGGAAATTCTGAGATTACCGGCGCTGAGCCGGGTTCAACACCGATACCCGTACCAACCTGATTTATTGTATAATCAGTAAAATCCCAGGTTTGCGGAGCATTTGACTTTGCGCCAACAAAAACTGATACGTATTCACCAGATGGAGTTGCATAGTTAACGTGGGCGCTCCCGGGTTCCCATGCATCGACATAATCGGAATGGGTAATGGTGATCTGCGGGTAAGCGATACCGCATACAGCCAAAAAAAGAATCAAGAATAGTGTTCTCATGATGATACCTCCTGCTTTAGCTGGCAAAATTGCCTGTTAGTATACTTGAATTACCAGATCATGTTTGTTCACATGATGACAATCCAAATATAATTCATTATCAGTCAGAAAGCAAGCCTCATTGGCATTTTTTTTCAACTTCTTAGTTCCCGGATAGAGGAAAATTACAAATTATGAGCGATGCTGCCAAATTAATATCAGTAATCTGTAAGGGCAGAGGAAGGCTGAAAAGTTAAAACAGAATAATTTGGAGGGTGGACAGTTACATTGCCTTTTTACTGGTTCGCCAGGTGGACTGACTTCAGCAACTCTTTCCCGATCTCGATGGCTTTTTCATTCTCGGGGATGAGTGCATGATGCCGGGCAGGAAGGGATTTCTCCAGCCCTTTGTGAATGTACTCGGGTGCAACCAGGGGCTTCAATTTCAGGAAACCTCCCAGGACGATCATGTTGAAGATCTTGGAAAGACCGCGCTTTCCGGCCTCATCAGCGGCTTCGATCGAATATATATTGATGTCTTTACGTTCGGGGAAGCGTGTAATACCATTTGGATCGTAAATCAGCAATCCTCCGGGTTTGACAGTTTTTTCGAATTTATCCATCGATTGCTGGTTCAGTATAATGGCAGTATCGTAAGAATTCAGGATGGGAGAACTGATACGTTCATCGCTGATGATCACAGTTACATTAGCCGTTCCGCCGCGCATTTCGGGACCGTAGGAAGGCATCCAGCTTACTTCTTTATTCTGCATAACACCCGAATAGGCGAGGATCTTTCCCATGGATAGAACTCCTTGTCCGCCAAAACCTGCGATGATAATTTCTTCTGTCATATCAAATGAATATCGAATATTGAATAACGAATTTTGAATACCGAATGATTTCTTCGAATCAGTTTTACAATTTGCATTTTGCAATTTGCATTTTGAATTGATTTTATTCCTTCACAGCCGTTTCCTTCTTTTCAACCAGTTTCCCGTCAATCTTGATATCTCCCAGCTGATAGAACGGGAACATATTTTCTTCCATCCATTTGTTGGATTGAACCGGGGTCATTTTCCATCCTGAATTGCAGTTGGAAACGATCTCAATGAAACTCAATCCCTTGTTCTCTTTTTGGATCTCAAAGGCCTTTCTGATCGCTTTTTTTGTTTTCCGGACGTTATTTGGTGTATGCACCGACTGGCGGGTCACATAATATACACCAGGCAGATGGGCAACCAGTTCGGTCATCTTCAGCGGGTGACCCATGGTGGGTACATCGCGGCCGTAAGGGGAGGTGGATGAACGCATTCCCGGCAGGGTTGTCGGGGCCATCTGGCCACCAGTCATGCCGTAAATCCCGTTATTGATAAAGATGATGGTGATGTTTTCACCGCGATTACAGGCATGAATGGTTTCTGCAGTACCGATGGCTGCAAGGTCACCATCGCCCTGGTATGTAAAAACAAAGTGATTCGGCCACAGGCGCTTGATGGCTGTTGCCAGTGCAGGTGCACGTCCGTGGGCAGCGCCGAGCATATCGACGTTGAGGAAATCATAGGCCAGAACAGAACAGCCAACCGGGGATACCCCGATGGTTTTTTCAGAAATGTTCATTTCTTCGATCACCTCCATCAGCATTCGGTGAGCGGTGCCATGGCCGCAACCGGGGCAATAGCTCAGCGGCCGGTCGACCATCAGGTCGGTCTTTTTATAGACAATGTTTTCCGGCTTCCGGATTTCGGGTTTTGCGAATAGTTCTTCCATAGTTAACCTCCGATAATTTTTTGTTCAAGCGCCCTGACCACTTCATCCGGGGAGGGGATAATTCCTCCAAAGCGGCCAAAATGTTCGATTTTAATTTTGCAGCCAACCGACAGTTTCACATCTTCGATCATTTGTCCGGCATTCATTTCAACCACCAGAATTCCTTTTACCCTGTTGCCAACATTCGATACTTCGATGGATGGGAAGGGGAAAAGTGTGATGGGGCGGAAAAGGCCAACTTTAATGCCCTTTGCACGGGCCAGGTCGGTTGCTTTCTGACATATGCGTGCCGAGAGACCAAAGGCGACGAAGAGGTATTCGGCATCTTCGCACTGGATCTCTTCATAAAGCACCTCATTTTGCTCCATCAACCTGTATTTGGCCTGGAGTTTCAGGTTCACACGCTCCTGACCGGCCGGATCAAGGTCAAGCGAGGTGATGATATTGTGTTCCCGGGTTTTTGGGCGGCCATTGGAGGCCCATGGGCACTGTTTGATGACCTCTTCATCTGTGCGGCGGGGTACCTGGTCGAAGAGAACCACCTTTTCCATCATCTGGCCAATAGCGCCATCGGAAAGGATCATCACGGGGGTGCGGTATTCAAAGGCTTTTTCAAAACCAAGTTTTACATGGTCGCACATCTCCTGCACTGAAGCAGGCGCAAGCACCAGCAATTTGTAGTCGCCATGTCCGCCACCCTTGACAGCCTGGAAATAGTCGGCTTGCGAAGGCTGGATGGTTCCGAGTCCCGGACCACCCCTGACGACATTTACGATTACGGCAGGCAGTTCCGCCCCGGCCATGTAACTGATACCTTCCTGCATCAGGCTGATGCCTGGACTGGAAGAGGAGGTCATGGTCATTTTTCCCGTTCCGGCGCCGCCGTAGAGCATATTGATGGCTGCCACTTCGCTTTCGGCTTGAAGAACCACCATGCCTGTCCGTTCGAATGGCTTTTCGGCCATCAGGTATTCCATCACCTCGGATTGTGGTGTGATCGGGTATCCGAAATAACCGTCGCAACCGGCGCGAATTGCGGCTTCGGCCACGGCTTCGTTACCCTTCATTAATCTAAGTTCACCCATGGAGTATAATTTTATAATTTTTATTCAGTTGCAACTTTGGCGCGGTATACGGTGATCACGCCATCGGGACAAACCAGGGCGCAGTTGGTACAGCCCGTGCATTCGTCATTTACCTTCATCGCGAAATGATAGCCCTTACTGTTCACTTCCTTCGACATTGCGATCACCGTGAACGGACAAGCGGCAAGACAAACTTCACAGCCCTTGCAGCGCTCAATGTTGATCACGATATCACCTTTGATTTTAGCCATATGACAGATGTTATATTGTTAACAGTTTACCATTTGCGAAAATAAGGAAAATAGTTTGAATCGTTAACTGACTTAGCTGTGGAATTTAGCTCAAGCGGGCTAATTTAGAACTGTTATAAGTTCAAACGGCTATCTTTTTGCGACTCTGCTGTTAAGGCGGCGAAAATAGTCTTCGTTCATTTTGGGATCTATTTTCTGATAGAAGCCGATCAGCAGAAAGGCTTTTTTTCGGATCCGGTAATTGTTATCAACGATTTCCCAGAATTCCTGGTTGCCGGTGAACAGATTTTGCGCAAAAACGTTGATGTCCTCTTCAACCGAGGCCTGCGAGTATTTTGTAAGTAAACCTTTGTCATAGTATTCGGGATCAAGCAACATCGATGCTTCACCATTCATAATGGCATGAACTCCCCCATTGCCGTAAATGAAGGCAGGAGAGTTTGCCGCCTCCCATGCCCCGGCGTTAAAATACCTGGGATAGGAACGTTTCAGTACGCTTGAAAATTCATGGTGAAACACACCTTCAATATATTCGTCGGTGAAGCTGGGATTTGTTTCATCGTCGCAAATAAATACTGTATTACGAATATTTGTACCTCCGAAGGCAACACCATAAAATTTCATTTTTTTCAGGCCATAAATCCGGTCAAGGTTTTCACGAAGGACTTTATCAGGGTATTTGGCAAAGGTGCGGTTTAGAATGGCGATGAACCGCTGGCGCTCGCTTCGGGCTAAAGGTTCCGCCTCGGCGTTGATTACAGGGTTGTACCAGTGTTTCGGAAACATTTGGTCCTGAACCATGAAGCAGATCTCGGTGCTGGTGCGTTCATTCACATAAATATCAAGGGGATAGGAACTTCCCATCAATAAAACAACCACCATCAGCAACGGCCAAAACTTCCTCATCTGAATAATACCCAATTTTGCGGGTACAAAGATTGGCACTACGATCATCCGTGAGGATGGCTGTGCAGTCTTTTTGCTAACGGAGGAATGTTAACAGGAAATAGGATTAATTATCAGAAAATGAGATAATTATAATATTCCTTATCGTAAAGATGCCAGTAATGGCTGAAATGGGCTTCCGGCGTTGTTAATAACTCCGATTTTAGGAATGTTGTTCCCTGAATTTTACCAGGCGGGCTTCCAGGATTGGGAGCTGATCGCGTTTCACCAGTGAAACACAGGCCCGGATACCTTCGAGTCTGTCGCTTCCGGTGATGCTCAGGGCGATGGCGCTGACGCCGTAATAAATAAGCTCTTCGAGTAACTCTTCTCCCGTGAATCCCGGGTAGGAAAAGGTAAAGTAAAAACCATCTGCAATGGGTTCATCTTCGTCCTTATCGTAAACGATGTTAAATCCATTGTCAGTAAACATCTTTTTCATGATCCTGGCCTTTGCACCGTACTCTTTTACCACCTCGACAAAATCGAAGGTGCCGTCGTTTACGGCTTTCAGCATTGCAGCCAGACCATATTGGCTTGAATGAGAGGTGCCGGCGCTCAAGGCATACACGGTGCCGTAAATGAGGGCACGCCCGAGAATGTCAGTAGAATAACACCAGAGCAGGTTGGCCGACTGTGTGTTGAATAGTTTGTTTGATACGATCATCAGGCCGATCCGCTGACCTGCGTAACTGAAAATCTTGGAACTGGAGATCAGGAGAACATAATTGTCGGTATATTTTGCTACAGTGGGCTGGTAAGGGGGTTGACCTGGTTTTGAATAATCTTTCCGGAAATCCATGGCGAAATATGCCAGGTCTTCAATGATGATTACATTGTATTTATTCGCCAGTTCACCAATAATACTTAGTTCTTTATGGGTAAAGCAGATCCATGATGGATTATTTGGATTTGAATAAAGCACAGAATGAATATTCCCTTTTGACAGGTATGATTCAAGTTTATCGCGCAGTTTGTCTCCGCGATAATTATAAACATCGAATGATTCAAAATTGAGTCCAAGCACCCTGTGTTGCTGATGGTGAACAGGGAAGCCAGGATCGATGAACAGCGTTGTATCTTTTTGCTTGTCGATTTTAGAAAAGGTCAGGAACGCTGCAAACCCGCCCTGCATGCTGCCAACTGTCGGAACGCAATTTGCTTCATCCACGTCGATATCAAGGAAAAGTTTAACAAACCGTGAAGCCTCCTTTTTTAGGACTGGTGATCCTTCAATATCGGGATAAATAGAAGCAACCCCCCGTTGCAACGCTTCAATTTCAGCCTCAACGCCAATGGAGGCTGCAGCCAGGCCCGGAACACCCATCTCCATCCGTACAAATTTTTCGCCGGTCTCCTTTTCTATACCGTTAATTAGCCGCTTGATTTCACGGATGGATGCTTTTCCAATGCTTCGGATTTTACTTTCATGAAAATGTCGCTGAACAACTTCATAGTTGATGGGGGTATCTTTCATAACTGACGTGTGAATGGCGTATTAGTGAACAGAATAACAGGCAACAAAATTGAATAAATATTTGCAATTATCCAACTGTTTTATAGAGGATAACATAAATTTTCCAGGAATTGCCATTTTGTAAAAATCAATAATGAGTCTACTCCGAAAAGTCAATTTAACGGAAATCCGGACACTGAGCGAAGTGTCCGGATTATCAGGTCTTTGCATCCTTCGACTCCGCTCAGGATCCAGTTGTACGGACTTTTCGGAGCAAACTCAATAATGAAAAGGCAGAACCAATAATGGAGTTGAACACATGCTCATGTATGATTACAGGGTAGGATTGTCAGGAGTATTATATGAAAATACCTGGTGCGATCAGAATGGTGTTTCGCTTCCGTTGTAACAGGTAATTCCGAGCGAGGCGAATTGATCTGCAATTTTTTGAAGCTCAGTTTTCCCGGGGATTACAAAATCAGTCGTATAATATTTTTTATCAAGGAGGCCATATTTTTCCCGGCCAAGGTGATGAAGGGGAAGTATATTGATCTCATTTCGCCCGATGGAATGAATAAACCGGGCAGTCTCTTGAATGTTTTCAGCATGATCATTAAACCCGGGAATGACCGGTAGGCGGAAAACCAGGCGTCCGGAAAATTTACCTGCAATACGGCGGGCATTTTCGAGGATGTGGGAAATGGGGAAACTGGCAAACTGGTAAGTTGGTAAGTTGGTAAGTTGGTAAGTTGGTAAGTTGGCGGGTTCTTTAAGTATTTTCAGGTCGAAAAAAATCCAGTCAAGGTAAGGCAATGATTTTTCATAATTTGTCCAGGGTACGTTGCCACATGTTTCAACGGCGGTATGGATGTACGCATCATAGCAGCGTTTCAAAAAATCGTGTGCAAATTCAGGTTGGGCGAAAGGTTCGCCACCGGTGAGGGTAATTCCGCCATCTTTGCCCCAATAGGGACGATCGCGGTTGATACGGAGGTATAATTCTTCAACTGAAATTTCATATCCACCGATATTCAGCGCTCCTGAACAGCAGGCCCTTGCACACGCATATGAATTGCACTTTGCACATATCGTCCGGTTGAATGAAAGCCGTGTTGTGTCGCCGGTTTTTGAAATGGTGATGGCATTATGAGGACAAGCATTCACACATAACCCATCGAAAGTGCATTTAGTTTCACGGTAAAGTGGTTCGGGAAAGAAAGAGATCCCTTCGGGATTGGAGCACCATGCGCATTCAAGTGAACATCCCTTAAAAAAGACAAGGGTTCGGCAGCCGGGGCCGTCGTGCACCGAGAATCCCTGGATATCAAAAATATGACCGCGGGTTAATTGTGCGGGAACCATTGAAAGTCGGCGCATTTACTGGCGATCATGTCGGGATAGGCCAGGGAGGTTCCCATGCATTGGCCAAGGAAATCCTTTTCACGCTTGTAATTTGAACAGAATTTGCATTTAGCAACTTTTTCAGCCTGGCTGCAAAAGGGATCTTCGGGGCCAATTTTCTCTTTAGTTATTTTGCACATCCCTCTGAAAACATCCACCGGGAGGAAGTACCGGCAATCTTTGCATGTTGTATCCATATTAGAAACTCAAAAATCAAAAATCGAAAATCAAAAACACAAATCAAAGATCAAAACCACAAATAGAAACTCAAAACTCAAAATTCAAAACCACAAATAGAAACTCAAAAATTGAGTCCATTCCGAAAAGTCAATTTAACGGAAAACTGTACACTGAGCGAAATCGAAGTGTTCTTATTATCAGGTGTTTGCATCATTCGACTCCGCTCAGGATCCAGTTGATCGGACTTTTCGGAGCAGACTCTTGTTTTATTACTTCAAAATTCGTTATTCAATATTCAATGTTCGTTATTCTTTCAGACCTCTTCATACTCGGTTCTTGCAATAACCTCATCCTGTATCTGTTTACCGAGTTCAACCCAGTATTGGGTAAAGCCAGCCACACGGACCAGCAGGCTCCTGAATTTATCGGGCTCGGCCTGGGCCTGTTTGAGCATGCGGGAGTCAACGATGTTGAATTGAACGTGGAAACCTCCTTTTCTCAAATATGCACGAATCAACTCCAGGAATTTGCGCGACCCTTCGCGGCCTTTCACTACCGAAGGATGTATTTTCATGTTGAGTTGTGAATTCTGCGATTGAGCATGATTCCAGCAGGTTGCCGAGTTAAACAGTGCATAGGGTCCGTTTTTATCAGTACCCGGATAAGCTGACACAGAACCATCGGAGAAGGTAGTGCCGCTTAACCTTCCATCGGGACTGGCCAGTGTTACGGCGCCCATGGGCCCATGCGTGGAAACTGAAATCTGGCAGGCATACATTGGCTGGTCGTAAAGCGAGCGATAGTTATGAGCCATGTCGCAAAACCAGTCTTCCCATTCTTTCAGAATATCATCAACAAAGGGGTTATCATTCCCGAATTTTGGCGCATCAAGACTCAGGCGGTGGATCTTTTTCCAGTTAGGATAATCATCGGTAGGCACCTGGTCGATGAGGGAATAGGAACCGGTTTCCTGTGCAGTTTTGTATCCGAAATTCGCCAGGATAGCTTTCCGGTATTCGCCGAGAGTGTAATTCTTTTCCGTGAAGACATTCTTTTTGAGTGAGCCGAGTGAATTCACCAGGTTTGTGGTGCCACAACTTTCAATATTGAATGTTGTGTTATAACGGCAGCCCATTTGCCCGATGTCCTTTCCTTTTGCCAGGCAATCGGGTTTCAGCATTGAGTTGACCAGCGAAGGGGAAATCTTGCGCCAGGCATCATGCTGGATATTATTGGTGAGTGTTAATACATGACATGCCCGGCTGAAATAATCTTTAAAAGCCTGCCATAGTTCGTCATAAGTTTCCAGGGGATAGCCATGGGCCGGAAAGATCCGTTGGCCGGTTCGCATGTCCATACCATCGAAAAGAGCAACTTCAAGCAATTTCGGCAGATTCAGAAAATGTACCCCCACGCTGGTTGCCGGGGCAGAACCTCCTGGTATCCAGTGAATTTCATTGTCAAGTTCCAGCGGCATCCAGCTTCCGGGCGATGTTTCAAGGCATCCGCCTATGGCCCACGCACGGGCTTCCTCCAGGTTCATCCCCTCATGGGCATAATTTCCAAGCAGAAATTCCATGGCGACCTGGTTGTTTACCCAGGCAGGATATCCGGTCCCGATCTTGGTACATTCAATGCCCTTGAGCAGGAATTCTTCAGGGAGTTTTTCGTCATATAACAGAGAAAGCGTAGGTTGCGGTGTGTCGCATGTAATCCCTGCTTCGAGGATCAGCATTTCAAGCTCATTGGCAGCCGGGGTACCATCTTTCAATAATCCGCCGATGCAGAGGTTATTGAAGGTATTGCCAGACAACACTCCGCCAACCACACCCATGGAGGCAAAGCAGTCGATCTCTGTGAACTTGATGCGCATGCATTCGAGCAGTTCAAGGCTCTTTTCGCGGTCGATCGCACCATTCTTCATGTCGCGCTGCCAGTAT
>Ga0247840_10012343_pt1 | contig 10154 bp, 7 predicted proteins | sample LaCruzMarch2015__FD_192404 | JGI IMG/M metagenome (GOLD analysis project Ga0247840, IMG submission 192404) | Freshwater microbial communities from meromictic Lake La Cruz, Castile-La Mancha, Spain - LaCruzMarch2015_17m | ecosystem: Environmental > Aquatic > Freshwater > Lake | place: Spain...
ATCCGCATTTGTACGGGGAATTGCATGAAAAAAGGAACTGTTTTGGCCTTTATTTATGGCCACCCGGAAAATTACCCACCAACGCTTCATGCCATTGAACAGTTGGCATTGCACTTTGAAAATGTTTGGGTGGTTTTTCGCCCCAACAAGCCACTCGCCTGGCCATACCCGTCAAACGTGCAACTGCTGCCCGCCGGGAAGAACATAATACCCGTTGCGGAGCAAGAACAGTCAGGATTGCTGCAAAAAGCATATTGGTTTCTGCAATTTGCACGTACCGTGTACACCGTATACCGCCAACAAAAGCCCGACGTGGTGTTGGCTTACGACAGCTTAGCCATGTTGTGCCTGTATGTGATACAAAAAGCAGGCTCCCAAAATCCAAATGTGTTATTTTGGTATCACAACCATGACGTGCCCGACAAACCGTCCCCCTTCAGCCTTCCATGGATCGCTCTCCAGGTACAAAAGCAAGTTTTTTCCAGGCTTGATCTATTTTCCTTGCCCGCAAATGAGCGAAAGCTATATTTCCCGATGGATGTGTTTAAGGGAAAATACTTTTTCTTGCCCAATTATCCTTTATTGGCCATACATCGTCCCGCTTCTTTCGAAAAAATGGATGCCCAGGATGAAATCAGGCTTTTATATCAAGGCACGATCTCCGATGGACATGGTATTGAAAAAATTGTCCCGCTGATCCAACACCGGATAAATGGAAAATATTGCAGGTTAACCCTTATTGGGCCGATAAAGGACACATATAAACAACACCTCATCAAACTGGCTGAAAAACAGGGAGTATCCAGCCGTTTGCACATCAAGGATCCCGTAGCCTACCACACACTGCCTGCCATTACCCGACAACACCACATCGGGCTGGCCATCCTCAACGATACGATGAACATAAACCACATGACCGCAGCTACAGCCTCTAATAAAATTGCCGAGTACATAGCAGCGGGACTTCCAGTGCTATATTTTGATCATCCAATCCAAAAATCTGCTCTAGAGGGTTATACATGGGCATTATCAACCGATTTGAGCAACGCATCCCTTGTATCAGCCATAAGCGCCATGGATCATCAATACGCTGCGATATCCAGGCAGGCGGTGGCTGATTTCCAAAATATCTTACACTTCGAAAAACATTTTGAACCCTTAGTGAACCACCTGACAGCTTGCCTGAATAAAAAGTGAACGTACTTTTTTTCATTTCTCACCCCATCCAGTATTTCACGCCACTTTATAAAAAGTTGGCGGAAGAAATGCCCAATAGAGAAGTGAAGGTGTATTTTTTATCTGATGAGACGTTAAAGCCGGTAATGGATAAAGACTTTGGCGCACGTTTCGCGTGGGATATTCCATTATTGCAAGGATATTCATACAAGTTTGTTCCCAACGATGCCCCGAGGGCGTCTATTTTCAACGGCTTTTGGGGCTTAATGAACTTCAGGCTCATCAAAATATTAAAAGAAGAGAAACCGTCGTGGATTGTGGTTCCCGGCTGGCAATTTTTTTCCTACGTTTTACTTCTACTGATTGGCCCTTATTTTGGTCACCAGATATGCCTCAGGACAGAAACGCCTTTGAAACACGAATCACATAAAAAGACCCTGGCACATCGCTTAAGGGTTCTCTTCATGCGCCATGTTGTCTTTCCAAGGGTTAGTAAATTTTTGTATATCGGAAAAGAGAACAAGGCTTTCTACCAGTCGTACGGCGTTCCGGAAGAAAAATTGGTTTTCACGCCGTATGCGGTCGATAATGAACGATTTCGGTCGGCCTATGTAGACTATAAAGAAAAAAAAAATATTTTATGGAAGGAATTAGGCATCCCGGAAAATGGTGTCATTTTTCTCACTACGGGAAAATACATTGAAAAGAAAAACCCATTGGATGTCATAAAAGCCTTTGCGCTGGTTCAATGTCCGGAGAAGCATCTGGTTATGGTAGGAGAAGGTCATTTACGAGCCGAAATGGAAGCTCTAATTCAGGCGAATAACTTGCCGGTATTATTGACCGGGTTTATTAATCAAACCGAAATAACCAAATATTATGCCGCGGCTGACGTATTTATCATGGCCTCGGGCATTGGAGAAACCTGGGGCCTTTCGGTGAATGAGGCGATGAATTATGCGTTGCCCGTCATTGCTTACGAACAAACTGGTTGTGCAGCGGATCTGGTCTTGCATGGTCAAAATGGCTTTATTGTACCCAACAACGACATCAAGCAGCTTGCAGCGCGCATGCAGGAAGCCGGAGCCGATAAAGACTGGCGGGAGAAAGCCGGCATGTTGTCTGGTGAATTGATCAAAAAGTATGATTACAACGTAGTCGTGGAGGAAATGCAACGCCATTTGACATGAATATTCTGATCGTGGGCTCAAGCGACATTTGGGCCATAGAGCAGCACTATAGCAAACATTTGAATGAAATACCGGGGGTAAATGCTACGATTTTTTCTACTTCCACTTTCAATCAAGCGCATTTGAATGTCGTTCGGCAGGTTGAGCGCAGATTGGCGCCTTCCAGAAATTCCTTGCACCATTTATTCAATCAGGCGTTACTGTCCGCCGTTCATCGGGAAAAACCGGATGTCGTTCTGGTGTTTAAAGGCATGGAAATATACCCGGAGACACTCGAAAAGATAAACAAGGTGGCGTTCACTGCCAACTATAACCCCGATCATCCGTTCTTTTTTTCGTCCCGAGGTAGCGGCAATCAAAATGTACGAAAAAGCATCGGGTTATACCGCCTGCACTTTTCCTATCATAAAGGTGTTTGTGCAAGAATTGAGCAGGAATATAACATCCCGTGTCACTGGTTGCCTTTTGGGTATGCGCTTGATCAGTCGATGTACGACGAAATAATCAGGGAGGAAACCGCCGAACGCATGCGCGTTTGTTTTATTGGGAATCCGGATGCTAAACGGGTGCAAACAATACAGCACTTGCTGCAACATAACATCCCGGTAGATGTGTTTGGGAACCATTGGAACCGATACTTAAGGGCGCAAAATGGTCTGAACATCTTCCCGCCGGTATACGGAAAAGACTATTGGAGAACCTTGCGCGCGTATCGGGTGCAACTTAACATTTTCCGGCCGCATAATGAGGGATCGCATAATATGCGCAGTATTGAAATTCCGGCTGTGGGGGGGATTATGCTGGCGCCGTATTCGGAAGAGCATAGCGTTTTATTTAAAAATACAGATGCAATATTTTACTACAGTGACTTAAGCGAAATGATAGATAAAATTAAGCATATTATTACTTTATCACCTGAAAACATACAAGGCATAAGATCTTATCTTTACAACTACATACTCAATAGTTGCTATGATTATAGACAGCATTCCAAGGAACTTTATCAAAATATTTTGATCAATAAGTAAACAGTGACTAAAATTGGCAGCATAGAGAACCAAAGTAAAAAATACGGTAACGATTTTTTGATATTTTTATTAATAACCATTTTTTTTATTTACGAGAAAAATTATATTTTAATATCTTCTATATTTGTTACATTTATTTTAGTCCGTTTTATTAAAAATTTTAGCAAAGAAATTCCAATCATTGAATTATTATTACTTTTTGCAGGGATACAATCATTACTTATTCCTTCATTACAGGATTATTTAAGATTTCCATGGTACCAAAAACTCAGCATTTCGCTTGATCGATATTTTGAAATAGCCATACCCGGTATATTTTCCTTAGCATTTGGAGCTTTATTGCCCATATTTAACAAAAGAGAAATCTGCAACAGAATATTCTTTGATCTAAATAATACAAATTATGGAAACTTAGGAATCACTATGATAAGCTTAGGCATTATTGCTCGCTTGCTGCATAACTTTTTGGGATCAATCTCAGTTTTAGGTCCCATTATTACGCCGTTAGGAAATTTAGTATTCATAGGTTCAATTTACATTTATTACAGCCACAACAAATATAAAAATATAATTTTATTAACAATAATTACTTTTACCCTGATTTTAAATATCATAGGAGGTCTTTTTTGGGAGTTTTTTATCTGGACAATGTTTGTTCTTATGCTTATTTCATCGCAATGGAAAACAAGCTATTTATTCAAAACTGTCGTAACAATTATTGCAATAATTTCAATATTATTAATACAAAGTGTTAAAATCCAGTACCGCAATTTAACATGGAAAGGAGAAAGATTTTCTCAATTTGAAAAAGTCATGTTATTTTCAAAACTTATTTATGAGTCGGGAGAGGAGATTGTGACCGACTTTAATATGCGAAATTTAGTTTTACCTTTAACTGATAGAATGAACCAGGGAAAATTAGATGCTTATGTTTTTTCAAACATTCCACTTAATAAAAATTTTGCAAATGGAAGAACGATTGTCAATTCGTTTTTGGGTGCATTTATTCCTCGCATTTTTTGGCGAGATAAACCCGGATACGATACCAGAAAACTAGCTGAACTAGGAGGATATAAAACATTAGGAAACTCATTTTTATCATTATCTCCTTTAGGTGAAACCTACGGAAATTTTGGCACTTTTATAGGCTCATGTTTTTTGTTTTTTTATGGCTTTTTAATTAATTACTTACACTATATTATCATCAGAACAGCGAAAAGCAAAAAATACATCTTACTTTTTTCACCTTTGTTATTTTATAATATCATTCGATTTGAAGTGGATTTTACACATGTGTTTAGTGGATTTTTTACAGGTTTAATCTCTATATTTGTTATTTTATTGATACTTGAGTATATTTTTAACATTACACTTGACTGATTCGTCATGAAAATCCTTGTACTGTATGACTACTTCTATCCTGCGCAAAAAGCAGGTGGTATTGTTAGGTCATTATATAATTTATGTAAACACACAAATGATGTAGTTGAATATTATGTAGTTTGTTCATGCTTTGACTTTAAAGAAAAAAATATAATGCCAAATATCCAGATAAACAAATGGACGAATTTGGAAAGAAATATAAACGCATATTATGTTGACCACAAAGATATATCGATTAGTTTCCTACATAGTTTATTTGCAAAAATATCACCGTGTACTATTTATATCAATGGAGTCTTTTCATATAAATTCAATATTTTGCCATTAATTGTATTAAGGTTCACTCCTCTTTCTCCAAAAAAATTAATCATTGCCCCACACGGCATGCTCCAGCAAGGAGCAATACAATCCAAGAAGTTAAAAAAAAAAATATTTTTTACTGTCACAAAACTATTGGGTCTGTTCAATGAAGTCCGATGGCATGCCACTGATGAGCAAGAAAAAGTAGACATTATAAATATGCGTTATAACACAAAACAGATTTGGGTCATTTCCAATATCCCCAGCATACTTTTAAAACCACCTACATTTATCACACCTCCATTAAAGGAACAGATGCATATAAGAATTACCACTATCTCATTAATAGCAGAAAAAAAGAACCACAAATTTGCTATAAAGTTATTATCAAATGTATCCCGTAATTTGAAAATATCTTATACGATTTACGGACCAATTAAAGATAAGGCTTACTGGCAATCCTGCCAGGAAATGATGAACAATGCCCCTGGGAATATTAATATTGAGTACTGCGGTATGTTGACCCCGGATGACGTTGAACGTGCGCTCTCCCAACACCACTTCTTCCTCCTCCCCACGCAAGGCGAAAACTTCGGCCATGCCATCTTCGAGGCCATGTCCGCCGGTTTACCCGTCATCATCAGCGACCAGACACCCTGGCGTAACCTCGAAACCCAAAAAGTGGGTTGGGACATACCCCTGTCCGAGCCCGAACGCTTCGTAGCGGCCATCGAACGCGCCGCGCGCATGGACCAAGCTGAATACGAGCAGTGGAGCCGGGCAGCACACCAATACGCATTAGATTTTATCCAAAATTCAAATTTAAAAGAGCGGTATCTGGAGATGTTTAGTGCCACATAGTGCTTGTAGTAATATTACCTTCAACCTGATTTGAAAACCGTCACGCTGCTTTTTCGCCTGTCTCGGCCAAATGAAAACTACAGCATTGAATCCTCTTTCGACCAGATGGCCGCATCCTTCCCGGAAAACGAAGGATTCCGGCTTCAAAAAGCGTATGCCCCTTATTTTTCAAACGGCCTTTTTCACCGTTTGAAAATCATTGCGTGGGCAGCCCGCCAAACGGGCGACGTTTTTCACATCACCGGCGACATACACTTCGTCGCACTTGGTCTGCCGCGCCGCCGCACGGTACTCACGGTGCACGACTGCGGTTTTTTGACACATCCCCACCCGGCGATGCGTTTTTTGTTGTGGCTCTTCTGGCTCAAATTGCCGGTGTGGTGGTGCGCGCACGTCACGGCGGTGTCGGAGGCCACCAAAGCCGATATCGTGAGGCATACGGGCTGCCCGCCAGAAAAAATTGTGGTGATCCCGACGGTGATCAAATCCCTGTTTCGCCGGGTAGACAAGCCTTTCAACGGCGCCAAACCACTGGTGTTGCACATCGGCTGCACCCCAAACAAGAACCTCCTGCGGCACATAGATGCGCTTGCGGGCCTGCCCGTTGCGCTGCACGTCATCGGCCAGTTGAACGCGGAGCAAAGCAATGCGCTCCGGCACAGTGGCCTGGAATACCGCAACAGCACCGGACTGAGCGACGAAGCCATGCTGGATGCGTACGCCGAGGCAGATATCGTGCTGTTTGCTTCTACATTCGAAGGCTTTGGCATGCCCATCCTCGAGGCGCAAACGGTGGGGCGACCGGTGGTTACCTCCGATTGTTCCTCCATGCCCTGGGTAGCTGGCGAGGGTGCTTGTCTGGTCGATCCATTCAACGTCGCCTCTATCCGTGCGGGCCTGGAGCGGGTGATTGGCGATGCCGCCTACAGGAGCACGCTGGTAGAAACCGGATTTCGGAATGTGGCGCGGTTTGGGGCATCAGCGGTGGGCAGGGCTTATGCCCGGGTATATCAATTGGCCGGTAGCGTTTGAATGTATAGGCTTTTTACACGTGGTGGTATTCGAGTACTGTTTCAAGGAGGCAGCACATCCGACCGCATCCTGTTCGGAACGGGTCTCCTCTTGCTGTGTACGGGGTATCTGATCAGCGGTATGGACACCCTGGCCCAACTCGTGCTCAGCACAGCGGTGTTGGCCAGCGCAGGTTTTGCCTATTTTATGGCGTTGCAACACGATTGGGCACTGCCTCACCTGGCTTTTTTTATCGCTGTATTGTTCATGTGGACGGCGCATGCTGCGGCTTTGTACGGATTGGCGCGAGGGATTGACGCCTTTTCAGAAATGAATACGGTGGATTCGGGACGATATTATGCGGTGTATTTACCCATGTTGGGTGCATTTGGAGTGGGTTTGGCCCTCTTCGGGAGGGGTTCCGGTGCGTCGGAATGGAACCGATTATCCCAATACCTGCAAGTCCACACAAACGCCACCCTGTTGTTGTTGGCAGGCGGGGCTTTCTCATGGTTGACCTTGCCGTATTGGCCTGCGGGTTTGCGGCTCTTGCCTGCATTCGGGTTTTGGAGCCTGCTGTCGGTTGCGCCGTTGTACCTGATGTTTACCGGAGGCTGGCGGGCATGGGCGGCATTGATCGGGTTGATTGCCATCATTGTGGTGTATACCATAGAGCACACCGTGTTTGGCGGCACCCTGTTTGCCTTTTGGATGCTGGCATGTGGTTATTTTTTGAAAAACAACACCCCGTTTGTATGGCGAGTGGCCACGTGGGCGGCGGCGGCACTGATGGTGGTGGCCTTGTTGTCGTTCAAGTTTGAGTACCGGGAGACTGTGTTATCCGAAACGCGTACCACAGACAGGCTTCAGCAGTTTATGCGGGTTGCAGCAACCCGGTTGTCTGATCCAACGCAGAATCCGGGTTGGCGTCGGGCGTTGCTTCGCCTGGATCAGGGGCACATCAGCGGAAAAGTATTGGCGCATGTGCCTGCCCATACGCCTTTTGTACACGGGGAAACGATTTGGACGGCCGTGCGCTGCATTTTTATTCCACGCCTGATTAGTCCGGACAAGCCGAAATCCGGCGGAGCGGTTAGCTATCCACGTTTCACAGGAGAAGCCCTGAGGCCCGATATCAGCAAGAACATCGGTCAATTTGCGGAAGCTTATGTCAATTTTGGCCCTTTTGGGGGCGTTATTTGTATTTTTTTTTACGGACTCCTCATTCGCCTGTCTTATGAGGGGGTGCGCACGCTTCAACACGTGTACCCGCCTGCGCTGTTGTGGTTGCCGTTTTTGTTTTTTAGAATGCTGAGTGTGGAGACTGATTTTCTGACCACCCTGAATCATTTGACCAAGGGGGGCATATTTGTGCTGGTCGCCGTTTGGGTGTTCCTGCAATTTTCGCGCAATGAAACAACTTGACCCGTCATTGGGAAATACAGACAACATGTACATTCTCGGCTTAAACGCCTACCACGGCGACTCCTCCGCCTGCATTTATCGGAATGCCGAACTCCTTGCTGCCACGGAAGAAGAGCGCATCCTGCGCGTGAAACACTGGGCCGGGTTGCCGGTAGAAGCGGTGCGCTTTTGTTTGCAGGAGGCCGGTATTGGTCTACAAGACGTGGACTTCATCACGGTTTCGCGCGATCCAATAGCCAAAATGGGTCAAAAAGCGGCTTATGCGCTCCGAAGCGGCGTACTGTTCAGGGCTGTGCGCGACCGGGCCCGAAACGCCTTCAGCATCCGCAGCCTGAAAAAAGACCTCGCTGCGGCCTTTGGGTTGGAAGAAAAACAGGTCAAAGCCAGGATGCAGTACATAGAGCACCACCGCAGCCACCTGGCCTCGGCCTTTTTCACCTCCCCTTTTGAGGAGTCGGCCCTGTTGAGTGTAGACGGCATGGGCGACTTCAGTTCAGTGATGCGGGGTGTGGGCAAGGGCAACCGGATTGAGGTGATGGACAGCATTTCATACCCGCATTCTTTAGGTATTTTTTACACGGCATGCACCCAATACCTGGGTTTTGAGCATTATGGCGACGAGTACAAAGTCATGGGCCTTGCTCCTTATGGTGAGCCGAAGTATGTGGATCGCTTGCGCGACGTGGTGTTGTACCGGCCGGAGGGACTGTTTGAGTTGAATCCGAAGTATTTCAAACATTTCAAATCGGGGGTGGCCATGAGTTGGTCGGGCGGTTCGCCGCATGTGGAGCCGCTGTATACCGATGCTTTGGTGCAGGCACTCGGGCCGGTGCGGGGCAAAGACGAGTACCTGAACCAGCACCACAAAGATGTGGCTGCTTCCGTGCAGCGCTTATGCGAAGAAGTCATTTTTCGCATGGCGCAAGACCTGTATGAAAAAACGGGCCTGAAAAACCTCTGCTTGGCAGGCGGGGTGGCTCAAAACTCGGTGGCCAACGGCAAATTGACAGACGAAACAGGCTTTGAACACCTCTATGTACCACCTGCCGGGCACGATGCAGGAACTGCAACCGGTTCGGCCTTGTACCTGTATCACCATAAACTGCGCAATACACGACCGATGTTCCGGCATCAGGCGTACACCGGGGCACAATTCACCGACGAACACGTGGAGGCGCTGCTCCGGCAAGAGGGCATTGTGTATCAAAAACTGCCGGACGAGGAACTCCTTGACCTGGTGGCCGGATACCTGGCCGATGGTGCCGTTGTGGGCTGGTTTCAGGGAAGAGCCGAATTTGGGCCCCGGGCCCTGGGCAACCGCTCCATCCTTGTGCATCCGGCCAGACCCGACGCCAAAGACCTGCTCAACGACAAGATCAAGCGCCGCGAGGGCTTCCGCCCCTTCGCGCCATCCATCCTGGAAGAGGCGGTAGCCGACTATTTTGAAAAAGCGGACCCCGTGCCGTTTATGGAAAAAGTGTACCGCATCAAAGCAGAAAAAAGGTCATTGATACCAGCCGTGACCCACGTGGACGGTACCGGAAGGCTGCAAACCGTTTCTGTACAGGATAATCCGCGTTACCATGCCCTGATCCGGCGTTTTGCCGACAAAACCGGTGTACCCATACTGCTCAACACATCGTTTAATGAAAATGAACCAATAGTTAACACACCGGTACAGGCACTGGCATGCTATCTTCGCACCAAAATGGATGTGTTGGTGCTTCAAAACTGCATCATTATACGGAAATAACGTATAATGACCTTTAATATAAGTTTA
>Ga0247840_10012346_pt1 | contig 10153 bp, 10 predicted proteins | sample LaCruzMarch2015__FD_192404 | JGI IMG/M metagenome (GOLD analysis project Ga0247840, IMG submission 192404) | Freshwater microbial communities from meromictic Lake La Cruz, Castile-La Mancha, Spain - LaCruzMarch2015_17m | ecosystem: Environmental > Aquatic > Freshwater > Lake | place: Spain...
TCGCCGCCGTGCGCGAGGATGTGGCCGACGAGGTGGCCCGCTACGCCGGGTCGGACCTGCTCTGCTATCGCGCCGAATCGCCCGCCGGGCTGATCGAGGCCCAGAGTCTTGCCTGTGACCCGATTCTGGACTGGGCCGGGGAGACCCTTGGACTGAAGCTCGAGGCGGTCAGCGGCATCATCCACCGCGCCCAGCCGGAGGGGACGCTGGTCCGGGCCCGGGCTCTGGCGCTGGATCTCGACGATTTCGGCCTGACGGCCCTGGCCCACGCTTCCAGCCTGCTGGGCTCGGCCGTCCTGGCCCTGGCGCTGCAGCGCGGCCGGCTGGACGGGCAGGGCGCACACGACATCGCCCGTCTCGACGAGGCCTGGCAGGAGGCGCGCTGGGGCATCGACTACGAGGCCGCCGACCGCACCGCCGCCCGGCTCCAGGAGGCGCTGCTGCTGGAGCGCTGGTTCCGGGCGCTCTGACGGCGACATGTTCCGCGAAGCGGTACGTGTCCCCTGCCGCTTCAAGCTGATGGGGACACGCACTGAAGTGCATGTCCCCGGCCGCCGCCTCCCGCTGCGTCAGGCAAATCAACGCCTTGTCATGCCCCCGTCACGGCTTTAACCCGTGCCAGACCTTGTAAGGGGGACGACGGCGTGAAGCACATCCTGGAAGAGCTCGAGAAGCGGCGCGATCAGGCGCGGGCCGGCGGCGGCGAGAAGCGGGTCGCCAGCCAGCATGCCAAGGGCAAGCTGACGGCGCGCGAGCGGATCGACCTGCTGCTCGATGAGGACTCCTTCGAGGAGTACGACATGTTCGTCGAGCACCGCAGCCACGACTTCGGCATGGAAGAGCAGCGCATCCCCGGCGATGGCGTCGTCACCGGCTGGGGCACGATCAACGGCAAGGTCGTCTACGTCTTCTCCAAGGACTTCACGGTGTTCGGCGGCTCGCTGAGCGGCGCCCACGCCCAGAAGATCGTCAAGGTGCAGCGTGCGGCCGCCCGGGTCGGCGCGCCGATCATCGGCCTGTTCGACGCCGGCGGCGCCCGCATCCAGGAAGGGGTCGACAGCCTCGCCGGCTATGCCGACATCTTCATGGAGAACGTCCTCTCCTCGGGCGTGGTGCCGCAGATCAGCGTCATCATGGGCCCCTGCGCCGGCGGCGACGTCTATTCGCCGGCCATGACCGACTTCATCTTCATGGTGAAGGACACGAGCTACATGTTCGTGACCGGCCCCGACGTCGTGAAGACGGTGACCAACGAGATCGTCACCGCCGAGGAACTGGGCGGGGCCCGGGTCCACGCGGCCAAGTCGGGCGTCGCCGAGGGGGCGTTCGAGAACGACCTGGAGGCCCTGACCCAGGTTCGCCGTCTCGTCGACTTCCTGCCGTCCTCGAACCGGGACAAGGCGCCGATCCGCCAGAGCTTCGACGACGCCACCCGTGACGAGTTGAGCCTGGACACCCTGATCCCGGCCAACCCCAACAAGCCCTACGACATGAAGGAGTTGATCCTCAAGGTCGTGGACGAGGCTGATTTCTTCGAAATCTCAAGCGAGTGGGCCAAGAACATCATCTGTGGCTTCGCCCGGATCGATGGCGAGAGCGTCGGCATCGTCGCCAACCAGCCTCAGGTTCTGGCCGGGGTTCTGGACATCGACTCCAGCCGCAAGGCCGCCCGTTTCGTGCGCTTCTGCGACGCCTTCAACATTCCGATCATCACCCTGGTCGACGTCCCGGGCTTCATGCCGGGGACCAAGCAGGAGTACGGCGGTCTGATCAAGCACGGCGCCAAGCTGCTGTTCGCCTACGCCGAGGCCACGGTGCCGAAGGTCACGGTCATCACCCGCAAGGCTTACGGCGGAGCCTATGACGTGATGAGCTCCAAGCACCTGCGCGGCGACGTCAACTACGCCTGGCCGACCGCCGAGATCGCGGTCATGGGCGCCAAGGGGGCGGTCGAGATCATCTTCCGCGCCGAGATGAGTGACCCCGAGAAGCTCGCCGAGCGGGAAGCCGAGTACAAGGACCGCTTCGCCAACCCGTTCGTCGCCGCCAGCCGCGGCTACATCGACGACGTCATCAAGCCCCACGGGACCCGTCGTCGCATCGCCCGGGCCCTGAGGGGGCTTCGCGGCAAGCAGCTTTCGAACCCCTGGAAGAAGCACGACAACATCCCGCTGTAGGGGGCTTGGAAAATCCTCCCCGGCTTGCCGGGGAGGGGGACCCTGCGGAGCAGGGTGGAGGGGAGACGCTGCCGCTGTCTCTTCTTCCGGCCCCGAAGGCGTAAGCGGGCGGCATCCCCCCTCCACCGCTCTTCGAGCGGTCCCCCTTCCCACGTTGTGGGGAGGACTGGCCAACCCCAAACGCTACGGGGGCACGGGCGTTGCCGCCCATGCCCCCGCACGGTTTTCGGACGATGAGGAGTCGTCGAAGATCTAGCCGAGCGGCTTGGGCGGCGCGGCGAACGGGTCACCGGCCGGGGCCGACGGCGCGTGGGACACCGGCTGCGGCGCCGGGGCGTGCTGCGGGGCGGCGGGGCGCTGGAACTTCAGGCTGCGGCCCTGGAAGAAGGCGCCGGTTTCCATCGCCAGCTGTTCGTGGGTGATGTCGCCGTCGACGTAGGATGTCCCATAAAGGCGCACCTGCTTGGCGGTCACCGCGCCGATGACGCGGCCGCGCACCTCGGTGGCCTCGGCGTAGACCGAGCCCTCGATGTGACCGGTCTCGCCGACCGTGAGGCGGCCGACCCGGACGTCGCCGCGGACGGTGCCGTCGATCTGCAGCTCACCGTCGCCGGTGACCCCGCCTTCGATCGTAATCCCGTCGCTGATAAGGGATGCGACGCGCGGACGGGCCTTGGGACCCTCAGGCGCGACAGGAGCCGGCGCGGCGGCCACGGGGGTCGCCTGGACGGGGGACTTGGACGGGGTCTTAGTCGGTTTGCTGAACATATTCGCCGGCCTTCAAGAAACGGTTCGGGTTCTGAGCTCGGCCGTTGACCCACACTTCGTAGTGCAAATGTGGGCCAGTCGAACGGCCAGTCGAACCCATCGATGCAATACGCTGGCCAACCGCCACGCGCTGGCCCACGGACACGCTGAAGCCCGCGAGGTGAGCGTATCGGGTCTTGAATCCGTTGCCGTGGTCGATTTCCACGGTGTTGCCGTAGCCCGAGCGGGCCCCGGCGAAGGACACGACGCCCGGGGCTGTCGCATAGATCGGCGTGAAGGTGGGGCCGGAGAAGTCGAGCCCGGAATGGAACGCGGGACGTCGGGTGAAGGGATCGAGCCGCACGCCGTAGCTGGAGGACTGCGCCGCGGCGCTGGTCGGCCGGTAGAAGGGCAGGCGCTTGGCGGCCTCGGACAGGGACCGCATGTCCGACATGTTGTTGGCGGCGCGCTGGATGCGCATCGCGAAACTTTCGTCCACATCCAGAACCACGGCCAGGGCGCGCGGATCCTTGGCCTCGATCAGCGGACCGCCGAGCGAGCCGCCGCGACCGCGATAGCTGGTCGGGTCGAGACCGGCGAGGCGGAAGGCGAGGCGCAGGCGTTCGGCGCGGCTTCGGGCGAAGCCCTCGGCGGCGTCGATCATCCGCTCCTGGTCGATCAGGGTGTTCTGGATGCGCTGCACGGGCGTGGTGGCGTTCAGGCGCGGCTTGGCCGGAGCCAGGGCGGCCTGGGCGCCAGGAACGCCCTTGAATTCCTTCAGCAGTTCGGCGAGCGCCGCATGGCGGCTTTCCACCGAGCCGGCCAGCTCGTCGAACGAGCCGTTGGTTGTCGAGAGCTGGGCGATGGCGCTGTTGAGGCGCGCCTGGCGGTCAGCGGTGACCCGTTCCCAGTAGCGTTGCTGCTTGATCAGTTCCTGGTCGGCGGCGCTGACCGACAGCGCGCTGACCATCATGGCGGCGGTGGAGACGCCCATCCACAGCGCGGCGGCGGCGATCAGGCCGGCCCCCATCATCTGCTTGCCCGTCGACAGGACGAAGCCGCGCATCTCGCCACCCGAGCGGATGTAGAGATGCCTTTCCGGGAAGAGCTCTTCCAGAGCTCGCCGAAGTCGCCGTACTCGCGTTACAGCCATAGCCCCCGAACCCGATTTTTTCGGTTTCGGCGATATGCCGTGAAGATAGGGAAACACGCAAGGGGCTTCGCGCGTCAGGTGTGCGCGGTGCCTTGATTCCAAGCTCTACAGATCGAGGTTTAACCAAATCAGGTGACTGCCGCCACAGGAACCGTCACCTTCGCTCGCGCGACACGATTATTCAGGGACGATCGCGGCCTTTAGGCAACAGTCGGGGTTACTCTACGGTCACTACTGATCGCGAGTCCGAACGCCGCCCTGGACGCTTTACCTTAACGCCCGGGCGGCCTCGAGCACCTGCTGCACATGGCCCGGCACCTTGACCTTGCGCCACACGCGCCGGATCACGCCCTCGCCGTCGATCAGGAAGGTCGAGCGGTCGATGCCCATGTATTCGCGGCCATAGAGCTTCTTCTCCACCCAGGCGCCGTAACGCTCGATCACGTCGCTGTCGGCGTCGGAGCCGAGCTCGACGGTCAGGTCGTGCTTGGCCCGGAACTTCCCGTGCTTGGCGGCGGTGTCCTTGGAGACGCCGACGACCACCGCGCCGGCCGCCTCGAAGTCGGCCTTCGCCTGGGAGAAGCCGATGGACTCCGTGGTGCAGCCCGGCGTGTCGTCCTTGGGATAGAAGAACAGCACCACGGCCTTGCCCTTCAGCGCCGCAAGCGACACCCGCCCTGTGTCGGTCGGCAGGTCGAAGTCGGGGGCCTTGTCGCCTTCGTTCAGCATCCTGTTCTCCGCATTCCACTGTCATCCCGGTCACCCGGAGGGTGAGGCGGGACCCAGCACCGTTACGCCGCCGCCTGCGTCCCGGATCAGCCCGCGGCTCTCCGGGATGACAGCGGGGTTGCTCAGACCGGCCTGACCAGGACGATCTTCTTCTTGCCCTGGCTCAGCTTGATGACGCCGTCCACGACGTCGCCGTCGGCCAGCACGCGGTCGCCGTTGGTTTCCTGCACGTCGTTCAGCCGCAGGCCGCCGCCCTGGGCCAGGCGCCGGACCTCGCCGCGGGAGGCGCAGAGGCCTGCGTCCACCGCGACCGCCGCCAGGGTCGCCCCCAGCACCGAGGCCGCCGCCAGCTCCACCGTCGGCAGGTCGGCCGACAGCGCGCCCTGTTCGAAGGCCTTTTCGGCGGCGTCGCGCGCGGACTTCGCCGCCTCTTCGCCGTGCAGCATGGTGGTGGCCGCGTCGGCCAGCGCCTTCTTGGCGTCGTTGATCGCCGCGCCCTGCAGGGACTCCAGCCGGCGCACCTCGTCCATCGGAATGTCGGTGAAAAGCCGCAGGAACCGGCCGACGTCGGCGTCCTCGGCGTTGCGCCAGAACTGCCAGTAGTCGTACGGCGAGCGCATGTCGGCGTTCAGCCAAACCGCGCCCTGCGCCGTCTTGCCCATCTTGGCGCCGGACGCTGTGGAGAGCAGCGGCGTGGTCAGGCCGAAGGCAGGCTTGTGGTCGACGCGGCGGATCAGCTCCACCCCGTTGAGAATGTTGCCCCACTGGTCCGACCCGCCCATCTGCAGCACGCAGCCGTAACGGCGGTTCAGCTCCAGGAAGTCGGTGGCCTGCATCAGCATGTAGTTGAATTCGATGAAGGTCAGCGGCTGCTCGCGGTCCAGCCGCAGCTTGACCGAGTCGAAGGCCAGCATGCGGTTGATCGTGAAGTGGACGCCGTACTCGCGCAGGAAGTCGATGTAGCCGAGCTTGCTCAGCCACCCGTCATTGTCGACGAGCATGGCGTCGGTCGGCCCGTCGCCGAAGGTCAGGAACTTGCTGAAGGCCTGCTTCTGGCTGGCGATGTTGGCCTGGATCTCGTCATGGGTGCGCAACTGGCGCGTCTCGTCCTTGCCGGACGGGTCGCCGACCTTGGTCGTGCCGCCGCCGACGATGACGATCGGCTTGTGGCCGGCCTGCTGCAGCCGGCGCAGCATCATGATGGTGATCAGGTTGCCGACGTGCAGGCTGGGGGCGGTGGCGTCGTAGCCGATGTAGCCGGTGATCACGCCCTTGCTCGCCGCCTCGTCCAGCTCCTCCGGATGGGTGATCTGGTGGATGTAGCCGCGCTCCTGCATCAGCTGCAGGAAGGTCGACTTGAACTGGGGTTCGGCGGTCATCTGCGGGGAAACTCCTTGCGCCGTGGGCTCTACCACGGACGGGGAGGGGTTCAAGGTCATGAGCATCGTCAGGTCTCCTGAAGGGGGGACCGGCGGCTGTGGGCTGGGACTTGAAGGTGTCACATGCCGCCGGAAAGTGGGCGGCATGCGATCGCAACGCCGCTCGTCAGAACGAGCGGGCGTAATAGAGGGCGGCGAGGGCGGCCTTGGCGATCATGGGCGGTCAGATGCCTGCGCTGTTGACCGGCGTCAACCGCGGGGTATCGAAGGACATATGACCGTGCGCCTGACGCCACACCCCGACACGCCCTCTGACGCTGCAACCGCCGTCGAGGTGGCTGTTCATCGCGGCAGTCCCGAGAAGCTTGAGCTGACGTGGACCATTATGGGCGACCAGGAACGTATTCGCCTTCCTGGCAGGCAAGACCCCGACCGAACTGACGACCTATGGAGGCACACCTGCTTCGAGCTGTTCCTGAAGGCCGGAGATCTGGGCTACTACGAGTTCAACTTCTCACCGTCTCTGCAGTGGGCAGCGTATCGCTTCGACGGCTATCGATCTGGTATGCGCGAAGCAGCCCCTGCGTCGATCACCGGGGTGGGCGGGCGAGTGGAACCCGGTATCTTCGGTGGTCACTCCACCGTCGATCTCACAGGCCTGCCAGACTTGAATCTGAACGTGCCGCTGACCGCCGGACTATCAGCGGTCATTGAGGAGACCGACGGCCGCAAGTCCTACTGGGCGCTGGCTCATCCGCCGGGTAAGCCGGACTTTCATCATCCGATCGCGTTCGCGAGGGAGATTCCGACAGTGGTGTACTGGTGAAGTTCGGCATCGACCGCCTCATCTCCGAGCCCGAGCTGCGCAAGGCGCTGGCCGGCAAGCGCGTGGCGCTGCTGGCCCATCCGGCCTCGGTGACGGCGGACCTGACCCATTCGATCGACGCCCTGATCGCCTGTCCGGACATCACCGTCAGCGCCGCCTTCGGCCCGCAGCACGGCATGCGCGGCGACCTGCAGGACAACATGATGGAGTCTCCGGACTTCACCGACCCGGTCCACGGCTTCCCGGTGTTCAGCCTTTACGGCGAGACGCGGCGGCCGACCGGCCAAGCCATGGGCACGTTCGATGTGCTGCTGGTCGACATGCAGGACCTGGGCTGCCGCATCTACACCTTCATCACCACGCTGCTCTACGTGCTGGAAGCCGCCGCCGAGCACGGCAAGGAAGTCTGGGTTCTGGACCGCCCCAACCCCGCCGGCCGGCCGGTCGAGGGCCTGACCCTGCTGCCCGGCTGGGAGAGCTTCGTCGGCGCCGGGCCGATGCCGATGCGCCATGGCCTGACCCTGGGCGAGCTCGGCAAGTGGTTCATCGACCACTACAAACTCGACGTCGAGTACCGCGTCGTCGAGATGGAGGACTATGACCCCGCCGCCGGGCCGGGCTTCGGCTGGCCGCTGGGCGAGCGGGCCTGGATCAACCCCAGCCCCAACGCCCCCAACCTGTCGATGGCCCGCGCCTACGCCGGCACGGTGATGCTGGAGGGCACGACCCTGAGCGAAGGCCGCGGCACGACCCGGCCGCTGGAGCTGTTCGGCGCGCCGGACATCGACGCCCGCAAGGTAATCGACACCATGCGGGCGCTCGCGCCGCAGTGGCTGCACGGCTGCCGCCTGCGCGACGTCTGGTTCCAGCCGACCTTCCACAAGCATGTCGGGGTGCTGAACAACGGCGTGCAGATCCACGTCGAGGATCCGAGCTACGACCACGAGGCCTTCAAGCCCTGGCGCGTGCAGGCCCTGGGCTTCAAGGCGATCCGGGCGCTGTACCCGGACTACGACCTGTGGCGGGATTTCCCCTACGAGTACGTGTTCGACAAGCTTGCCATCGACGTCATCAACGGCGGCCCCGGCCTGCGCGAATGGGTCGACGACAGCGAGGGGGCGCCGGGCGACCTGGATGCGATCACCACGCCCGACGAGACAGCCTGGGAAGAGGCCCGCCGGCCGTTCCTGATCTACTGACATGACCCGGCGCATCGCCCTGCTGCGCGGGGTCAATGTCGGCGGCGCGAAGAAGGTCGCCATGGCGGACCTGAAGGCCATGGTCGAGGCGATGGGCTTTTCCGAGGTGAAGACCCTGCTGCAGAGCGGCAACGTCGTGTTCCGGGCCGGCGACGAGGCGGAGGCCGACCTCGAGACGTTGCTGGAGGCCGAGACCGAGACGCGGCTGGGCCTGAAGACCCGCTACCTCGTCCGCGATGCGATGCAGTGGCGCGCCATCATCGACGCCAATCCGTTTCCGGAGGAGGCGCAGGCCGAACCTTCGCGCACGCTGGTCACCGTCGGCCGCGCCGCCATGCCGGGCGAGGCGCTCGACGCCGTCCGCGCCGTCATGCTGCCCCATGAGAAGCTCGAGGCCGTCGAGCGGCAGGTCTATGCGTATTTCGGCGAAGGCATGGGCCAGTCGAAGGCCGCCGAAGTGCTGAACCGCAAGGCGGTGAAGGCCGTGGCGACGGGCCGGAACTGGAACACGGTGCTGAAGATTGGGGCGCTGCTGGGGGTTTGAGCCGCGCTTCATGCTGCAGGCGCTTTGCGTCCTTCGACACGCCGCTTCGCGGCTGCTCAGGATGACTGAAAGGGAAGAGCGTCCAACTCAGTCATGCTGAGCAGCGCCGCAGGCGCGTGTCGAAGCACGCAAGGCCTCAGCCCTACTTCGCCGCCTTCGCCCGCGCGATGCCGTCGACGATCATCTTCTGCGCCTCGGCCGCGTCGCCCCAGCGGACGATCTTGACCCACTTGCCGGGTTCCAGGTCCTTGTAGTGGGCGAAGAAGTGCTCGATCTGGTCCAGCGTGATCTGCGGCAGGTCGGTGTAGTTCTGGACGTGCTCGTACCGCTTGGTCAGCTTGCTGGACGGGACGGCGATCAGCTTCTCGTCGCCGCCGGCCTCGTCCTCCATGACCAGCACCCCGACGATGCGGCAGCTCATGATCGCGCCCGGCACGATGGCGCGGGTGTTGGCGACGATGACGTCGCAGGGATCGCCGTCGTCCGACAGGGTGTGCGGGATGAAGCCGTAGTTCCCGGGGTAGCGCATGGCCGTGTAGAGGAACCGGTCGACCATCAGGGCCCCCGACTCCTTGTGCATCTCGTACTTGATCGGCTCGCCGCCGATCGGCACCTCGATCACGACATTGACCTCGTGCGGCGCGTTGGCGCCGACGGGAACCGCTTCCAGACGCATGGCTCTACCTTCTACGGATCAGGTCTTCGGACGATCAGGCCGGCTCGGCTTCCAGACGCTTGTCGAGATAGTCGCCGACATGGCCTTCGACCGATGACAGCTTCTCGGCCCAGAAGTGGTTGGCGCCCTCGATCAGTTCGTAATCGATGACGATGCCCTTCTGGGTGCGCAGCTTGGAGACGACCCGCTCCACCTCGACCGGCGGCACGATGGTGTCGGCCTGGCCGTGCAGGATCAGGCCCGAGGCCGGGCAGGGGGCCAGGAAGCTGAAGTCGTACATGTTGGTCGGCGGCGAGACGCTGATGAAGCCGTCGGTCTCCGGCCGGCGCATCAGGAGCTGCATGCCGATGTAGGCGCCGAAGCTGTAGCCGGCGACCCAGAACTGGCTGGCCTGCGGGTTGGTCGCCTGCAGCCAGTCCAGCGCCGTGGCCGCGTCGGCCAGCTCGCCAATGCCGGCGTCGAACTCGCCCTGGCTGCGGCCCACGCCGCGGAAGTTGAAGCGCAGCACCGAGAAGCCGCGGGCGGCGAACGTATGGTACAGCGCGTACACGACCTGATTGTTCATCGTGCCGCCGAATTGCGGATGGGGATGAAGCACCAGCGCGATCGGGCTGTCGGAGCGCGGTTCGTGATGGTAGCGCGCTTCGATGCGACGGCCTTCCGGCCCATTGATGATCAGTTCAGGCATGGGTCTCAGTTCCAGTGTGTGAGGCGAGATCAACC
>Ga0247840_10012352_pt1 | contig 10149 bp, 8 predicted proteins | sample LaCruzMarch2015__FD_192404 | JGI IMG/M metagenome (GOLD analysis project Ga0247840, IMG submission 192404) | Freshwater microbial communities from meromictic Lake La Cruz, Castile-La Mancha, Spain - LaCruzMarch2015_17m | ecosystem: Environmental > Aquatic > Freshwater > Lake | place: Spain...
TCTTTTCACCAACACAATCATTTAAAATTGTCTTTACTCTCCATCTCCAACAAAAACCGTTGAACCAAATCTTCCACACGAAGGGCTTCGGTGGCGGACGAGAAAGACAAAATGAGTCGGTGACGAAGAACGGGCAAAGCCAAGGCCGCCACATCCTCCCAAGACACCACGAATCGGCCTTGCAACAAGCACCGGGCCTTCGCCCCCAACAACAAGGCTTGACCGGCCCGGGGGCCGGCCCCCCACGACAAAAATTCTTTGGCCAACGGAGAATTTTCGGGTCGGGTGGATCGGACCAGACGAAGGGTTTTGTCTCGAACACTGGGGGTCACGGGCACTTGGCGAACGAGGTCTTGAAAAGCCAACAGTTTTTCGGGAGTCAAAACCTCTTGGGGCGTGGGGCCCGGAAGGCCCGTGGTTTTGTCTAAAACAATTCGCTCTTCTTCCTCACTGGGGTAGGTCATGTTGATTTGAAAAAGGAATCGGTCCAACTGGGCCTCGGGCAACGGGTAAGTACCTTCTTGCTCAATAGGGTTTTGAGTGGCCAGAACAAAAAAGGGCGTTGGCAAGGGCCACGTTTTCCCCAAAGCCGTCACGTGACCTTCCTGCATGGCCTGCAAAAGAGCCGACTGGGTTTTGGGCGGCGTGCGGTTAATTTCGTCCGCCAACACGAGGTTCGCAAAAAGAGGCCCCGGAGCGAAAACGAATTCCCGCCGATGCGTGATCGGGTCTTCCTGCAACACGTCCGTGCCCGTGATGTCCGTGGGCATGAGATCCGGTGTAAATTGAACCCGCTGAAAATGAAGCCCCAACACTTTCGCCAACGTGGACACCAACAACGTTTTCGCTAAACCCGGCACCCCCACCAAAAGACAATGCCCCCGGGCCAAAACCGCCACCAAAATTTGTTCCACCACCGCCTCTTGCCCCACAATCGCTTGGGACAATTCGTGACGAAGGGCGACCGCGGCTTTTTTAAATTCGTCGAGCAAGGGGAGAGAAGGGGTCATGGACTATTCCTTTGAGGTGTAAGTCACTAACACAGGTCGTTCGGGAACGCCGGGAGGTAAATTTTTAAAAAGATCAGGATCAAATTGGATGTTGAATTTTGCGTTGAGATCGGTGCTGTTCGAAAATCCTGTTAAGGTGTGAAGAGTTCCCTCAACCGTCACGGGGTTGGAGCCAATAATGCCTATTTGAGAAGCCCGGTAATAGCCCCTGGCCGTGATGGGGCCTCCGGCTCCGGTGGTATTAAACATAATTGTATTACTGGCCACCACGGCGAAGGCTCGGGTGGAACTGGACACCGTAGAACCATCGGATTGCCCCACTTGAGAACTGTCAATAAAAACATTCCCAGAAGAACCAGAAGGGGTGGTTGTGAAAGAAACCACCGTCACCTTGGACGAACAGGTTCCACGAAGGGTTATGTTTCCATCCTGAACCACAAATATAGGCCACCCTACGTTACCGGGCAACTCATGTGCTTCCCAAAAAATCGTGGGGGGGTCATCGGTGTAACAACGACAGAGGCTCGTGGCGGGATCGTCCATAAAGGTCCAAACCACACTGGTGCTCACCGCGGGGGGAGTTGGAGCAACAATCTGCCTGTTGTGCGCTAGATAATAATTTAAATCAATAGGCACGATGTCCATGGGAAGAATTTTATTGTAAACGTTACCCCAAATATCGGCCCCGTTGTTGGTAACAACCCCCGAGGAATACAGGAGAGCCCCGACAGACAAAGTCATACCGGGTCCACCCAAGACGTTACCATTCACCATCAAGGAGTTTCCTTGGAAGATCAAATTGGAAGAACCGGAGACATCCAAATTTCCATTAACGTAAACACCATCTGTCAGCGTGGTTCTATCAAGAGGGCTCAGGGGGCCAATCGTTAAAGGATTTTCCACCACAAGACCAAAACGCAGGGCGTCGTTGCGGAACGTAAAAACGTTGGTCAGATGACGAAACTGTTTCCTGTCCGTTGTCTTTTCCGATTCAGAAAGAAAAGCCGTGACAGCCAATATTTTGGCTGGGGCACTGGAGAAGACCACGGGGCGAGATCCTTTTGAATAATCTCTTTCAATGTCGGGATCCCACCAGAGAGATCTACCAAAATCTTCTCCAATAACATCTTTGTTGTAGTGATCCGTTTGAAACCCTTCCTTTAATCCCCAAGACACTTGTTGCGGGGCGGATCGAAGGTATTCTCTGTATTTCCGAGTCTTTAATATGTGGCTGGAGTCACGGGTCCGTTTGGCGTTGCCAGCCACCAACATCAAAACCAGTGGAAAAAGACAAAAGAGCACCAACACCAACAAGGCCATCATCATGGCCCCACCCCTCCGATGAAAATCAGTTAGGGAATGATTTTTCATGGACCATTCCTCCGAAAAGCCAGCAAAGGAGGAAAAATAGATTTTTCAAAACGATACTCGGCTTTATCGTCCTTGTTTAAATCCATAGTGGCCACAACCTGAATGACATAGACTTGGGCGAGTTCCGCCGTCGAATCCAATACGGTGTTATTGTTTCCCAACAGACCACCGTCAATTTCTTGTTCTGTGACCTGCCCATCAGCGTTCGTGTCCAAATTGGGACCAGCGGTTCGATTGGAACTACCAAAATACACGAACTGGAAGTCTCTCATTCCACGCCCTATTTGAACAACCGTCCACCCTCTTTCGTTCACGTTTTCCTCACGAAACAAACGATCACCGTCAAAACGATACCGGACACGCAGATCTTCTTTCCCATTACCGTCGTCATCATCATCGTCCAAATCGTTGCCTGTTTTTTGCCATTGGGAAGGAACGGGCCATGAGTTGGTGTCATTGTCATCATCCGCGTCTAAATTGTTGGGGATTTTGTCCCCATCCGTATCCCCGTTCGGATCGAAGCCCGGCATTCGATTCGAATCCATAATAAATTCGATCAACCGGGGCGTGGCCACTTTCAGAGAGACCATTTCGTTTAAATCTTGCTCCAAAAGAACGTCCATCGGACGAGTCTCCGTGCTGGCTCGCCACTCAAAAACACCTTTCGTGGAAAACCGCAACATCTGTTGCACCGCCCGGGTTAACGGCGGGGCCAAAAGGGCCAAAACGACCACAACCATCAATATCTCGACGAGCGTCATGCCGGGACTTTTGCTGAAACGGTTGGGAAGCGTGGCTTTAATACACACGAAACATCCAATCGTTTTTCGTCACCGCCAACCCTCTGAAGTTTTTAGCTGTGACAGTTATGTTGTGAATTCCTAGGGACATTTTGATAAGCGGGTATCTCAATTCACCGGTGAACGGATCGTAACTGTCCCGAGTCACGCCACCAACGGGAATCACCACCACACCATCAATTTTCAGCCCTATGGTTCGGTAATCCACACCGCTCTCAGGGTCTTCGATCACGCAACGCATGAACCCTTTCGGACGTGTTTGACCACCGATGGATGGGAAAAGGTTGGCGTTGTTTATATCGGGAATCGTGACATCATTGTCCAACTGGACAGAGAAAGTCCACGTGTGGGATGTTTTGTAGCAAGCCAAATCGGCAAAATCTGAAAAAATCGTGTAAGACGTGCCGTCTTGGAGAACAGGAGGTAAATTGGCATAAGTTCCCTCTGTGGCAACAACCTCATGGACAACAGAATGGTTCACCCGGGTATTCCACTGCTCAACCTCAATCAATTGGTTCCAAACATTTCTCTCAACACCGTCTCGTTTTATCGTTAAGGTGGGGGTATCAACCACCCGGGAGGATTCCAAGAAAATATCGGGGGCCAGGGTTTTGACAACGCTTCCCACCGAAGGATTGACATTGGAAACGATCACTGGCCCCTGAAGAACCGTAACAGGGGTACCCGAGGGCCAAAAGTAAGAGTAAAAGGTCATGATTGAAGACAATTGAGAGTGCAAAACACCTTTTTGACCTCGAAGCCAAAAACCATTCATGAGACTGTTGTCCGTGTATAACAACGTTCCCCATTCCCCTCGGACAACATCACCCCAATGGGCATCGGTAACACCTAAAAATTCTCCTTTGGCATCCGCTGTCAAAACCATCTGAAAATTTGGGTTATCATTGTCTGGGGTAGAGACTGTGGTGTAATGGGGGGGTGGATAATACACTCCCCTATGCGTTACGGTCACTGTGGCTCCAGGGGATGTCACTCCATGAAGAACAAATCCACCAAGGCCTTTAACGGGATCGTTGTAATCATCAAATCGTTTTTCTCGGCAAGAGTAGAGATTGAATTTAGGAAGCGGATTTTTTGTAATAACTAAATCGAGAGAATCTCGTTCGTCTTGATTGTTTCGTTGGTGGTAAAGAGGATAACCAAAATGTTCTATTTCAAAAGAAGGCGGCCAATCGATAACAAGCGGTAAAGGGCTTTGATTGTCTTGAAGAGAGTCCGAAGACATTTCCCCTTTAACCAAGAAAAAATCCCGGGTCGCAAACAGAGATGATCCTTTAAACAAACGAATTATTCCACTTTTGGCGTTCGTCTTAGGCCACTCTGAAAGCCACTGTTGCGTGACGGGGTCAAATAAAACATCCCAATAATCTCCATCGGGATTACCAGATGGCAGGTTGTCAACAAACCGCAGATTAGGATCCCGAGAGTCTTGGCCTCCCCCCCCATCCATAAACCATCTCATTTTAGTTAAGTTAAATTCGTCCGTAACGTTGTAACGCATCAAAGGGGCCACCCCTATTGAAAAAGACGTAAACCCCGCGCTCCTGACCAGAACCTCTAAACGGTTTAACACCGCCAACATAGGGGACTGAACCCACGAGACATTGTAATCACTGAAAGCCGAATTGTGGCTATTGATATTGGGGGCTCCTCCTTTCTTGAGAGAGTCCGCCGGCATGACAAAAACAAATTCCGTTTTTCTCAATTCCGTCATCATCTCGCTCATCACTCTTTCGGCCGCTTCCATCTCACGGGCACGAACCGCATCCCGCATAGACCGTTGAAACAGACGGGCGATGGTGAGCATGACCATAACGGTGATGGCGGAAACCACCAACAGTTCCACCAAACTCACTCCGGAGAGTTTTGTTTTAAATAGTTTGTTGTGACATTTTTTCATGGATTCTCCGATTGTTTTCCTCACTTCCCATAGAACCATGATCCTTCTATTAAGCAACGAATATGCCAAAACCCCAAGGAAACCCTATAACGATAGTCCCCACAGCCGGTGGGCCAGGGAGCCTATGGCGTAACTGACCAAAACCGCACCGCCCATGATGGAGAGATTGATAAACACACGGCGGGGGATGTTCATGCCCGACAAGAAGGCCAACACGGCGGACACGATTGTGGCGGCCAAGGCTCCGCCCAAAACACTCCACAGGGGGGTGGACGATCCCAGAAGAACGGGGAAGGCGTAGGCTCCCGTGCCCATGGAAAGAGCTCCGGCCACCACAACCAAACGGTCCAACATCTCGACCAGAGAACCCGTGGAAATTCCACGCAAACGCTCATAGAGGCGAAGAGCAAAAAATTCATCCAAAACCAAAGTTTCAGATAATTTTCTTAGGGCGTTTTCTATTTGTTAAGTATATCAGAAATCCCAAAGAGACGCGGAGTCAATCTTTTTTTAGTTGAAATTAGCCACGGACTCACGCTACTTTTGCTAAACCAATCACTGTGTTTTTCTCGTTGATTAGTTGTCGTATAGACTCACACAATTTAGGCAGATCCCGGTATCCTTTGATTCATCTCAGCGTTGGCTCGATATTCAGCAAAGCGGTCGCCACCCATCGTTGGCGTTGTTCGCTGTTGTGCCACCGACAAACTCGCCCCGTCAAATATTCCAATCGGCTGTTCATGCTCTCAATCACATTCGTCATTCCACTAAACCTTTTTGAGATACAATACTTCAACAACCACATCCTAGTCGTTCCCCAGCCGCTTAGAAACGAGGGGCATTACAGAAGGGCGACCGCCGCTTTTTTAAATTCGTCAAGCAAGGGGAGAGAAGAGGTCATGGACTATTCCTTTGAGGTGTAAGTCACTAACACAGGTCGTTCGGGAACGCCGGGAGGTAAATTTTTAAAAAGATCGGGATCGTATAAGACGGTGAGTTTGGCGTTGACCGCCGTATTAAACCCCAACTGAGAATGAACCGTTCCACGAACCGTCACGTCGGTGTTGTTTGTCACCGTTATTTGTTGAGCACGATAATAGCCCATGGCTCTAATGGGTGTGACGTTGTTATCGAATACAATTGAGTTGCTTGCTAAAACAGCAAACGATCGGGTATCGGTGGAAAACCCAGCGGGGGGCCCCATATCGCTTTGAATAAAAACATTTCCTGTGGTGGCTGATGTTATGTTAGAAAAAGAGACCACCGTGATTTTTGACGAACAGTTCCCGCTTAATGTTATATTCCCATCTTTGACCACCAAAACAGGCCACCGGTTGCGTCCTCCAACATCGTGAGCCTCGAAAAAAGCTGTGGGGTTCGTCACGGGATTGTCTGTGTAACATCGGCACAGCCCCGTCACGGGATCGTCCTGAAACGTCCAGACCACACTGGTGGAAACAGCTGGAAGAATGGGCTCCACCAATTGCCTGTTGTTGATTAAATGATAATTAAGGTTGATGGGGACAATATCCATCGGTGGAGCACTGGAATAAATGAGACCGAACAAACCGTTGACAGTTCCTGAAGAATAGACCGGGGTCCCCGGACTTAAAGAAACCCCAGCCCCCGCGGAGACATTCCCTTGGACAACCAAAGGTCTTCCGGAGAAGGAAAGAGTGGCTAAAGGCATGTTGAGGTTTCCACCGATAAAAGCCCCTCCGGTTATTGTCGTATTATTCAAAGGACTTTGGGTGTCTAGGGTGAGCCCATTTTCAACGACCAAACCAAATCGAAAAACATCATTGCGGAATGTAAACAAACTGTGGAGATGCCGAACCTGTTCTCGATCGGTTGTTATTTGCTTCTCGGTAAAAAAAGATTTGGCAGAAATAAACTTTGCGGGGGCACTGGAAAAAATGACGGGCAAATTTTGGAGAAACAGTCTGTCTGTGTGGTACGTTCGCCAAGGCCTTCCTATATTGGGTCCCAAAAAATCCTGATTGTAATGATCGGAATAAAAATCTTCCTGAAAGGCCCAAGACGCTTCCTGCGGAGTGGAACGAAGAAGTTCCCGGTCGAGTTTGGTTCTTAATAGATGGGTGGATGTTCGGATTCGATTTGCGTTCCCCTGCAACATCAGGAGGATGAAGGGAAGTAAAACGAAAAGAACGATCACCAACAACGCGATCATTGTGGCTCCGTGGGTGCCTCGAACAGAACGGTGTTCTATACTCACGGCCAATCCCTTCGAAAAGGTTTAAGGGCTGGAGAAATTGTTTTTTGAAATCTAGAATCAATAATGGCGTCTTTGTTTAAATCAAAATCCGCCAAGACCTCGATGGAAAAAACGTTGGCTCTCTCTTTAGGGGTATCCATAGGAACACCGTTGTTATTGCCCACCAAGGAGTCAATCTCATCCCAAGAAACCAAACCGTCACCGTTTGTATCCAAAATTGTCCCTGTGGTCTTATTATTTGTGCCGTAATAAGAAATCCGAAAAAAGGATATTCCCCGCCCTACCCCCACGGAATTCCATCCTCCTTCATTGACGTTTGTCTCTCGAAATAATTGGTCGCCCACAAAACGATAGCGCACACGCAAATCCTCTTGACCGTCCCCGTCGTCATCGTCATCATCTAAATCGTTGCCTCGAAACGGCCATTGATTTGGAGAAACCCAAGAGCTTACGTCATTGTCATCATCGGGATCCACATCGTTGGATAGAGTATCCCCGTCCGGATCCGCTTTAGGATCGTACGTTTTTAAACGGTTGGAATCCATGATAAATTCAATCAAATCCGGGGTGGCCACTTTGAGCGAAACCATTTCATTCAAATCTTGTTCTAAAAGGACATCCATGGGACGAGAATTCTCCGCGGCACGGGATTCAAACAAAGCCCGGGTGGAAAAACGAACCATATTTTGTACAGCTTGGGTTAAAGGGGGGACAAGGATAGACAAAACAACCATCACCACCAAAATTTCGACCAAAGTCATGCCTCGGTTTTTAAAGAAAGGTTGGGGAACCATATCTTTAATACACCCGAAACGACCAATCGTTTTTGGTTACAGATAGCCCCTGGAAATTACTGGCTTCAACCGTTATGTTGTGCCACCCTGTAGACAACTTAACAAGAGGGTAACTCAATTCTCCTGTTAAAGGGTTGTAAGTATCTCGAGTGACTCCACCCGCTGGGATAACAACCACACCATCCACAGTCAATTTAATGGTCTTATAATTCACCCCACTTTCTGGGTCCACAATAGAACACCGCATGAATCCTTGGGGACGTGTTTGCCCTCCTTTTTCGGGGAAAAGCGTGGTGTCGCTGATATCGGGAGGCGTTCCATCAGCGTCTAAAGAAACCGTGAACGTCCACTGTCGTTTCGCTTTGTAGCAAGCCAAATCCGCAAAATCACCTACAACCGTATAAGACGTGTTGTTCGTCAAAATCATAGGGAGATTGGCATACTGTCCTTCTGTATTAACAACGGCGTGCAAACTGGAATTATTGACATCTGTATTCCACTGTTCAACCTCATGGTATTCATACCATATTTTTCGATTGGTCCCATTCACGGATATATTCACCGTTGATGAATCCGCTAAACGAGATGATGTAAAAAAGATATCCGGTGCCAATGTTTTAACCGTGGCCCCTTGGGGTTGAAAATCTGAAACGACAACAGGCCCCTGCCAAACCGTTAAAACAGATCCCGGCGCATAATGAAACATGTAATTCGTTCGAACGTCAGCTCTTTGTGATTTCAGTGTCCCTTTTATAGCTCTGGCGAAAACCCCAGAGGAATAATTCCATTTTAAGTAGGGTTCAGCGGGGGCTGGTCCGCCTCCATCGGGATCGTGAGTTTGGCCCCCCCATTCTGTTAGAACCATAGTCCCCCAAGGAGGATCCGTTTCCCACAAGAATTGGCCACTCCCATCGGCTGTTAAGGTTTTATGATAAGGAGCATTCGAAGGAGTGATTGTTTCATTGGCGTCTGTTTGCGGGGTGTAAGCACTGCTAACTCCCGGCGGATAAAATCGTCCCAAATGAGTGAGGGTTACGGTGGCTCCCGGGGCCGTAATTCCGTGAACGATAAAACCACCACCCGGTTGATCGTCAAATCTTTTTTCTCGGCAGGGGGGAAGTCCAAATCGTCCGGGAGGGTTACGCACGATGTTTAAATCCAAAGACGTTATCTCGGCAGGGGTCTTCCTTTGATGGTATTTCATCCCAAAAAGCTGCCAATCTGTTCCAGCAACAGGTGGCCAGTCCAAAATCAAGGGAAGTCTTTCCTGTGGGTTATCCAAGGAATCTGAAGACATTTCCCCACGAACCAATAGAAATTCGCGGGTGGCAATAGGTTGGGTCGTCTCTTTGAAAAGGCTAAGTTTCACATTCCTTGCGTTGGTGATGGGAAAATCAGAAACCCACTGATTGGTTACGGGATCCCAAACAACACTCCAATAATCCACTGGTGAAGCGGGGCTGTCTTGATCCACAAACCGAACGTTGGGATCCCTCTGATCCCGACCGGAACCATCGTTCAGAAAAAAAAGGTTTGGATCAAAAACAGAATCTTGGGAAGCTGTTCGACGAATAAGAACAGCAACCTCGATTGAAAACGACGTAAAACCGGCTGATCTAATTGTATTTTGAAACCTTATTAAGGTGGGCTGCATGGGAGAACGCGCCCAAGGAATAAAATAATCCGTAAAACCGGAATTGTGACTGTATTTACCCGCCTGTTGGCGAGAATCCGCCGGCATGACAAACAAAAAATTAGTCCGCCTTAATTCTGAAACCATATCCCCAAGGATTTTTTCGGCCGATTCCAACTCACGGGCACTGACCGCATCCCGCATAGACCGTTGAAACAGACGGGCGATGGTGAGCATGACCATAACGGTGATGGCGGAAACCACCAACAGTTCCACCAAACTCACTCCGGGGAGTTTTGTTTTAAACAGTTTGTTGTGACATTTTTTCATGGATTCTCCGATTGTTTTCCTCACTTCCATAGAACCATGATCCTTCTATTATGC
>Ga0247840_10012355_pt1 | contig 10149 bp, 7 predicted proteins | sample LaCruzMarch2015__FD_192404 | JGI IMG/M metagenome (GOLD analysis project Ga0247840, IMG submission 192404) | Freshwater microbial communities from meromictic Lake La Cruz, Castile-La Mancha, Spain - LaCruzMarch2015_17m | ecosystem: Environmental > Aquatic > Freshwater > Lake | place: Spain...
GAAAATTCACAGGAACTGGCGGCAATGCAACAAAACCAACAGTTTCTTCCGGCTGCAACCAACGTGCATCTGTGGCGGCGTCCGACTGAGCACATAAATCGCTGACGGCTAAAAGTATGATAAGCAGAATGCGCACGATTTTTTATTTTACCACACTGACCCTAAACCGTGCAATATGGGATTTTTCGACTATGTGTCCCGAATTACACACACAGCCCAAGCCTCCGCTAATGAAGGAAACTCGAAATTTTTAACCATTTTTTCGAAAACCCTTCTTTGCACGGACGCGCTCCGCTCGGAATTACCACGTAAACAGGCGTCAACAGGCGGATTGAAAACAGCGATTTCAGCCTTGGCGCCATAAATTAACGCATAGTCAACAAGTTTCCGACGAAAGTCAGCCCGTAGGGTAGTGGCATCAAAAACCATGCTGGTTTTTGCCGCCAAAATGCGCTTGACCTCATCGTAAGCGGAATTGAGAGCGGTGCCAAAAGCATCTGTTCCGGGTTTAACGCCCAAAGCCTTACACCAAGAGTCAATCGACACAACCGGCAGCCCCTGCATAGCAGACCATGTTGATTTTCCAGAACCAGGCAGTCCACAGGTTATAAACAACGTGTGAGTGGATGGGTCGTGCCGTTCATACGGCAGGTACGCGTCCTTGGAGAATTCCCGGCAAAAAACAAACCGCGAAAAATCGTTAGAAAACCGATAGGGAGCTTTCCCGCAAGATAGTTCCGTGGCGGCATCCACAAAAAGCTCCACAGATGCAACCATATCCGGCTCGTCCGACGAGCAGCAAATGCGACCGCGCATGTCAGATTTCGCTAGCAGGGAGAGCAGAGATAAATCCGCAAACTGAGATGCAAACGCAATATCGGCAGCATTACCGCGCGGCATAAAATAACAAGGAAAGGAGTGAAACCTAACCATCGCGTGGATCGCCCTCTGAGCCTCAGTGTCGGCACCAAGCTCCCAGAACAACCTTCGTGCCTTTTCGGCACCAACACGAGAGTGTCCAGGCGACCGCCACCGACCATCCTCATAAAATGTGGTCTCCGGCTTGCCGCAATCGTGCAATAGAGCCCCCCATAAAAGAAGCTGCTCATCAATAGGGCAAAGCCCAATTTGCCAAGCAATCCGTTTTGCCTCATCCAAAACCATGAGAGTATGAGTCCAAACATCCCCCTCTGCGTGATATTCAGGGGATTGTGCCGTAGCTTTCATGGCGGCAACCCATGGACATGACTCGGCGGGAGCGGATAAATTGATAGATGGGATTCTCATGGCCAAGTCAGATAATTGCAAGATACAGAAAATTTCTGACGCCCCGCGTTAAAGGCTTGCGCGACGCTGCTGTCCAAGTGCCTGAGCCCCTCCCGTCCGTCCGGGCAAAGCCGGGCTCTCAGATTCACCATCGCCCATTCCACGCAATTTTGTCACGCCTTCCTTGGCATCAAAGTATTCGCCGTTAACAATGACATGGTCGAGATGCGCCCAAACGCGTGCGCATCCTTTTTGAGTCAATCCCAGCTCCGCCTCCGCCATTGGATGTTGAGATTCAAACCCCGGAAAAGCCAATCCATCACAATTGTCGCCAAGCAAGGCCATAAAAGCATCAGGAGGAAGGCCGATAATTTTGCCGGTTTCAGAAACAATACCTGTTCGTTTTGCTGCTGCCGCCCACCCCGGGTCATTAAGAAAAACCTCCAGTTCGTCACAATTAGTTTCATATGCCGTTGTTGCAGCATGAAAAAAATTATGCAGGCGCCGCACACATAAAGGAGACTCATCAGGAACACAAAAACAAAATCCAGTCCCGTTACCAAACAAAGACAGGACATTATCGTTCTGGGAGGTGCTTACCAGCGGCAAGCTAGTATGATGTGTTCCTTCAGTAGCACCAGGATGAAAACCGCCACCTTCAACTATTTCAATGGCACCAGAAACCTCTGAGCCATGAAACAGACACCCTGAGAATTTTTCTTCTGGACAAAGCTCCTCAAAAAGTTTGATAAGTTCGCCGTTCATTTGGGTTAATGTTGTATTCCTTTTCGCGCCGTGCCCTGCTGCACGCCAAATGACCGCCCAGAAAGCTCGTTGGATTCCGGGAACTTAAATCGAATGGAATTTGCTTCTTTATTAAAAATCAGTGCTGCTGGAAACGACTTTCCAGCTTTTGAGGTGAACCCATCAAGGACCGGAGTCTCCTCGCCAGATAACGCCTGTGCATAAAGCTCCGCAGATATCCGCCGCTTAGCCATATACTTAGGACAAAAAACGTCAGGGAACCCCGGAAACACCCAAGCGCGGGGCGTGTCGCGAACGGCCAATCCAGACGCGGGGCACATCACCTGACTTGCTTTCCCAACAATAACATCAGAGGGGTTAACTTCGGGTCGAGGCATGGACAACAACTTGCTGGTGTGAGAATACACCCTCTTCTCAATGCCTTCCATAAATCGCTTAACCTCCAAAGTCCCCTTTTCTATCCGCTGTAACCCATCCTCCCATATAGCGGTCTCGGCCGGGTCGACGAGCAGTGGGGCGTGCCCCTTAACCGCCTTAACAAACCCTCTGGCTCGCTCCGAACTCACCAGCGCAGTCCCGTCTCTCACAAGCAATCCGCTTTTAACGAGCCCCTCAATAATCCCCGCACGGGTGGCCTCCGTTCCAAGAGACGATTTATCGTGGAGCACAGTTAAGTGCTTGGGGTTGGTTATAAATTTGCGAATGTGCGTCATGTCATCGATCAGGGTGCCATCCGTATAATGCGGCGGCGGCGATGTGGCCTTTTCAGTTTTGTTCACTTCCGCGACATGAACCTGCTGAGGAAATGTAAAAACAGGGTTCGGCTTCAATGGAACCGTAGTCAGCGCCTTCCATCCTGGAACGATAGCTTCCTCGCCTTGTGCTGAGAAAACGACACCCCCACACTCAAGCCGGTTTGTTATTTGCCGCATTTTGCTGTCAGGGTATAGGGAAGCAATGAAGCTCTTGGCGACAAGCAAATAAAGCTTCGTCTCATCGCCGGAAAGCTCAGCCATGTTTGGCGCAATAATTGTTGGGACAATGGCGTGGTGGGCCGTATCAAGCCCGTCCACAAATACGGTTTCTCTTACTTCCGGCGATGAAGGAAGTCGCCCGCGAAGCGCAGTCCGCTCAAGGTTCTTTAAAATGTTCGGTATCTGTTGGATTTGTTTTTTCGGCAAAACCGTAGAGTCTGACCGTGGGTAAGAAAGGATCTTGTGGTGTTCGTAAAGTCGCTGGGCTGTTTCGAGCGTGTGCTTTGCCGTCCAGCCCCAAAACAAAGAGGCCCTCTGCTGCAGATGTGACAAATTAGGCAATGCCGGCGGAGGGATGACGACAGCGTTATCCTCTACTTCCAGCATCCGGTCGGGCCCCGCCTCGCGCAATATCCGCTTGTAATCATCCTCACCCAATAAGTTATCTGAACCCACGGTCTGAACACCCAAAACCTGCGATTGCCCGTTGCTCGATTTCACTTTAATAGTTACATCCAGATAATCCTGCGAGACAAAGTTTGCTATTTCAATATCACGGGCAACAAGAAGAGCGAGCGTAGGTGTTTGCACCCGCCCGACTGGCACAGGCTCTCCGGTGCGGCCAAGTCTAAGTGTGGCCGCACGGCTTGCGTTCATGCCAACAAGCCAGTCGCTTTTAGCCCGAGTCAACGCTGCGTCGAAAAGCGGATTTTTTAGGTCCCCGGGTAAAAGGTTGCCCAGGGCTTCTTTTACGGATTCTGGGTCAAGAGCCTGAAGCCAAAGCCGCGTCATTGGCCCGGAATACCGAAAATGATTAAGAATGTTTCGACCAATCAACTCCCCCTCTCGCTCCGCATCCGTCGCTAACACCACGGAGGCCGCCTGCTTAATGAGACCACCAATAGCAATCAATTGCTCCTCCGCCCGCCCTGGTTTCGGCTTCCACTGAAATCTCGCGGGAATGATGGGTAAATGTTCCGGTGCCCAAGATTTATATTTAGGATCAATTTCGTCGGGATGTGGCAGTTCCAAGAGATGGCCGGATGCCCACGTAACAACATCGTCGCCGGCACAGGTAATGTGAGTAGCCTTTTCAGAGGCACCACCAATAACAGCCGCGAGGTCTCGGGCTTGGCTTTGTTTTTCGCAAAGGAATAGTCGCACAGATTGTTTAAATAAGCCGTCGCATGCAAAAAATCAACCTACCAAGCAAGACGTCAAACCACCGTCCCGCCACATTTCTCGAAGAAACACTATTAACAAACAAGAAATCGAATGATACAAGTGTCTCATATGGACAACTTTGGGCGCAAGGAAATCGCCGACTACGTAGCATCAAAAACGGGACTGGAAAAAGAGGTTGCATGGCAGGCAACCGACGCCGTTCTCGACGGGATAATGCTGGCTATTGCGAGCGGCAAAAAGTCGGAGTTGCGGCAATTTGGTGTCTTTGTTCCAAGAACGACAAAACGAAGAGTAGGGCGAAATCCCGCAAAGCCTGAGCAGAGCGTAATGATTGAGGCGCGTGAAACCGTAAAATTCAAACCCAGCCCCCACTTCCACAAAATCATTAGTCGAGCCCACGCTAAAGCGTCAGCCCAGTAACAGGTGTGCGCGCTACAGGCGTGTGGGGGCCAGTAAGCGGTGTTGACGGAAGGAGGGTTTTGCGGAAAACCTGAACATGCTCCAGATTATCTCGTTCAGCTAGGTCACCACCATTGGGGTGGCAAGCCGCTAATGCCCGCAGGGCGGGATACGCATCTGCGAGTTTTTCCAGCCTAAAGGCGCTCAAATTTTCCGTAAAAATTGCCGCCAACGCCTCCGCCCCCGAAGCCGGTGACTTGGCATAGCTATCGCCAACATCGCGCCGCAGTGCCGCCTCTACAAGCATGCATGCTGGGTGCAATTGCTCACGTAAATGCTCCATCCAGGCAAAGTTATTATGTGAAGAAAGCGCGACGCTGCTTGCGACAATCCCGGTGGCGTGCTTGTCGTTAAAAAAGGCCATTCGTAAAAGTTTATCCGTAGCAGTGGGGCAGCCGCTCGCAAATTTTGCTCCGAGCTGCGTAAAAGGAATGTCGCTAGACTCAATACCCGCAATTATCTGAGCGTCAAATTTGCTGCCAGCAAATCTATCCGCACCAAGATAAGGGTTTTTGAACTTAACCAAGGTCTGGAATACGCTATCAGGGCAGCATTCGTGCATTAGGTAACTAGCGGCATGATATTGGTCGTCTTCTCCGCCGGGTATTGTTACTGTCCGCGAAAACCAGTTTTGCACCTCATCGGGATGCATTTCCGGGGAAATCGTGACTTCTCGCGCAGTTTTCTCGCGCGCAATGGGTCGCCCTCCGCTGCGCACATATTCTCTGTCGGCCTCAGAGTTTAAAAACTTGCGGATGACCTGAGGATCACAATATATATCGTCGTTTAAGAGAAGCTCATCGTGAATATTGTGAGCCATCTGTGCATTAAACGTTGAATTGCTTAACAGCAAAAGGACGGCGTGATGCCGGCGGTCGTCGCCGGTTATAAAAAACGCCGAAGCGATTGCAGAGCGTTCGTCTGCGTTATTCAAGTCTCCGAAAGCACATTTAGGTAGAAAATACGCGGGGCGATGTCGCAAGGAAAACCGTGCACCCGCCGGTCCCGACTGGCAATTAGCGTAAAGCGCATAGTGTATATGGTCAGGGAATGTTTCTCGCGCCTTAAATAAAGGCTGGAATACGTCACTTGGAAGCTCAGGGTGCGCTAATGCAAGGCCTATTGGCAAAAACTCCGGGATTTTGGCTTTTAGAGCACCACCACGGGGCGCCCATATTTCTTCGGTTCGAGAAATCAGGGCGCCCGCCATTGTCCCCGTGCTCCTCCCGGATAGAAAAATCGGAGAATATGCCGCCGCCGGCAGAATTCCCGTTTCGGCAATCGCCAACAGCTCCGGCGACATGACGGCCTGAGCAAGGTCAGCAAGGCCGAGTTGAGCGGATTTTTCGCCGTGGCAACCAACAACCATAGAAGCAATCGCCATGCGTCGGGCATGAGCATTGCGGGCAAACAGAGAGCCCATGTCCGCTAACTTACTAAATATATCGGGTGACACACAGGGAGTTATGCCCCGCCACCGCAAACTTGACAAGTCAAACGAATCAACGGTTACCAGCCAGCCATTCCAACAACGCCGCAAGAACTTTCGCGGCGACACATTTCTGCATTTGCACGCGAGTCAGCCCGGCACCATCAACCTGCCCCTCCGCGACAACCCCAAGCGAGCGGGTGTAGATAGCCCAATATGCCACAGGAGTCTCAATGCCGTGCTCCGGTGCCGCCTCAGCGTAGCCAGTTGTAGCCAGACCGATATCCGAATCAAACAGCCCTGTAACGCCACGCGCCATCTCTCGCGCCACCCTGGGAGAAACGCAATTAACGCGCTTGGCATGACCCTCATTTACACCAAGCAACACCGTTTTTTGCCGCAAGGAATACGCTGTCACACCGCCTTCAAAAACAGCAGACACACCAGGCGTCCTGGTTATCGTCGCTTGAATCCACCCGCCTGTCAGACTTTCCGCCGCCGCCAACGTGCGTTTTCGAGAGCCGGTTAAAAGAGAAAGCAAAGATGGCATATTTTAAGATACCCTGACGTGGGGCGCAGGCTGTATAATCGCCTCATCGGCGGCAATATTACTGACACGCCTCACATTCACCACCGTTTCTCATTGCCTCCAAAGAGCAAGCCATTTTCTCAGCCTCGCTGAACTCCGGCTTTCCGGCGACTACGCCCCGCAGGTCCTTTTTAACGGTTGATGTTGGCCCTTCAATGGACGAGGCACCAAGCGACCGCAAATAATACGTGGTTTTCATGCCGCCATGCCAAGCCCTGCGATACATATGGCTTAGCACTTTCAGGTCCGGTTCCCGGATAAACAAATTGACGGACTGGGCTTGGTCAATCCATTTCTGCCGCCGCGCCGCTGCATCGATGACAAATTCAAACGGAACATCGAAAACAGTCAGGTGTTTTTGTTTAATCGAAGCAGGAATGTTGGGTATAGACGTGAGTTCACCCTGGGCGATTTTCAGGTTGTTAAGTGTATCAAGGTTCCAGAGTCCGATGGCCTCTAAATCCCGGACAAGCTCGGTATTCAGAATAGTAAACTTGCCTCCGAGGTTTTCCTTGGCATAAAGGTTTTTGTAGTTTGGTTCAATACATGGCGTTGTCCCCATGATGTTGGAAATTGTGGCCGTAGGAGCAATAGCAAGGACATTGGAATTACGCATCCCATATGCCTTAATTTGCTCGCGAAGTGGCGTCCAGTCGAGCTTTCCTCCACGAGGAACGTTGACCTTAACCCCGCGCTCACTTTCCAGGATGTCAATTGTATCCTGCGGCAAAAGACCACGGTCCCATTTGGACCCGGAATAAGACTCGTAACGTCCCTTTTCGCGGGCAAGATTACATGAAGCAGTATATGCAAACAGAGCGATTGCCTCCATGAATTCGTCGTTGAACTCAACGGCTGCTTGGCTGGCAAATGCGACGCCGCGCTTGAACAAGGCGTTCTGCAGCCCCATAACCCCAAGACCAATCGGGCGATGCCGCGAGTTGGAAACTTTCGCCGCCTCTGTGGGATAGAAATTAATGTCGATAACATTGTCAAGCGCGCGGACAGCGATGTTAATAGTGTCCGCCAGCATTGCCAAGTCAAGCGAACCGTCGTCTTTGATGTGCGTATCGAGCACAACCGACCCGAGATTGCAAACCGCCGTTTCTTCCGCATTGGTGTTCAGGGTGATCTCTGTGCATAAATTGGATGAGTGCACGACACCGACATGGTCTTGCGGGCTTCTAAGGTTACATGGGTCTTTAAATGTAATCCACGGGTGGCCAGTCTCCAGAAGCATTTTAAGCATTTGCTTCCAAAGTTCCAACGCCAAAATCTCTCGGCCGTATATTTTCCCCTGCCGCGCCAGCGCTTCATATTCCAAATACTTAGCCTCGAATGCCTTTCCGTAAAGCTCGTGCAAATCGGGGGCTTCGTTAGAGCGGAATAACGTCCAGGTTTCACGAGCCTCCATCCTCTTCATAAACAAATCAGGAATCCAGTTGGCCGTATTCATATCATGGCAACGCCGCCTGTCATCGCCTGTATTTCTCCGCAATAGCAGAAAATCCTCAATGTCACTGTGCCAGGACTCCAGATAGGCACACCCGGACCCCCGCCGCTTTCCGCCCTGATTCACAGCAACAAGTTGGTCGTTGTGAAGTTTTAAGAAAGGAATCACGCCCTGGCTTTCACCGTTGGTTCCAGCAATGTAGGAGCCTGTGCCACGCACAGAAGTCCAAGAACCACCGAGCCCACCAGCCCACTTAGAAAGGAATGCGTTTTCTGCGATACCTCGATACATAATGGACTCGATATTGTCATCCACCTTATATAGGTAGCAACTGGACAGTTGACTGTGAGGCGTGCCCGAGTTGAAAAGCGTCGGAGTTGAAGAGCAAAATCGCCGGTTAATGTAAAGGCCAAAAACTTTCTTGGCAAATTCTTCTCGGTCGCTTTTTTCACCAAGAGCTAACCCCATGGCAACGCGCATCCAAAAGAATTGAGGGGTCTCAATCCGGCGCGCCTTCGCTGACGTTTTGTCGATAATAAGGTAGCGGTCGTAGAGGGTCTGAATTCCAAGAAAATCAAACGCCATGTCGGCGTCAGGAGAAAAGGCTTCTGCAATTTTCGAGATATCGAAATCAAGCATTTCAGCCCGAAGCCTCTTAATGGCAACGCCATGTGTGAGATATTCTTGAAACTTCTCGATGTGAAGTGTTTTGATGGCGGCCTCGCCGTGAAGAAGTATATCCCAGCCAAGAACTTCTCGGTAAATAAATGCCAGCATCATTCGGCCAGCAAACAAACCAAAGTCGGCGTCTCGCTCAATCAAAGAGCGCACATTAAGCACCAGAAGTTTTTCCAGGTCGGCTCTCGTAGTTGACCCGGGGAACGACCGCTTTAGCTCACGCTCGATTTCATCGGGCGAAAGGTTTAACGTCAACCCTCTGGAAGCAAATTTAATAAGGGCCTGAAGCTCCAAGCCGTCCCACAAAACAGTAGCCCCGTCGTCTTCGGTGAGAACCAAAAACCCTCCCTGCGCCACCGGCGGTTCAGGTGACGCCGCTCGTGACGCCGAGCGTGCCGAGCGATACAAGATATAATGCGCGGCCACCTTATAGTGCCCAAGTCGCATAAGCTCCTCCTGAACAATATCTTGGATTTCCTCAATTCCAAAAACAGGTTTTTGCAGGCTTGAAGCGCGGGCGGCTACAACTTCCGCAACCTCTGCTGCCGGCGCAGATGGCACCCCCACTGAGATAAAAGCCATCCGAATGGCCACTTCGATAAAATGGGTGTCCCAAGGCACCAAAGATTTGTTGCGCCGGTAAACATAAATTTCCTTGCGTAGCCCGGTCGATGGCTGGGTGCGGCATATAGCCCGAACAGCCGCTTTTAACGCCGATTTGGTTTCGGGGTCTTTGGCGTCCAAAAAAAGCTCCTCAATTTTAGCTATTGCTTCATCATGAGGAACATCAGCGGCAATCCGCCCGGCCTCGCGGAGAACTTCCGATGAAAACCCCAGTTGGGCGCCGGCAGAAATAAGCTCTTCAAGTGTTCGATGGGGGCTGGTTTTAATTTTTGCGTCGGCTGTAAGTTCAGCCAAAAGTAGAGAAGAGTTCATGCGATAAGCAATATAACCGCCTTCTCAAATATCCGAAAGGGGAATTTTCTACTATTTTGCGTCCTTACGGATTAGCTCAAAAATCAACAGGTCGTAAAGACCTGGGTCCTGATTCAGGGCAACTATCAAAGGAATTGTGTCGGAAATTCGGCTCAATAGGATGCTTGCGGCTTCCTTGTGCTCAAAAACCTCGCGCAAAGAAAATGGCCGAATGTAAATCGGGGGGCCTTTCAGCGGATTAAAATACACCCAGGGGAAGTTAAGTTTGGATGGCTCTGTGGTCGTCTTACCACAAAGAGTGTTAAATGTATCACCGGGCAATCCCGGATTGGGCACACCAAGTTCGCAAGGAACATATTCTGGGTGTTCCTCCAAAAACTGAAAATGACCGAGGATTTCGCTGTCAGAACAAGAT
>Ga0247840_10012359_pt1 | contig 10143 bp, 6 predicted proteins | sample LaCruzMarch2015__FD_192404 | JGI IMG/M metagenome (GOLD analysis project Ga0247840, IMG submission 192404) | Freshwater microbial communities from meromictic Lake La Cruz, Castile-La Mancha, Spain - LaCruzMarch2015_17m | ecosystem: Environmental > Aquatic > Freshwater > Lake | place: Spain...
AACAGCACTTCTCCTGCTTGGATATAGAGAACCTGACAGTATGATAATAGATACTCAATAGCATCAAGATCAATGCCGCGAAAAAGTAATGATTTCCCCAAAGCATTTTTCAGCTCGGTAATTGAAAGCGGAGAGTTTCTTGCGTAGGTTTGGCTCATAAGTTTATACCTTTTATTGAATTTAATATCATAATTGCTACGAAAACAACATTAATAATATCGGCTTGAAACCCTTATAAAAGGGTTGATTTTGAAAAACAACAAGGAAGATACCCGTGTAGCCGAAAGCTGGAATCAGGGGCGTTTTTGATTTATCTGATCCCGGCTTTTTAGTATCGACGGAATCAAGAAGGACTTCATCACATGCACAATTATTAAAATGAGAATATTTTAGTTGGAATCTATAGTTTCTACTGACCACGAAGATTGCTCTACTCCCCATCCACTGCTGGGCCATGGGTTTCCATTTAGCGAAAAGTGGATAAATGTTTTTGAACCAAGTTGATAATACTGCAATGTACTCAATGTACCTGTGCCTTGCCATTCTGCGGAATATCTATTACCATCGCCGCCAATTCCTGATAAAATACATTTCCTGTTACAACTGATAGACCACGAAGTTTTTTCAATACCCCATCCACTGCTGGGCCATGGCTTTCCATTTAACGAAAAGTGGATAAATGTTTTTGAACCAAATTGATAATACTGTATCGGCCTTAACACGCCTTGATCTGACCATCCTACCCGATAACTCTTATTATCACCACCTGTGCCTGATAGAATACCCGACAGATTTTGGGCTGACGCGATATTGCATGTGAATAATAGGAACATTGACACTATCAAAAAGCTTTTTCCCATGTTCTTCATTTCTTCATCATTCCTTAATGAATTTCAAAGCTTGTCTGGCTGTCAATAAGGCGTCTATTTTAACTTGGAAATGAAAGATAAGTCAAAATATTTTGAAGCTGGTGTGGGTGCTAAGACCGGAAAGTTAAAGAAGTTTAAAGAAATATATTAGATAAAAATAAGAATTTGCTAATAAAATGGCGGAAGTGCATGGGAATTGAATGTTGCCACATTAATTGAAGGATTGGAGATGAGATCGTAGATTAACTTTCTCCAAGCTGATTCCAAGTTTTTTCCTGATATTGTTCCGGTGGGTATTGATGGAACTTGTAGCTATCCCCATTACCGATGTAATCTCTTTTGTGGACTTGCCTTCCTTTATCAAAGACGCAACTTCAATCTCCGTAGGGGTAAAGTTGAATTGATGCATCTTTTTTATCAGTGATGATGTAATATCCTCAAGATTCGTTTCCATAATACCCAGATAAGCCAACTGCCGTTCGTCAAGAGGGGTTCTTTTCAATTTTTCCGCATAGGGCATGATCAGATTCTTGACGTTCATAACAAACCGATCTTCCAAGTCTTTTTTGTCTTCCTCCCGATGCTGTAAAAGCACTTTCATGGCGATATTGACTTCCTCAAGGGTATTTGTCTTGTTTTCTAGTTCCTGAGTTCTTTCTGCAACCAATAGCTCGAGTCCTTCACGGTAATTCGCTAATTCATCCTCCGCCTTCTTGCGCTCGCTGATGTCCACCAGCATGCCGATCAGACCACCAGGATTGCCGTCCGCAAGGGTGAATCCATCAACCGAGTAAAGCGTAATGTGAGTCTGCCCATCTGCATAAACAATGGGCATCTCATAGCTCTGTCGGCCTGCCTCACGAATGACCATCATATCCTCGTCCTGAAAGCGTTGGCGCTCATCAATTGGCAGATACTCCAGATCCAAGACGGTTTTGCCAATCATGTAATCACGCGTGATACCAAATTCCCGCTCATATGCACGGTTACATCCAACGAACCGCCCCGCCGTGTCTTTGAAGAAGATAGGGTGGGGAATGGTGTCGATAAGTGTTTGCTGGAACATCAATCTGTTTGCCAGCTCCTGCTCAACCTGCTTGCGGTCGGTGATGTCTCTTGCAACACACATGGTAGCTTGATTGTCATCCAATTGAAATAGGTTAACTGAAACCTCCATAGGAATCCTGTGGCCGTTTTTGGAAAGCATCTCAGTTTCAAACAGCACCTGTTTATTCTCATGCAATTTTTCAATCAACTCAGGCATCCGCCCTGAACTGTAAGCTGCGTCAATATCCTGAGGTGACGAATTGAGCAGCTCCTCCCTTGTATAACCCAACTTTTCGCAGGCGTCGTCGTTGACCTGTACAAAGTTCATCGGCTGACCGTCTTTTCCCATTAGGTGAACAGCTACATAATCTTTTCCGCTGTTAAAGAGGAGACGTAACTTTGCTTCGCTTTCCCGAAGTTCCTTAAGCGCAGCTTCTCTTTTGAACTCTGCTTGCTTACGCTCGGTAATGTCCACCATAACACCAACCAGCCCAGCCACTGTACCATCGGCATTGAAGTAGGTTGCCTTGTTCACGATGACATCGTGCTTGCTTCCATCCGCATATATTATAGGATGTTCATATACTTGCCTTCCCGGTTGACGAAACAATGCTAAATCCATCTCATTGTATTTGTCGGCGACATCCTTGGGATACATTTCATAGACGCCTTTCCCAAGGATCTCTTCCCTTGTTCTTCCGGCATAGACCTCAAATTCCTTGTTGAAGTCCTGGTAAAGTCCGTTTATATCTTTACAAAAGATCGGACTGGGTATAGTGTTGAAAAGTGTTTGCAGGAAATTTAACATATCCTTTGATTTCTTTTCCGCTAATTTACGCTCCGTAATATCCTTGGTTAAACCCTCAAAATATTTAATCTCTCCCTGCTTATCGCGGACAACGCGGACACTGTTTGAAATCCACCCGACGCTGCCATCCTTCCTCTTGAAATGAATTTCAAAATCGCCATGTCCCGCTTCCAGGACTCTATGTATAGAATCCATACGGTGTTTCGAATCAATATAAATCTGCTTATCTATATTCGTTATTGAAGACAGAAGATCTTCCGGTGAATCATACCCGAGCATACTGGCGAAGGCGCGGTTCGCCATTATGTAACGTCCCTCCAGAATACTTCGGTATATCCCGTCAGAAGCATTGTCAACGGTGGTTTTGTAATCAGCAGCCAATTTCCGATATTTCTGTTCCGATCTTTTCAGTTCCTCTTCCAACCGTTTACGCTCGCTGATGTCAGTCATAACCGTCAAGAGATACTTTTCCTTGCCGAGACTCATCAGGACCGCATTGAACAATCCATGAATCAATTTTCCATTTTTCGGTCTTACCTGTAATTCAAGGTTGTCAACCAGCCCCTTCTTTTTAAATTCATTGAAAACGATTGATCTTTGTTCTGCCGTGATCAATCCAAGTTCTGTCGAAGTATTTCCAATGACCTCGTCCCGTTTAAACCCCATAAGTTTCAAAAATGCCTCGCTAACCTCCACAAAGCGACCTTCTTTTTGAGTTGTGAGGCCCATAGGGATTGAATTTTGCAAAAAAGATTTCATGAACTTTTCTTGACTTTTTTTCAGATGCTGGGAGGCCTCTTGCAAACTATGATAATCGTCGTCATCTATGGAGTCTTTGGGAATATTAAAATGTTCACCTATGAACTGGCGTAGCTTAACGAGTTCACTTATAAGTTGCCTTTTTGTTTTCCCTTCATCTTTCATGTTTTGTAACTCCTAAAATTATTTCTCCCCAGAAATAAAAAATGCCCGTCTCTATCGAGATACGGGATTTGAAACCTCAACTCTCAGCATCCCTGTTGGATAAGGGATTATATTTTTCATCCAAGGGTAGTACCGGCATTGTCAACTCACGTTGCTCCAGTGAAAATCTCTTCCCTTTCATTACCCTGTCCTCCCTTATATGTTTTTCCTTTATCAGGAAGGACTCAATTTGAAAATGGATCAGTTTTCGGGGGGAAGGTCATAAATACCTGACTCATGATGATTTAGAATATTTACTGAATCGCTAACTCTTTTCAATAGAAGTCTCAGATACAATATTTTATGCAAATAGACAAATAATTCCAGTAAGCAAGTTTCATTGTCTTAGAATGAAAACTTCAACTTCTGGTGTGGGGCGCTAAAATCGGAAAGTTAAAGAAAGTTAAAGACAGGTGAAAGGAATTGTCTCAATAAAAACCAAAATTTGCTAATAAAATGGCGGAAGGGCATGGGAATCGAATGCATGCGTCGATTTGTAACAAGCCATTATTATTAACTGATTTTCACGCCTAAAAATATTGGGGGAACTTTGGGGGAAACCGCCAATCAGTTTATATCACCCTGCCGATAGATAAGAACCTCTTCTAAGTAACTTAACCTTAAATAAATACATTCACTAGCAAAGAAAAGTGCTTCTCTAAATAGAGCCGCCGTAGGCGGCTTGGGAAGCTCATATCGCATTGTCGCATCTTTAAATACTTGCAAACAGATCTATTCCATACATCGGTAAATAAACCGGCAAAAAATATTGCATAATATTCCGCCATCGTATAATATCTCCCGTAATTATGAATTATTAACAAGCCATCAACCGGCAAAAATATCGGCAATTGGAGGCAACAACATGCGCTCTCAAATCCACAAAATGACCCCGCTCCTGCCCGAAAAGGCGGGCGAGCTTCAAGATCTTGCCCTGGATGTGATCCAGAAATCTGCCGCCCTCGGGAACCGTCAGCATCCTGTGACCCTTGACACGCTTCGAGAACTGCTAAGGATCATAAACAGTTACTATTCCAATCTGATTGAGGGGCATAACACCCATCCCCATGACATCGTCCGTGCCATGCAGAAAGATTACGATTCGGAACCGGCCAAACGCAATCTTCAACTTGAAAGTGTTGCCCATATCACTGTTCAGAGGGATATAGAGAAAAAACTGCTGAGAAATTCGGCCGTAAACATTACTGGCAGGGAATTCCTCTGCTACATACACCGCGAATTTTATCAGCAATTGCCTGATGAATTCCGGGTCGTGAGGAATCCGGAAACGGGCCGGGAAAGCCAGGTATTACCGGGAGAACTTCGCCAAGAATCCGTGCAGGTGGGATATCATCACCCGCCCGGGCATGATGCACTTAAGATGTTTCTCGACCGCTTCGATGAATTTTATGCGCCGGAGCGACATCATGGCGCCCTGAAACTCGTCGCGGCAGCGGCTGCCCACCATCGGCTGATGTGGATTCACCCCTTTCTTGACGGTAACGGTCGAGTGGCGCGTCTTTTTACCGAGGCATATTTTCATCGAATCCCCGTTAACGGCTTTGGACTCTGGTCAGTGAGCCGGGGGCTGGCCCGCAGGAATGTCGATTACAAGTCTGCCCTTGCCTGGGCCGATGTTCTCCGCAGGAACGATCTGGACGGCAGGGGAAATCTATCTAATGAAGGACTCTTTCATTTTTGTCGCTTCTTTCTGGAGGTGTGTCTCGACCAAGTGGAATATATGGGAGATCTGCTGCGATTGCAGGAACTGGTTGAACGGATCAGACGGTATGTGGAACTCCGCGGCTCCGGCATTATCCCCGGCCCGACAGGTGAGAAGGGACTGAGGGCTGAAGCGGCCCGCATGATTCAGGAGATATTGGTGAGGGGCGAAGCGTCACGCGGATCGGTCATTGCGGCGTCGGGTCTGAAAGAGCGGACGGGAAGAAATCTCCTGGGACAACTGATTAAGGAGGGACTGCTTGTTTCGACCACGCCGAAAGGTGATGTTCGACTGGGACTTCCGATTCATGTCGCGGGGTGGTTTTTCCCAGATCTATATCCCACATTGTCTCGATGAAATTATTCCGAGAAAAGTAAAAGGGGCTACCGTTGTGAATGTCAGCAACTTACTCGAAAAATATCAGGCCTTATTTGCCGAGAACAAGGCGCTTAAGGAAGAAAACGAGATCCTCAAGGCGCGACTGGGAATAACTGCTCCACCGCAACCGACTCCGCCTCAAGTTCCTGAAAAGCAGTTGTCATTAGGTCTTGAGCCTTCGGAGTTGCCGCAGATTACCTCATTCCAACCTGACCCCGCAGAAAAAATCCGTCTATTCATGTCGTTGTTCAAAGGGAGGGAGGATGTATACGCCAAAAGATGGCAGAACCGGCAAGGCAGGACGGGGTATGCACCTGTGTGCCGGAATGAATGGAAAGCAGGACTCTGCCGTAAAACAGCAATCAAATGCCTGGACTGCCCACATCAGTCTTATGATCCCTTGGACAAAAAGGTCATCGAGGCGCATCTGCGGGGAAATATCGTTGCCGGCCTCTACCCTCTTTGCCAGGATGAGACATGCCACCTGCTGGCCGTCGATTTCGACGATGAAGGGTGGCAGCAAGACTGTGCCGTGCTCAGGGAGGTCTGCTGTGCCTTCGACGTTCCCTTGGCCTTGGAGCGTTCCCGTTCCGGAAACGGGGCGCATGCGTGGTTTTTCTTTGCCGAACCGCTCCCCGCAAGTCTGGCGCGGAGGTTTGGATCCGCTCTGCTGACCTGCGCCATGAACCGAAGGCATGAACTGACTTTCAAATCCTATGATCGCTTCTTCCCAAATCAGGACACTATGCCGAAAGGGGGCTTTGGAAATCTGATCGCTCTTCCCCTCCAGAAGACGACCCGGGAACAGGGTAACAGCGTCTTCGTGGATGAAAGCTTCCTTCCCTATGATGACCAGTGGGGATTCTTGGCCGGCATCAGCAGATTGACCGAAGAAGAGATCGCGGGATTAATTCCACGATTGAGCCCCGGAAGTGAGCTGGGAACGCTCCGGAAGGACGATGAAGAAGCTGCGAAACCGTGGGAAACGGTGCGAATAAAATGGTCCGGCAAGGATTTCCCGCAGAGTGTGCGGACGGTCAAAGCGAACATGCTTTACATAGAAAAGGCAGGGATTTCTCAGCGGGGATTGAACGCGCTCAAGCGACTGGCAGCTTTCAGAAATCCGGAATTTTTCAAGGCACAGGCAATGCGCCGGTCGACCTATGGCAAATTGCCGATCATTTCGTGCTCGGAGGAAACCGCGACGTATCTATGCCTGCCCCGGGGGTGCGAAACGGACGTCATGGACCTGCTTGATGAGGCAGGCGTAAAGGCTGAATGGCTGGACCACACCTGTGCAGGAAGGACCATCAATGTTGCATTCAACGGCAGCATGAGAGAAGAACAGATCCCCGCAGTGGAAGAGATGCTGAAGCACGACACCGGCGTCCTTTCGGCAACCACGGCGTTCGGAAAGACGGTTATCGCCGCGAAGCTCATCGCCGAGAGGAAAACCAACACGTTGATCCTGACGCACCGCAGGCAGTTACTTTCGCAGTGGACGGCAAAACTGTCTGAGTTTCTGGAGATCGATGAAACGCTGCCCGTTTTGGAAAAAAAGAAGGGACGTAAAAGGAAGCAAAGCCTGATTGGTCAGATTGGAGCAGGCGAGTCCCGCCCAAGCGGCATTATTGACGTCGCTATCATGCAGTCTCTAAGCAGAGGCGCCGAGGTCAGGGAATTGATCAAGAATTACGGTATGGTGATCGTCGATGAATGCCACCATGTTCCGGCGTTCAGTTTTGAACAGATCCTCAAGGGCGTTCATGCGAAAACTGTTTATGGTTTAACGGCCACCCCGACGCGGCAGGACGGCCATCATCCCATCATCTTCATGCATTGCGGGCCGATCCGGTACCGGGTGGACGCCCGGAAACAAGCTGAAAAGAGACCTTTCGACCATTATGTTATTCCCCGGCTGACAGGCTTCAGGGCGCCTCTGGAAGCAGAGGGGAAGGAATTGTCGATTCAGCAACTCTACGCGGCCATTGCCTTGAATGAGCCAAGAAATGAGCGTATTGCCGGGGATGTCCTGCGATGCTTCCAAAATGGCGGCAACGCCCTCGTTCTCACGGAACGAACGGCGCATGTAGCCTTGCTGGCCGCAAAGTTGCGGGAGAGTATCCCCGATGTGATAACGCTTACCGGCGGTAAGGGGGCGAAAGAGACGCGGGAAGCGTTGGACAGAGTCTCCGCGTCACCCGCCGACAGGCCATTAACCCTGATCGCGACGGGCAGATACATCGGCGAGGGATTCGACGAACCCCGCCTGGACACGCTCTTTCTGGCCATGCCTATTTCCTGGAAGGGAACGTTACAGCAATACGCGGGTCGGCTCCACCGGCTCTATGAAAGCAAGCGGGAGGTCCGAATCTATGACTACATCGACATCCATGTTCCCATGCTGGATAAGATGTATCACAAGCGGCTGGCTGGATACGCCGCGATCGGATACAAGGCAAGGGCGGAAAACGTCTCCGATGAATCCACGGACATCATCTTTGACAATACAACCTTTCTGCCGGTATACAAAAATGACCTACTAAACGCGGAGCGGGAGATCATGATCGTCAGTCCGTTCATCACAAGAAGGCGCGTGACGCAGATGTTGTCCTTCCTGAACGCAGCCCGGGACAGGAAGGTTAAGGCCATTGTCGTCACAAGACCGGCCGCCGACTTCAAAGAGAAGGACCGCCAGACCCTTGAGGAGGCCTTGGCATTGCTGACTGCCGTAGGTGTCCATGTGATATTCAAATCCTATATTCATCAAAAATTTGCGATCTGCGATCAGAAAATCATCTGGTACGGAAGCATCAATCTGTTGAGCTTCGGCCGTGCTGAAGAGAGCATCATGCGACTTGAAAACCCAAACATCGCCGACGAATTGCTCGGAAGCATCGAGAAATAATCATGATAGATTCTCTGCCGATAGTGTCCCATGATTTCAGATCCGGGCGGCGCACCTTCTCCATCTTTACGATGCCGTACCGGGCCATTATCTTCAGGATTCGGAACAGGTTGCTGCTGCTCCGTCCTGTTACCGCTTCCAGTTTTTTCAACGACTCCGGTTTCCAATCATAAAGGAAGGCTCGATATACTTATGAATTCCTTTGTCGATTTTAAAAAGCTGAAATTTCTATACTGGAGAAGCAGGTTGCAAAAAAATACGCTTACTTGAGAAAATAGGCCCAGCAACGTTCTGTCTGGTCCTGACTGTCGGAAAACTCGCAAGTCGGGATTTTGTGTGTGAAGTTTGGGGATAGAATTCAGAAGGAAAATGTTCAATTAAAACAATGGTAATATTTGGGATGATTTGTCAGGCAGCTCCTGCAAGCTACAAAATATTTATCAAAGTAAAATATCAAATGACAGATCATGTTGAAAAGGTTTCAAAATTTATATATAATAACAGGTAAAAGTACTTTACGAGACTAAAAAAGAAAAGGGGATAGAGAGGAAGAATAATGCCAATCTGTAGAGTTTACGTAATAAATAGTGAAAAGATAGCTTTTCTTTGCCCCTTCTGTGGTGCCCGAAGGGAAGAACCGGCACGTCAGTACAAAGACCAGCATGATATAATCAACATTTCATGTTCATGTGGAAATACATACCCGGTACAAATTGAATATCGGAAAAATTACCGAAAGAAAACGAATCTGGAAGGTATTTATAAGAAATTATCGCCCCCCAATAATCAGGGGAAAATCGTCGTATTGGATATATCTACTGGTGGCTGCCGTTTCTCAGTTTCCGCATCTCACGGCCTTCAGTCTGGCGATCATATTGGGGTTGCCTTCAACCTCGACAATGCCCGTCAAACCATGATCAGAAAAGAGGCTATTGTGCGAATGGTTAACGATCGCTATGTTGGTTGTTCTTTCATTACCCTTCAGGGCACTTACGATTCTGATTTGGGTTTTTATCTACGCAATCCCTAATTGTTCAGTTAAATCAAAAAGATTTTTGAAATAACGAGAAGCATTCCTCCCTAGATCCATTACAGATGATTACGGATCATGCTAGGCGTGATAGCGTCAAAAGATATGCCGTCCTTCAGCTTGAGGAAAAAAGAAGACTACTTGAAGGAAAAGGTTGATAGGATGCAATGCCGCATGCGCCTGAACAATTTTGATATTCCCATTTGCGAGCTGCTACGACGTCACTATTATGGCCTTAGCTGCCCCGTAGCCGAAGGCTGGAATCAGGGGCATTTTTGATTTATCTGATCCCGGCTTTTTAGTATGGACAGAATCAAGAGGGCGTCCCGATAAAAGAGAAATCGGGTTCATGCGTTCTTTTTATCTAATCATCTGTTGGTCGAGCTTTGATTGACTTCACTCAATTCAATAGAATCG
>Ga0247840_10012363_pt1 | contig 10142 bp, 9 predicted proteins | sample LaCruzMarch2015__FD_192404 | JGI IMG/M metagenome (GOLD analysis project Ga0247840, IMG submission 192404) | Freshwater microbial communities from meromictic Lake La Cruz, Castile-La Mancha, Spain - LaCruzMarch2015_17m | ecosystem: Environmental > Aquatic > Freshwater > Lake | place: Spain...
GCATCCAGTCCTGAAGTGCTGCGCGACCGCTCCGGCGATACGGTATTGAGTGCCGAGCAATCGGGCGGGATTTTGGCGGAGGCTGGCGGGCGATGGTAATTTTTTGCGATACGAGCTTCCTCTTTTCCATGTATGGGAACGACGCCCAAAGCCCGAAGGCGGTGGCTTGGGCTTCCCGGAACACGCGGGCAGTCTACCTGAACTGCCTGACTCATTTTGAGTTTGGGAACGCCCTGCGGTTTTCGGAATTTCACGGAGCTATTCCAACGGGAACTTCTGCCCGCTACTGGGCGGGATTCGAGGCGGCGATTGCCCAAGGTCGTTTGATCGTGGCGACTTCCAATCTTGCCGACGTCATCGATGAGGCAAAGCGGATCTCATCAATCCGCACCCTGACAGGCGGCCACAGAGGATTTGATATTCTCCATGTGGCCGGCGCCCGTCTCATGAAGGCGACGCATTTTCTCACCTTTGACGGGAATCAGCGAAAACTCGCGGAAGCTGAAGGGCTCGTGGTGCCGGTCTGAGCTGATTTCCGAAAGACTGGCGGCCACAGAGGATTCGATCTTCTGCATGTGGCCGGCACCCGTCTCATGAAGGCGTCATCTCGCCTTTGACGGGAATGAGAAACAATTTGCAGTTATACTGTAGTCAGACCATGGTCATTACATGGAAATGACGATCACTCAATTTAAGGCCAAGTGCCTGGGGGTTGTGGAGCGTGTGCAGCGCGAGAAGGTGAGCGTTACCATCAGTCGTCACGGGCACCCCGCCGCCCGATTGGTGCCGGTTGACGTCGCGGCGGGAGACTCCCTGCTTTTTGGCCGCTCGGCAAATCAAACCAGGATTTCGGGAGACATCCTGAGCACGGGGGAAGGCTGGGATGCCTGCCGTTGAGCATCTGAGGGCGGCCGTGCTCGATACTCACGCATGGATTTGGTTGAGCGCCGGCGACGAGCGTGCCGCCAGCCTGAAGACCTTTCGCGGGCGCGCGGTGGTTTCGGCCATCTCTGTCTGGGAGGTGGCGATGCTGGAATCCAAGGGGAGGTTGGACCTTGAGCCCACGTTGGAGGAATGGGTCGAGTCGAATCTTCGGCCCCCGGTGGAACTGGAGCCGATCCATCCCGCGATTTCCATCCGGAGCTGCCAGCTGGCGGATTTCCACGGCGACCCGGCCGACCGGCTCATCGTGGCGACGGCGATAGTGCTTGGGGTGCCTTTGATAACGGCCGACGCCAAGATCATCGAATGGTCACGCCGCAACCCGGCCCTTCAGGTGATCGAGATGTAATCCCAATATTCAACGCGATGCGACGCATGAACCGCCGCCCTTGGTTGAAGTTCGCTTGCGGCTATTTTTCCGAAAGACAAGCACCCGCGCGAGAAACCGGCGCTCCGGCAACTTTGCATCCGGGAAGTCCGCGTAGAGGAGCGGATCTCCCTCCGACCAGGTCTGATTCACCGATCAATGTCGGATACCAGACCTTTCCAGCCTTCGACGGCTTGGCGAGGAGCAGCTTCGGCGGGGACCAGTCGGCGAGTATTTGTAGATCGGGAGCCCCGGCTTGGGCTCCGGAACTTTCCGCGCATCACCGAGCGAAAACTCCTGCCCAATCAAGGTGAGCGGGAGCGGGGTGAATAGTCCGCTCAGAATGATTTTGTATTTCATTGCAAGAGGGAATTCATGTTTTGCACAACGGAGAACTGCCAGCTCGCACTTGGCCGAAACCGACCTTGTCACCTTTCAGGGAGCCCTGGCTGATCGAGACATTCCACGGAGCTATTCCGTCAGTGACCTGCACAGCGATCTCGCCGCCATGGATCGCATCCTCGGCGTGTGATTGTTGTCGCGGATGGTGTTCTCATCGACGAGGCGCACGGCCGCTTCATTGATATCGGACTTGGTCTCACCCCGATCGGAGTCTTGGGCATTCTTGTTCGCGCAAAGCGCAATGGACTCCTGCCAGCCGTAGCGCCTGTCATCGAGGACCTTCTGGCGAAGGCCCGCTTCCGGGCCTCCGTTGAACTGATCCGCGAAGCGCTTCGACTTGCGGGCGAATAAGTGTCGCTGAAAAGATGGAGCCTCCTGCGATGAGTGCGGCGCGAAGGTCGACGGGATCGACCGCGGCAACCTCAAGGTCGCCCCGCACAGCAATGGCTGCGGCTGATCCTGCGGCTTCGCCCATCTGGTTGCAGCTGACCATCACGCGCACGGCACCGAAAGCCTCCCGGTCGGCGTCGATCAGGCGGCCGGCGACAAGCAGGTTCGCGGCGTCCCGCGGGACGAGGCAGCGGTAGGGGATTTGATAATACGGGGCAAAGTTTTCCCCCTCCTCGCACCAGCGCTGCCAGACTTTTTCACCGCCCGGTTTCACGACCTCCTCACGTCCGTCGAGATATCGCAGGACCGTGCCCTCCGCGCTGTGGATGTCCACCGGGTAAGTGCCGTAGCCGATGGTGTCGGGAAATTCCGCTCCGCCGAGGAGCTCGGTGCCGGTGAGCCGGTGGAGGCAGCCGGCGTGCCAGGTTTCCCGCACACCGAGCGCGTGGGGCAGAGCGACGATGTGCAGCGGGGCATCCGGGTAAACTTCCCTCGCCATATCGGTGTAGGCGCGCTGCAGGCGCCGCCCTTCGATGATAGCGTCGGTGAGTTGATCGGCGTCGGAGGCATCGACGCCGTTCAGGCGTGGACCGAAGACGCTGTTCAGATCCTGCGGACCGGGGTAATTACAGATCCACGGAATGGCATTGGCGGAGGGAAACCCGCGTGCCTGGGCAAGATGGCCGATGTCGGACCAGAAATTATTGTTCGGATACCGCGCATTAAGAGCGGCGAATCCGGCGACCAGCGCCTGCATGTTAACCGGTTGGAGCGCGGGCGATTTCCAGGCGTCGAACCCGGCGCGGCGCAGGAGATCGCCGTCCCCGGAGGCGTCGATGAAGACCCGTGCGGCCACGGCGCGCCGCCCGGACTTGTCTTCGATGATCGCCGCGTGGATACGATTTCCCTCGCGCACCGCAGAGGCGAGGCGGGCGCAGAGGAATAGGCGGATGCGGTTCTCTCGGACCAGCGCATCGAGTTCCAACGCGAGCTCCGCGCTGTTGAATCGGAACTGGACTCGATGGACGGGATTGACCTCCGCGAGAGCGCCGCGCGCCCGGAGCCGCTCGACCACTTCCATCGTCAGGCCGCCGATGATCTGTTCGCACTGGCGCGCATCGCGGATCGAGTGCCACTCGTTCACCTGGGCGGCGGTCGCGCTGCCGCCGAGAATCGCGTGCTGTTCGATGAGCGCCACGGAAAGTCCAAGACGCGCCGCGCGGACTGCGGCAAACACCCCGGTGCAAGAACCACCCACCACGCAGAGGTCGCCACGCCACGCCACTGGCACCTCGCGAGCGGGTTCCGTAAACGTGTGGCACATCGTGTCGGGTGCACTCCTGCTCATGCGAACCGGCCGGGCACAGCAATATTACTTTTCCGGGACTGGAGTTGCACAAAACGCACCGGGAACGAATTCCTTCGCCTCGCTGCGCAAGACACCAAAAAAATCCCTGTCCACCTTTTGCCTCGGATCACCCGGCTTGAGGAAGCTCGGATCGGCGTCGCCGGCCGTGACCGCTCCGGCCCGCGGCCTGTAATCGTCCTTGGCGTAATCGGCAAAGAGGTTTGCCCCGCCGTTGATTTCGAGGCTGTCTTTGTCTTGGGAAGTCGCCTCACGCCATGCGTCCAGCGTGGCGAAGACGACTCCCCGCTGCGCCGTGCGAAGCCAGGCGGCAGATGTGTTTCCGACCGCGTAAAGGTTATGGTTGGGGGCGAAGAAATGGTATTTGTCCTCCGGCGGTTCGGCATTTTGGTAGAATACGAAAAAACGTCCTGCGGGCTTGAAGAGGAGGCCGTTTGAAAGCCAGGTCCGCCCCGAATATCCCCAGAGGCAGCAATATCCCTCCGAGCCCCGCATGGCGAGGCCGAAGATGTTCGTGTTGTTCGCGAAGACCACATCAGATCCGCCCCTGCGATGATCCTGGAAATGATGCCGAGGGCCGGAGTGGCACCGGCTTGTGAGGCATCTATGTTGATGGTCCGGCTGGAGCCGCTGATCGTGATCGGACCGGCAAGGGCGAGCAATTTGCCGGAGGTGCCGATTGTGTCTCAGTAAGATGTAGCGGCGTCTGCACGCGGGAGCAGATGCAGGCCGAGCGCAATAATGAAAATACCGAAATATCGGACAAGAACATAAGGATCGAGTTTCATGCAAATGACAGCATTTTGACTGCGGAAAGTGTCCTTCGGCCGCTCGCCGGAACCATGACATCCGTTTAACATTTTCATTTCTCGCTTACACATGTTTATCATCTTATTGATTACTATGTGAATTCCTGATCCGTTCGAACCTGGTAAGCATATTCATGTATAGATTATATAACTTAAACAGAGAAACGTTAAACTGGACTCATTGATTTTTCAGTTCTCGAAGAAGAGGCTCAAGGTTGGCCCTGCTCACATATTCAGCGAATATTCAGCACCCGGCAGCAAATCAAAACCAACACGCATGCATTTTCACAAGCACCCGCATCCCGCAAACTTTGAGTTTGTCAAAGGACTGGCTCCAGGCCGGGCATTGGCAACCGGTCACGGGGACTATTCAATGGTCGCACGCGCCTGGGCCAACGACATTTACCACATTCAGGTCATTGGAAAAGGATGGGAAACGAATGAATCACAGACGGAATTCTGTTTCTCGCAGTCTTCATCTGGCCTGAGCGGAAATCAGACAAGTTTAAGATTTGGAAAAGACGGGGCCATTCAGCTGCGCGACAAAAAAAATGCGGTTCTTCTTTCCTCTCCGACAGGCAAATTCTTTGGCAAAAGCGGTAGCGCATCTATTTTTGAATTCGCGGGCGAGCAAGCCGATCAATTCTACGGGATGGGGGAAAAGTGGACCGGCCTCGAACACTCTGGGAAAACGGCGAAATTCTGGAACACAGATGTCTGGGCGGACTTTCATCCGGAATCGTATATCAACCTGAACCCTCCCCCCGATCCGGTTTACGTGACAATTCCCTACTTGATTCTCAAACGGATGGACACGTATATCGGTTTTCTGCTGGATAATCCATCCGCAACGTTTATTTCAACCGCCCCGAAGATTTCCATTTCTCACCAATTAGAAATTGCAGAAAAATCACGGGGGTTCCACCTCGGGGCGGACCAAGGACAGCCCAATCTCTATATCCTCTTCGGCCCGACACTTCGAGATTTGACAAAAAAGCTCCAGTCCCTGATCGGAACGACGCCACTCCCGCCGGCGTGGGCATTGGGTTATCACCAATGCCGGTGGGGATATCAGTCCGAGGAGGACTTGATGAATCTCGATAGAAATTCAGCAAAGCACGGCATTCCTGTTGACGGGCTATGGTTGGATATCGATTACATGGACCGGTATAAGGTTTTTACGATCGCGCGGAAAAACTTTGCAAATCCAAAGAAAACATTAGGCGCGCTTTCCGAGTCGGGTCGCAAGGTTGTGGCAATTCTCGACCCTGGAATCAAACGTGAGCCTGGCTATGGCGTCTATGATCGAGGAGTAGTTAACCGCGCATTTTGTCAGAACCCTCAAGGCCACGATTATGTGGGTTATGTCTGGCCAGGGCAGACCGTGTTTCCGGATTTTTCCCTGGAAAACGTTCGGGAGTGGTGGGCGAGCGAAGTGAGCGGTTTCTTCCGCCTCGGATTTGCCGGGGCGTGGCTGGACATGAACGACCCGGCAACCGGGCAGGTGGAAAATGGCGACATGCTCTTTGATGACGGACGAAAAAGCCACAGCACCTATCACAATCAATATGCTTTGGGGATGGCCCGGGCAACCAGGAGGGGAATCATGGAGGCCCGTCCAGATGATCGCCCGTTTTTGCTATCGCGTTCCGGATATACCGGCTCCAACCGATACACCGCGATATGGACCGGGGACAACTATAGCAACTACAAGCATTTGCAATCAGGTATTCCGACCACATTAAATCTGGCGCTTTCGGGAGTTCCGTTTAACGGGCCGGATATCGGCGGGTTCGGGGGAGATACTACGCCTGAGCTCATGGCGGATTGGTTTAAGGCGTGTTTCTTATTCCCGTTTTTCCGAAATCACACCACAACCGGGAGCCGGCACCAGGAGCCATGGGCGTTCGATAAAAAGACACTTTCGGTGGTCCGAAGTTACATCCGCCTTCGCTACAGGCTCCGCCCCTATTTATACCAGTTGTTTATTGAGCACGAGCTCACCGGCGAAGCCATCCTGCGTCCGCTTTTCTACGATTTTCCAGATTCCATATCGCTCCCACTGGGGCATATTGACGATCAGTTCATGGTTGGCCCCCATATCATGCAAGCCCCGTTTGTCCGTGAAAATCAGAAGGAGCGCGAGGTGGTCCTGCCTCCAGGGTTCTGGTATGATGTTTGGGCGTCCGAGTGGATTGAGGGCGGTCAAATCGTTGCCGCTCAGGCCTGCGCACAACAAACCCCGCTATTCATCAGAGAAGGTTCCATCCTTCCGCTTGCGCGCATCAAACCGGGCGACCACCACTTCGATTCAAGTCGCGTGGATTTTCATATTTTCCTGACAGATGATAGCCGGGCCGAAACAAGATATCTTTTCGACGATGGGAAAAGTTTTGGCTATAAAAGCGGGGGCAGGTCGGAAGTCGAGATCACCGCAGAACGATCAGGAAGTGAATTAGCACTCCAGGCGCGCACTCTAAGCGATGGTTACGGGCCCGGTGATTTTACTTTCACAACTCCTCGCGATATCAAGCAAGTCCTATTGAATGGAGTTCGCCTCAAAAGGTGTGCTGCCCAAGGGATTTGTTTGGGAGCAGGAAGAATGACGACATGGGAAGGCCATGCTTTAACGAATGAAAACTGTTGATTGGATCCTGGTCGCAATTCCTCTGCTGATTGTTTTGGCGGTCGGCATTTACACGCAGCGGTATATGAAGAGCGTGTCGGACTTCCTTTCCGGCGGGCGGTTGGCCGGGCGATACCTTCTCGCCGTTTCGCGAGGGGAGATGCAGGCGGGAGCGGTGGTTTTTGTGGCCGCATTTGAGGTGATCTCCAAATCCGGATTCACCCTGAACTGGTGGAACTGGATCGGTGTTCCCATCGGGGTGCTCGTCGGGATCAGCGGATTTGTGATCTATCGCTACCGCGAGACCCGGGCGATGACCCTGGCTCAGTTCTTCGAGATCCGCTACAGCAAGTCGTTCAGGCTTTTCACCGGCCTTCTGGGCTTTTTCGCCGGGATGCTCAACTTCGGCATCATTCCCGCCGTCGGATCGAGGTTTTTTGTCTATTTCCTCGGGCTGCCTCCGACAGTCACCCTCTTTTCCGCCACCATACCGACATACATTCCGCTCATGGGCTTGCTCCTCACGGTCACCTTGGTGATCGCGACCAGCGGCGGGCTCCTCACCGTGATGATGACCGATTGCATCGAGGGGATCATTTCCCAGGTATTGTATCTGGTCATCATTTTCGCTCTGATCTCCATGTTCACCTGGGCGCAGATCACAGACGTTTTGGGGAACCAACAACCCGGACATTCCCTGCTGAACCCGTTTGATTCCAGCGGACTGAAGGACTTCAATATTTATTACGTCTTAATGGGGATTTTTGTCGGCGTGTATGGAACCATGGCCTGGCAGAACTCGGGGTCCTACAATTCTGCCGCGAGTTCTCCGCACGAGTCCCGGATGGCCGGCATCCTGGGCTTTTGGCGGGGCATGGGGAAGGGCGCTGTGGTTGTCCTCCTGGCGGTTTGTGCGATGACCTATTTGTCGCACCCGGATTTCACTGCCCAATCCCTTAGCGTGCATCAGGAAATCTCCCGGATTTCTAACCCGCAGATCCAGCAGCAGATGACGATTCCGATCGCCTTGTCCCATCTTCTGCCGGCCGGAGTGAAAGGGGCTCTGTGTGTCATATTACTAATGGGAGTCTTCGGCGGCGATTCGACCCACCTGCACTCATGGGGAGGGCTTTTTATTCAGGACGTGCTGGTGCCGCTGCGGAAAAAACCATTCGGACCCAAGCAACACGTCCGCCTGCTGAGGCTCTCAATGGCCGGGGTCGCGGTCTTCGCATTTATTTTCGGCAGCCTGTTTCAGCAGACGGAATACATCATGATGTGGTGGAGCGTGACGATGGCGGTGTTTGTCGGCGGGGCGGGTTCCGCCATTATCGGCGGTTTGTATTGGAAAAAGGGGACAACGGCCGGTGCCTGGGCCGGGCTTTTTGCAGGCTCCGGGCTTTCCCTTTGCGGGATCATAGCCCGCCAGCCGCTGTGCGGTCAGGCGCTGCAGTGGGGGAACGACTGGCTTTCGGTTTCGGGATTCGGCACCCACCGCGCGATGGGATTTTTGCTCGATCACGTCGGCAATAAATTTCCGCTCAACGGTGTTGAGATTTCCTTTTTTGCGACACTGACCGCCATCCTGCTTTATGCGGTTGTCTCGCTGCTAACCCATAAAGAGGATTTCAATATGGACCGCATGCTGCACCGCGGCTCTTATGCGACTGTCAGCCCCGCCGGGGTGGAGAATACACAGGAAGTGCAACCGGCGCGGCGGGGATGGATCAAACGGCTCGCCGGCGTTGACGAGTGCTTTTCGCTTGGTGACAAATGGATCGCGGGGCTTCTTTTCGGGTGGAGCATGTTGTGGTTTACGATATTCCTCACAGGCTCGATCTGGAATCTTCTTGCCCCGTGGCCGGAATCCGTCTGGGCCAGCTACTGGCATGTTGTGGGAATCGGTATCCCCATCTTTTTTGCCCTGATCACAGCGGTCTGGTTCACCTGGGGAGGCTTGCGTGACATGCGCGTTCTGTTCCGCCGGCTGCGCGAGCAGAAGATCAATCATCTCGATGACGGGACGGTCATCAATCATCAGAATCTTGACGAAACCGCTTTGGCTCCCGGCCCGGAGCAAACTCCGGCAAAGAAGATATCCTGATGCAGCCGCTCTCCGCACATTATATCTCGGAAACCCATTGGGACCGCGAATGGTATCGGCCCTTTCAGGAGTTCCGCTTTCTGCTTGTCCAGCTGGTGGATGGCCTCCTCGATCTGATGGAGGCAAGCGAAGAGTTCCGGTATTTTCAACTCGATGGCCAGACGTGCATGCTTGATGACTACCTCGAGGTGAGGCCGGAAAACCGGGCGCGCCTGGCCAGGTTGATCCATGCCGGACGGATTCTTATCGGCCCGTGGTTTACGATGCCGGATTTGTTTTGTGTCGGCGACGAGGCCCTGGTGCGCAACCTGCTTCTCGGTCGCAGGATCTCACGGGACTGGGGAGTTGATCCGATGCCCGTGGGATTTGTGTGCGACATGTTCGGGCACCCGTCGCAGATGCCGCAGATCTTTGCGGGATTCGGATACCATGACTGCGTTCTTGGGCGCGGGACGAATGAGTCAACGACCCCGCCGTTCTTTCATTGGGATGCGCCGGATGGCTCGCGCGTTTTCACCTTTAAGCTGCAGGATGCCGAAGGGTATGGTGTCTTTGCCCTGCCGCGCGTGGTCATGGAAAGGGAAAAACCTTTTGAAGGGAGCTCCCTGAAAGCCTTTAGCACGGACATGGAGGCCGCCGGAGACGATCTGGAGCGACAGCGTCAGGTCCGGGAAAAGCACTTCCGGATCGAGCTGAAAAAATACATGGACCATGAGATCGCACGCGGTGGAGACGGGCGCGTGCTGTGCCTCATGGATTCCATGGACCACACCTTGCCCGCAGGTGATGTTCCGGCTTACCTGCGCCTGATTCGCGAGACGTGCCCGGGCGTCGAGCCGAAGCACTCGACGCTGCCGGAGTTTTTCCGCGAGGCGAGGGCGACGGTGCAGAATCCGCCTGTTCGAGTCGGGGAGCTCCGCGAGCCCAGCCGCAACCGGTCATCTTACCTTTGGTTGATTCCCAACTGCCCATCGGCGCGTGTGCGGATGAAGGCCGCCAACGACGAGTGCCAGACGCTGCTGGAAAAGTGGGCCGATCCCTTTGTGGCGATCGCGAACCTGCGCGGGGCCGGGATTCCCGTGCAGCATCTCGGAATCGCGTGGAAATTCCTGCTCACCAACCATGCGCACGACTCG
>Ga0247840_10012365_pt1 | contig 10141 bp, 8 predicted proteins | sample LaCruzMarch2015__FD_192404 | JGI IMG/M metagenome (GOLD analysis project Ga0247840, IMG submission 192404) | Freshwater microbial communities from meromictic Lake La Cruz, Castile-La Mancha, Spain - LaCruzMarch2015_17m | ecosystem: Environmental > Aquatic > Freshwater > Lake | place: Spain...
TTCTTCATCTTTGAAGGCCATGACCCCGGGTAATTGCAGACGATGCATTTCTTGCCCGCCGCGTCGAGCTTGTCCCAGATGTATTCAGCCTTGCAGTTCTCGCTGGAGAAGGCTTCGAAAGTGTTGGCATTGACCTGGGACGTGCCCTCCCTGTGAATGTGGAAGTCTGTCACATGGTGGGTGCCCGGCCAGGCGCCTGTAGCTATACTGGCCCAGTTGGGCGGTGTTATAGTGGGGAAGGGCGAGAGACAGTTCTGCGCCAGCACGCCTCCCTCGAAGAGCTTCTTAAAATTGGGCAGGTGCCCCTCGTCGATGTGCTTTTTAATCAGGTGCGGTTCGGCGCAGTCGAAACCTATGACCGCTACTTTGCCTGGTACTTTTGCCATGATTTACTTCTCCTTTGCATTCGAAATAAAATATTTTGACGTTACTGAGTCTTACTTGTGCGTTGATTTCCCGGGTTTGCCTCCGAATACACCGAGGAACAGTGTGGGCGCCTTTGCTTCCTTGCCAGCCAGGCCGGCCTCCGCGCAGGCCTTTTTATTCTTGCGCTGGTAAAGCCAGCCCTGCCACTCTCCTGCAGGCTCAAATCCAAAGTAGTTTTTCAACCAGAAGGCGCCACCGCTGTTCTTGAGCCTTTCCCGGCGGCTGAATGTCACCCGGTACCTGGACTTCAGTTCCCGCGCTTCTTCATAAGTATTAACGCGCGCCATCCTGCCGTCCGCCCCGGGAACCACGTAGCCGCCGGCCATCAGCATGTCATAGCGTTTTTTGGTCTCGTCGAAGTCCGCTCCACAGACGAGAGAACACTGGCCGCAGGTGAGCACATAAGGGTCATTAAGACCTGTCACTCCCATGTTTTCATGAGCTTTGACCAGCAGCCTGCGCATCTCATCTTCGCTGCCGGGCAGGTCCTCATAATCAGGTATCAGGCCTTCGACGCTAAGCTTCGGCCAGAGCATGGAATTGCCGCGGCGGATAACGTCGTAACGTGGTCCTCCGTCACCGGACGCGGGGCCTTCCCTCATCATCATCCTTCTAATAGCAACGCGGTTTTCAGGGTCGGGCCGCCGGTCTGTATATTCTGGTATCCAGTGCCGGCCCCAGTTGGTCCATTTTTTATCAGATGAGATACCGTGCAGCCCGAAGCAGGGCATGTTGCACAGGTCCAGGTTATCGCGCTTGCCCCGCGCATGCAATTCACCATTTATCAGCAAATACTCCTCTTCATCATCACGGAACATACGCAGGGTGCAGGCCTTGTCGCAAAGCTTACATGTGTGGCAGCGGCTGTCCATGGTATCACGGGCGGGCGGCAACGGGTCGGATTTCAGCGGCGCGTCTGTGACAACGGTCCCTAAGTAAACGGCGGCGCCATATTGCCGGGTGACTATATTGCCCGACAGGCCAAATGTGCCCAATCCCGCGGCCACGGCACCGAAGCGGTGAGAAAAACTTGGCCGTGTGGAAAAAATATCCGGGGAACGCCGGTAGGTGTTATTGGGGGGAACGGCCACAGCCTTGTAACCAAGGCCGCCAATGTAAGCGGCGAGCTCTTTTGAAATGCGGTGCATGCGCTGACACGATTTGAGCTGTTCAAGATTATGCGGCGCGTGAGACTTCTTGGAAAGGAAGTCGTAGATCGCAGGCACATTCATAGGCAGCGCCATAGAGAAGATGGCCCTGGCCCCTTTCAACATGTAGGTGGGGGCAAGGGACGGCGGGCCGTCGAAGCGGCCCTCCCCGGCTATGCCGGCCAGGCCTATGCCGGCTTTAAGGGCGAACTCCTTGATTTTGCCTTCAATACTCTGCATCACTTTAATTTCCCGGTGATCAAACAAATCAGGTTTGGAAGCGCCCCATAAATGCGATAAACCCGGGCAGGCTGCCATCCACCTTGATTTTGCCCTGCGTAAACGCAGCCATGGTATCCAGCATCTTGAGTGCCATCATCTTATACGTCAGTGAATCTATGGTAACCACAGCTACCGGTGACGGTGTGCCGGGCAGCGGTTGCCCCTCCGCTGTCTCCGCGACGCCGTTCCGCACCGTGACTGTAAACTGCCTGTCGAGGTCCGTGAATATGAAGCGCACGGATTCGTAAACGCCTTTTGCCTTGTCAGGGACAAGCCTCGGCTGCATATTGGTGAATATCACGTCAACCGGCAAGCCGGCCACCAGTCCGGGATGGAGTTTGCCGGGAAAATCGGGCGGTCGGGCCTGATCAAGCTCGAGAGCTGACTCCAGCAGGTAAGCCCGGCCATTGGTGTTGGACGTATTATCGGCAATCTGCCGGTAGGCCTTAGCCAGCAGGCCATTAAGTTTCCCGGACATGTCACCTGTGGCAAGTCCGCTGTCTTTTAGCTTGGCCAGGAGATGTACCGCCCACCTTGGATCGCCGTCCGTTAGGGCTTTGCCCGCCAGACCGGCTAATTTTTCAGGGCCGCCCATCATTTCCACCTCGCGCCTGGCCAATTCGTCATGGTTCAGCGGGTACAGCTTGTCAGCCCTGCCGTCAAACCAACCCTCGTTATTCGTATATATGGCCCGTGCCGACCAGCTCACCTGGCCGTACCCCTCCCACAGGTACGGCAACTGCGCGAGTTGGGGCGGCAGCTTGATATTTTCAGCGATTGTGTCGATGTCCTGGCCGGCATTGGCGCGCCTGATTACTTCATCCCTTACCCACTGTATGGCATCCCTATAGTTTCTCAGTATCTCCTCGATCCGGTCACTCCCATTCACCATCATAGTATGCGCGGGCACGAGATGATCCGGTTGAAGCCGCCTTATATCATCCAGGCTGTTTATCCAGCCGTCGGTCGGGCGGGGGCTCGTACCGCGGATTGTGTAAAGGTTGGGGAAAACGCTGTAATAGTCGTCGGCACACAGGAGTGTCTTATCCTCCGGTATCCATACAAAGAGGGTGTCGTCCGTTTCACCGGGCGCAGTGCGCAGCTCGATATCCAGGCCGCCGATCTCCAGTTCTTTGATTCCTGAGAAGGTGTCGGTCGGCACAATTGTCCCGGTTTCGGCCAGCTCCTCAAGCGTATAGGACTGCAGCACGGGCCCGATGGCGGAGCACGGAACATCCTCACGTGATAAATGGTACCCGAACTGGCGGTAACCGCGTGCTTTTTCCGATGGAGCGAAGGTGCCATATTGCTTCAAGAAATTGCTTACGAAGTTTTCCTCGGCCCATACCCGGGTACCCTGTTCCATCCATTCGCTCGTTCCGCCGACATGGTCAATATGGGTATGCGTATATATAATGGCCTTGACCGGCCCGGGTGGTGCCTTTTCGGCAAACGCTCTCTTTATTGCGCGCGCAGCTGCCGGGCACTGTGACGTATCGACGATAACGTTGCCTTCCACGGTGTGGATCAGCACCGTGTTTGCCAGGTCATATCCTATAGCCACCCAAACATGCTCGGACACCTGCTCGACACGCGGCGGCCCGATGTCGTCCCGGCAATGCTGCGCGATGCTCTCAATTGCGCCCGCACTCTTAGTTTCCTGCGAAGCAGTCTGCTGCCGGGGGCCGCAGCCTGCGCCCTGTAATAAAATTAACGCAAGTAAAAATATTGATGATATGCCGCTGATGTTTCTTTTAAACCTGTCCATTTTCTCTATACCTATACCTTAACCTTAACCTGATTCTAACCCTGGCGGCAGGGACACTATTTGCCCTTGTCCTTCTTATGCTCTTCAAACCTTTCCCTCAGGTACGGCCAGCCGGGCGTTATGCCTTCCGTCAGGCTCATGGCCATCATAGTACGCGGGGGCTGCCCAACATTCATGGCGCCACCGGTCAGGAAAAGGTTCTTATCCACCTTGAATATCAGCTCTGCAGGCATCCCCATGGCTATCTCGGTCTCATGTGCGGCCGCCACTGAATGGTCGCCGAACCCGGGAACCACGATCTGCGGGACCCCCGTGATCCAGGGAACAAACCCTCCTTTCTGGCAGGACTCGCCAAACCCGGAAAAATCGGAGGAGGGGAAATCTTTGCCGTCGTAAACCATGGCATGTATGAGATGCATCAGGTTGAGGCTGTTGCCGTAGACCGTGACTGTATCGGGTATCAGTTTGGCCTCGTGAAGGGGTGCACACACAAAACCCGTGTAACCTTTCATTTTCTGCGGGTAGTTCTTGCCCCAGCGTTTGACGTACAGGTCCCAGACCCCTTTCTCGGCTTCCAGGTCCTTGTGCCAGCCCTGCAGTATCTGGCTGTGGATGATCTCATCCGGGGTGGCCTCTTCCCACATATGCCAGGCAGTTGTGGCAGTGCAGAAACAGTCTTTACCGGTCATGGCTATGGAGAAACCGAACCTCCTAGCGTATGTGAAGGCCTGGCACAGGCTGGCCTGCTGTCCCATTGCGCTGGGCCTGATGCTCCCGTCCGGTATCTCTGACTCGCTCTTGATATACTTGATACCGATAGGATAAGTGGCAAGGTGCAATTTATCGTATACATTTTTACCTGCCACCCTGTATTCTTCCAGCGTTCTCATCGTCTAACCCCCATTATTATTATTTTTACTAATCAGAGCTTGCTGGAGCATGCGCACCGCGGTATCTTCGTACCTGGAGATATCTAAGTCCCTCCACAGCAGGCACAATTTTGATATCCATTGGACGAAACCGGCAGTTAATTCCGATGCAATTACCGGGTCGTAACCCTGAATATCACCGTTGGCCACATGCTCGCGGAAAAACCGCCGCAGGATCTTTTGCCCCCTGGGGTTCTCAATGGCCGCGCCACCGGCGGCCAGTCCCAGGCGTAAATCCAGCAATTTTAAAAGATCACGCTCGCGCGAAGCTACCTCTAGCGCGTCGTGTACCGCTTCCTTTATGGCTACGTGTACATCAGGATTTTGCATGGCCTGGAGCAGGGCGTCAGCCACCATCTCCTGGTAACGGTCGCACAGCGCATCAAGCATGGCCTGCTTGGACTGAAAGTAAAGGTAAACCGTACCCTTGGCCACCCCGGCACGCTGGGCGATCTCGGACACGTGTGCCTTCCCATAGCCGCATTGCCTGAATACTTCACGCGCAGCCCTGAGAATGTCCTCGCGCCTGTTGGGATCAGCCAGCTTAGACATAACCGCTTACCGCACCCGCTTGATGCTGGCTTCCACTTCTATGCCCTCACGCAACGAGTACATGGCCAGCGTATCTCGGCCGATGATTTCCAGGCATTCGTCGAGTATGGCCTGGTCAGCATCGCCGATATCCACCTCGATTTCCACCTGGATTTCATTGACGTGTGTCCTTAGAACTGAATCCTTCTCTTTCCGTGAGGCTGACTTCCCGGTCATCGACCTGACCTCCGCTCCGCGCTTGATGAGGTCTGATGCCAGCGTGGTTGCCACGCAGCACAACGCAGCGGCATTAAGCATCCGGTTGGCCCAATGCTTGCGTCCCTCTGTTGAAAGGTCCTGGTTATTGACATGGAATACGGGCACGCCCTCGGGTGTCATGGTGAAGAGATGCCCGTTACCGCCATCCCTGCGGTACTCAACTACACAATCTGTTAACTCCATCAGGCCTCCTTGGTTACCTCATTTTGCCGACTCAGGCACATTCATGCTTGTCCCAGGGTTGGCGCTCTCCGCGCTGCAGTGCCGTCTCCATCCTGGCCAACCCCGCTCTCAGCTTGGCAATATCGTCGGATTTAAAGTCGGGGTTTTTAAAGACCTGGTAGAGTACCGCGCCCTCGGCTGTGGCGGGCAGCGGCAGATCAGCCAGGTAACAGACCGTCGGTACCAGGTCCACTATATTACAGGTCCTCTGCAACCGGTGACCCTTCTTAACGCCGGGCCCTGTAAATATCAACAACCCTTTGAGTGAACCAATACCCCACTCTGCCGAGGGAAGTATGTTGCCGTGCTGGCCGGCCACCCACGGATAGAGGGCATAGATCACATCGCCAACCCAGTCCCCGTAGAGGCCAAGTATGCGGGCATCCTTTTTTGACAGGGCAAGGGATACAGGGCGCCTGCCGGTCTTTGGATCGACGTATGTGAGCAATGCGTCGATAATCTGTTGCTGCACTTTTTCGTAATCGCCTGGCTCCACAATGCCTTCGGGATCGCGTCCCCTGAGGTTGATGTAAACATACAGTTCCCGTTGGGGGAAGCAGCTGGATTTACTGACATTGGGCTGTTGCGCTATGGCCCTGAATGTCTGGAGCTCACCCTGGAAACGGGTGGTAGTGGTGATAGGTACAGTCAAAGCATCAACCTGCTTCTCTTCGAGTACCGTCAGGCCCGCTGCCGTGAGGGGTTTAAAGGGGTCGAAGATAACGCCGTCGGCGACAGCGCCGTGATCTGAAACAAGCACAAAAAGGGTCTCCTTGTCGCAGGCCTGCATTATATCTGCAAGCATTTTATCCTGAGCCTTGTATATCTTCAGGTGAGCATCCCAGGCTGCCTGCCTTTTAGCCCCGTCTTTGGTCAGGTCCGGGTCCATCTCTGTCAATATCAGGTGGTATGCCCAGTCAGGCGAATGGGCGTGCATGAAAAAGAGGTCCCACTCATTGTTACTCAGCAGCTTACTCGCGGCATTAGCCAGCCATTTCGTGTAGAAATCGTTGATCTCCAGAAATGTGTCCAGGTCGTACCACTCGAGCACAAAACCAAGTATGCCTCCCGCGTTTAAAGTGTAGCCCTCCTCAGTTTCCAATTGGCCGGCGATCTCCGGGGGGCTGCTCCAGCCTGATTTGAAACCGACTTGCGAGATATAGAAGCGCAGGCTGTCAGCCTCATCCGAAAGTTCCAGCAGTTTGCAGCGGAAGTCTGCCTCCCTCTCTGAACCATCTTCCAGCTTCAGTTGCGTCGTTATATTGGAGCTCCACTCTCCTATTGACAGAGTGCAGAAGGCATCATGAAAATCTTTGGTCGGTGATAAAGTGATCCGGTCATAACCGTTGCCTCCTGACTGGCGTGCCAGCAGGTGCCAGACAGGCTGGATCAAATCCGGTTGGGCACCCACCATGACCAGGGCAGCCTCAATTTCCAGCGGCTCTGTTTCCCCCACGGGCAGGTTTTTCCAGCCCTTGGCGGCCGTGAAAGTACCTCGGACAGCCCTTGGGTAGATACCCGTGGTAATCAATTGATCGAGACAGCCTTTGACGCTTGAACTCAGACCCGGTATCCCATCACGGTTCTCGCCCACTGAAAGCCCGCTTCCCCCTACCATAATCCCGTGACTCATTTTGGACGGCCAGGAACTTGGGTAGTTAAGCACGATGCATTTCTTCCCGGCCTTATCAGCCGCATCCCAGAGGTATTCCGCTTTGCAACGATCGCTGCTGAATGCCTGGACGATATTGGCATTTGTTGGCGTGGTCCCCGGTTTATGCACATGGAAATCTGTAATGCCGTGCGTTCCAGGCCAGGCGCCCGTAGCGATGGATGCCCAGTTGGGCGGTGTCACGGTCGGATACGGGACAAGGCAATTATCCGCTATCACGCCGCCCTCTATGAGCTTTTTAAATGTGGGCAGGTGGCCGTCCGCGATATGTTTCTCAATCAGGTGCGGCAACGCACAGTCCAGCCCGATTACTGCCACTTTCTTCGGTAAGTTTGCCATCTGTTTCTCCTTTCAAGTCTAATTATTTATTTATCATGCCTGCCGCTTATTTCTCGGCATAAACAAGATCACTGCACTTAGCGCTGTCCGCGGGGTAGTATTTAACCAGGATAAGATTGGTCACGATTGCCAGCGCAAAAACCGGGAGCGTCCATATAAGCCCCCATTGCAGCCCGGACGCCCCTCCGCCGAGGCGGTCTGATATGGCGCCTACGGCGACCGTACCCAGGGTGGCGCCAAATAGCTGCATTACCAGTACCGATATGCCGAGGGCCGTCGATCTCAACCCGGGTGCTATGACATCGTTAACGACCGTGAACCCGACCGGCAGGTTCAAAGCTACAAAGAATGTGCCTGCTGCCAGTAAGGACAGGAACAACTGCACGGGCAGGCCGATGCTGAAAAAACCAGCCGCCATAAATATCAGCGCGAGGAAGACCGTCAGGGCCATGAATAGCGGGCGACCGCTCTTATGACGTTTCTGCCAGCGGTCGGCTATCAGTCCGCCCAGCGGGGCAAAAAGCAGCACAAGGGAGACCAGGCCGTAGTCCCGGCCCGCTGCTGCCGCATCCATATTGTATGCACGCATCAGGATTGTCGGCGTCCAAACCGTTATCGCGACGACAGTGGTCAGGAAGAAGACCCCGGCTATGGTGGGCAAAAGGTAGGATTTGCATCGGAATATATCTGCCCAGCTCTTAAAGTATTTTTTACTCAGGACAGCTTCACCCTGTGCCTTGACCGTCCTGTAATCGGGCAGGAATAAAACAATGATGGCCAGTATTATCCCGGGGATAGCGAAGACGTAAAACGGCACGCGCCAGTCGCCCGTGGCAGTCAGCAGCCAGCCGCCCAACACCAGGCCTGCGACCATGCCCAGCTGGCTGAAGGCAAAGAACGTGCCTATTATCAGGGACCTGGTCTCCTTGCGGAACGTAACTGACAGCCAGGCCTGGCCCACCGGGGAATAGCCGGCTTCGCCCGCGCCCACCAGGAACCTGGACGCCAGCATCTGGCCCAGGTTGATACAAAACGCCGTGGCCAGGGTGGCTGCGCTCCAGACCACGGCCATCACCGCTATGACTTTGCGGCGGGCCCACCTGTCTCCAAAAATGGATGCCGGTATGGTAAGGATGGCGATGCCGGCCGTGACCATGGCGACCAGGCCGCCCGCCTGTGCGTCAGTAAGCTTGAGGTCAGATTTGACCGCCTCAAGCACCACGGTCATGATCGACCGGTCCGCGAAATTTATCAACCACAGCAGCGACAGGATTATTAACAGTGTAATCGCCGAACCCCTGCTCACCTGGTACTTTTTCTCTTCCATCCTCTCTCCACTCCAACCTTTATTTCTTAACCGGTATCCCTGAAGTGCAGGGGACCCCTACCGAGCACAGCCCGCAGCCGTATATGAATATGTGGTAGTGCTTGTTGCAGTAAGCCAGGGACTTGGATACGTGCTGATAACAAGTTTCCTTATTGTGACCGTGCTCATCGATAGCCTTAACCGGGCATTTGGCAGCGCACTTCAGGCACTTCACACCGTTATGCTGCAGGCAGTTTGCGTGTATGTTGTCCTGCCGGGACCGGTCAGGCCGTAGCCGCAGGTTAACGATGAAGCTGCCGCAGCGGTGTGCAGCGCCCTTCTCCGTGATCAGAAAGTCGTGCATTCCAAATGTTCCCAGGCCGGCCGCGTAGGCTATATGACGGTGGGACCAGGGCGAAGCCCAGCCCACCCCGGGGTAACGTTGCTTCCTCATCAGGGGAGTGACATCCGGAGCTACCGCCAGGACTCCTCTGCCCATCAGGCAGGTCACCAACTCCCTTACCATGGCCTGGCTGAATATCTCTCCCAGCAGGCGCGTGTGAGCCCAGCGCTCGGACGGCCAGTCGGTCATAGCAGCGTTCTCCTGCCTGGTTTTCTCTGTTATGGGTAATATGAAAGAGACAACGCTCAGGTCACCGGCCACCGGAGCAAGGACCCCATTATTTGCGGCCTGCCAGGCCATCCATTCCTGCGGAGTCAGGTGGTGGGGGCCGATGATTTTCTTGTACTGCAGAAAAATTGGGTCGTCCCCCCGCACAAAGCTGACCAGCGGCCTGTCGAATATCCTCTCGCCTGCAAAGGGGTACTCCATGGTATTGAGCGGGTGTTTTGCTACTCCCTGCTCAATGCTGTCCCTGAACCATTTTTCATCCAGCACCGGATCGCCGGGGGCAGGGACGTAATGCGCATTTAATTGGGGTTGCCTGGGATGCCCTTTGCCTTTCATCTCACCGATTGCGTTCTTAATGCCCCGCACATCCGTGATAAACGATAGACGCCTGTAGCCCTTTACCGCTGACATCTTACTTATCTCCCGCAGAAGGAAACTCACTCAGGGAAAACGGTCGGCACTGCCTGCGTCGCGGCTGAAAGCTCGCGGGTAGCGCCGGTCGCCCGCATGACCTTGCCGATGTTTCCCGTCAGCTTCAGCTGACGGGTCAGCAATGCCTGGGTCGCATCCATCTTTTTCTCCCTGATTTTTCTCCAGGTGTTCAGGTT
>Ga0247840_10012366_pt1 | contig 10140 bp, 4 predicted proteins | sample LaCruzMarch2015__FD_192404 | JGI IMG/M metagenome (GOLD analysis project Ga0247840, IMG submission 192404) | Freshwater microbial communities from meromictic Lake La Cruz, Castile-La Mancha, Spain - LaCruzMarch2015_17m | ecosystem: Environmental > Aquatic > Freshwater > Lake | place: Spain...
ACAAGTTCGACTTGCGTAACCAGATTCGCAAGATGGCGCAGTCGGATGTGCTGCACGATGTCATCGAGAAGTTCGTTTCCGATGAAATCAACCTGACCCCCTTCGACCGCAAAGGCCCGGACGGACGAATCCAGTCGGGACTGTCCAATTTGGGTATGGGCTACGCCTTCGAGGAACTGATCCGCAAGTTCAACGAGGAGAATAACGAAGAGGCCGGCGAGCATTTCACACCCCGTGAGGTCATCAAGCTCATGACCTTCCTGATCTTCATCCCGATCAAAGACCGCCTGCCCAATCCCCTGACGCTCTACGATCCAGCCATCGGCAGCGGCGGTATGCTCACCGAGTCCCAGAACTTCATCACTGATCCAGAGGGCGAGGTCCGTGCCAAGGTCGGGCTCTTTCTCTATGGCAAGGAAGTCAATCCTGAGACCTATGCCATTTGCAAGTCGGACATGATGATCAAGGGCAACGACCCGGAGAACATCAAGTTCGGCTCGACGCTGGCCACCGATGAATTCGCCGGTATCCACTTCGACATCATGGCGACCAACGCGCCCTACGGCAAGTCCTGGAAGAGCGACCAGGGCAGTATCCTGGATGGCAAGGAGGTGATCGATCACCGGTTCCTGGTCCGTCTGTCCGATTACACCGGCCGGCACTTCGACACTTATCCCGCCATTCCACGCTCCTCCGACGGGCAGCTCTTGTTCCTCATGGAAATGGTGGACAAGATGAAGCCGCCGGCGTCTAGTCCCGTGGGTTCGCGCATCGCTTCGGTCCATAACGGCTCTGCACTCTTCACCGGCGATGCCGGCAGCGGTGAAAGCAACATCCGCCGTCACATCATCGAGAATGACTATCTCGAAGCCATCATCCAGTTGCCCAACAACCTGTTCTACAACACCGGCATTACGACCTATGTCTGGGTCTTGTCGAACAACAAGGCCGAGCAGCGGCGCGGCAAGGTCCAACTCATCGACGCCAGCAACCTCTACCGGAAACTGCGCAAGAACCTGGGTGAGAAGAACTGCGAGTTCAGTGACGAACATATCCGCGAGATCACTCAACTCTATCTGGACCTGGCCGATGAGGGCCTGGCCAAGGTCTTCAACAATCGCGATTTCGGCTATTACAAGGTCACGGTGGACCGCCCCTTGCGTCTGGCCGCGCAATTCTCCCCGGAACGGATTGCCACACTGCGCTTCACCCCGGGTCTGCAGGAGGTCATGGAGTGGACCTACGGCAAATATGGTGACGCGGTCTATGAGGACCTGAAGGCCCATGTCGAGGCCATCGAGAACCATCTGGAGCGCGAGGAGATCGGTCTGTCGGCCAAGAACCGCAAGATCCTGCTTGCCGAATCGACCTGGCTGGCCCAGCGCGACATTATGGCGATTGCGCAACAGCTTGCACCCAAGGTTGGCACCGATGAATTCCTCGACTTCAACCACTTCAAGGGGCTGGTCGATGCGGCCGGCAAGACGCTCGATCCGAAGCCGTCCGCCGCACAGATCAAGCAGATAGTGAATGCAGTGAGTTGGCGCGACGAGCGCGCCGTCAAGGTCATCAAGCAAGTGGTCAAACTCAGCGGAAAGCGGCTGGCCGAACTGCTTGCCCAATTGGGTACCACCCGTGAGCGGTTGGGCGACTATGGCTACTGGCCGACCGAGACGGGCGAGTATGTCGAGTACGAGCCGGACAGTGAACTGCGTGATACAGAAAACGTCCCGTTGGCCCAGGATACCGGGCTTACTGCATCCAACGTGATCCACGACTACTTCATCCGGGAGGTCCGCCCCCATGTTGATGAGGCTTGGCTCGCCATCGACAAGACGGTGATCGGCTATGAGATCAGCTTCAACAAATATTTCTATCAGCACCAGCCGCTGCGCAACCTGGAGGAGGTCACGGCCGAGATCCTGGCACTGGAGGCCGAGACCGATGGGCTGCTCAAGGAATTGGTGAGCTTCGTCGGCGGTGCAAAGTGATTGGGTCGCGTCGGGTGGATAAGCGCAGCGCATCCACCAGGGGCGCCGCGGTTAGTGGATTCGGCGCGCCCGCCAGCCGAACCTGTTCCGCGGCCGGTTCGTGCTCGATCCGTAGGCTGGGTAGAGCGCAGCGAAACCCAGCAATTCAGGCTTTACGGACGCTCGAACGATGGGTTTCGCTGCGCTCTACCCATCCTACGAGAGCGCCGATGGGCGAAGGGGCCATGCTCGTCGTTTCGGCCACCGGAGGTCGAGGCTTTAGCCGGTCCGGCGTGCAGGCGCCAGTGATTTCTCGTGGCTCTGTCGCGAACCGCTACCGGCTAAAGCCTCGACCTCCGGTTGCGGGCGGATCGTCGCTGGTCGCAACGATGAGCAAGGCCGTTGGGAGTGCGAAGTGATGGAGCGGTATGAGAGCTATAAGCCCAGCGGGCTGAGTTGGCTGGGTCAAGTTCCATCACATTGGGCGCTAAAGAAGACTAAGTTTTTATGGCGTGAAAGGGACGATCGCTCAGTGCTGGGCGAAGAGCAATTACTGTCCGTTTCTCAGTACACCGGCGTCACACCTCGCGCTAAAGACTCAAGGAGTGAGTCACTTGAAGACTACAAGAGGTGCCAGCCGAATGACCTTGTTATTAATATAATGCTGGCATGGATGGGTGGACTAGGGGTCTCTAGCCACGCAGGTATTGTTAGTCCCGCTTACTGCGTCTATCGCCAACTTGAAGATCATAGTTCACGGTACCTCGGATATCTTTACCGGACGCCGCAATATCTCGCTGAGTTTGCTCGTCGGTCAAAAGGTGTGGTTCCCTCTCGCTGGAGGATGTACACCGAGGATTTCGGGCAGGTATTGACTTTGCTTCCGCCGCGAGAAGAGCAAAGGCGTATCGTTGCTTTCCTTGACCAGAAAACCGAAGAGATCAATGCCGCAATAGCGCAAAAAGAGCGGCTGATTGCACTTCTTCTAGTGCAGAAACGATGCCTAATATACAGCACAGTGACAGGCGAGTTCAGGCGTAAAATGCCGACACGTCGAACCAGCCTGCCGTGGCTCCCAGAAGTGCCCGCCGATTGGAACTTGGGACGCGTTAAGACAGTCGCCTCATTTATCACATCCGGTCCCCGAGGTTGGTCAGATCGGTTAAGTGACGTCGGTCCATATTTTATTCAAAGCGGCAATCTCAACGATTCGCTTGGGGTGGATATCAAAGATGCGCATCGCGTCACGGTTCCGAAGGGTGCAGAGGTAAAGAGAACGAGACTTCGCGACGGCGATGCCCTCATCTGCATTACCGGCGCAAATACCGGACGGGTGGCGGTTGCGCGTATCGACGATCAGGAAGCCTACATCAATCAACACTTGAGTCTTGTCAGGCTGCAAGGTGTTAACCCCCGCTTCGTGGCCTATAGTCTTTCCGCTCAGGGCGCTACCTATTTTGACCTCTGTCAATACGGTCTCAAGGAGGGGCTGAGTCTATTTGATGTTGCCAATGCGCCGCTTGTCTTGCCTCCCTTGGAGGAACAGAATGAACTCGTCGAATTTCTGGATCAATGCGTTGTCAAGGTCGACGCGGTAATCGCCGCAGTTAAAGCGCAAATTGTTCAGCTTGACGAGCTAAAGCGGACAACCATCGCCGCGACCGTGGTCGGTCGGATAAAGGTATAGCGAGGATAGCGCCATGGTCACCCAAACCAACGAAGCCGCCCTCGAATCCCACATCGAGAAGGCACTCACCAGAGACGGGTACTATGTCGGCGACCCGGCCGACTTCGACCGCGAGTTTGCCATCGACCGCAAACTCTTCTGGGGCTTCCTGGAAGAGACTCAGCCAACCGAGTTGGCCAAGCTCAAAGACCGGCCCAACTGGCAACGGCTGCTGTTGGAGCGGCTGAACAAGAAGATCAGGAAGACCAGCGTCCTCACGGTCCTGAAGAAGGGCCTCGACATCGACGACGCCCATTTCGATCTGCTGTACCGCTTGCCCTATAACGATTTGAACCCGGAGGTCAGGGCCAGGTTCGAGGTCAACCGGTTCAGTGTCACCCGCCAGGTCCACTACAGCGCCACCGACAGTGCCAAGTCGATCGACATGGTGCTCTTCCTCAACGGCCTGTCCCTGGGCACGTTGGAATTGAAGAATCAGTGGACCTACCAGAACGTGCAGGACGCCATCAAGCAGTACCGCACCCAGCGCGACCCGGCGGAGCCCCTGTTCGAGTTCGGCCGCTGTCTGGTTCACTTTGCGGTCGACCCGGACGAGATTTTCATGTGTACCCGCCTGGCGGGCGAGGACAGCAACTTTCTGCCGTTCAACAAGGGGTGCAACTTCGGCAAGGGCAACCCGGTCAACAGCAAGGGCCCCAAGACCGATTACCTTTGGCTTGATATCCTGCGGCGCCACAGCCTCACGAATATCATCGAGCAGTTCGCGAAGTTTACGGTCGAGAAGGACAAGCGGACGGGCAAGGAGCGGCATGTTCTCTACTTTCCGCGCTACCAGCAACTCGATGTCGTGCGCTCCCTATTGGGCCACGCCAGGAACCACGGCGTCGGTCAGACCTATCTGATTCAGCACTCGGCGGGTTCCGGCAAGTCACACTCGATCACCTGGCTCGCCTATCAACTGGTGGAGCTATACGACCCTGCCGGCACCACCAATGTGTTCGACTCGGTGGTGGTGGTGACGGATCGGCGCGTACTCGATACCCAGATCAGGAACAACATCAGGCTCTTTTCCGAGACCAAGAATATCGTTGCCCACGCCGGAAGCAGTGCCGAACTCAAGGCGCATCTGGAACTGGGCAAGAAGATCATCATTACCACGGTGCAGAAGTTCCCGTACATCGTGGACGGGATCGCGGACCTGAGCGACCGCCGCTTTGCGGTCATCATCGACGAGGCCCATTCCTCCCAGTCCGGCGCGGCCGCCGCCGGGATCAACACCTCGCTCGGCGGTGTGGACGAGGAGGAGCCGGACGACCTGCAAGACAAGATCCTCAAGGCCATGGATGGCCGCAAGATGAGCAGCAACGCAAGCTTCTTCGCCTTCACCGCGACGCCGAAATCGGCCACCCTGGAGAAGTTCGGGTGCCAGGCCGCGGACGGCAGCTTTCATCCGTTCCACCTCTACTCCATGAGGCAGGCGATTGAGGAGTCGTTTATCCACGACGTGCTGGAGAAATACACCACCTACAAGAGCTACTACGAGGTCCAGAAGTCGATCGAGGAGAATCCGCTCTTCAACTCGGTGAAAGCGCAGAAGAGACTCAAGGCCGCCGTGGAGGCCAGCCCGGAATCGATCGAGGTGAAGGCCAGGATCATGGTCGATCACTTCATGAGTTGCGTCTGGAAAGCCAAGAAACTCAAGGGCAAGGCCAAGGCGATGGTGGTGACGCACGACATCGAGTCCGCGATCCGCTATTTTTTCGCGATCCGCGCCGCCCTGACGGCGGTGAATGCGCCCTTCAAGGCCCTGGTCGCCTTCTCCGGCGACAAGATGGTGGACGGCAACAGGTACACCGAGGAGGCCATTAATGGGTTCTCCGCGCGGGTCCTCCCCGACCAGTTCGCGCTGGATGAGTACCGGATACTGGTCGTCGCCAACAAATATCTCACCGGCTTCGATGAGCCGATGCTCCACACCATGTACGTGGACAAGCGGCTGCAAGGGGTGGTTGCCGTGCAGGCCCTCTCCCGTCTCAACCGCTGCAACTGGAAACTGGGCAAGATCGACACCTTCGTGCTCGACTTCTACAACTCGGTGGAGGACATCAAGGCGGCCTTCGATCCCTTCTACACGGCTACCAGTCTGAGCGAGCCCACGGACGTCAATGTCCTGCACGATCTCAAGGAGGCCCTGGACGGCTTCGGCATCTACGAGTGGTCCGAGGTCACGGCCTTCAACGAGAAGTTCTTTGGCGGGGCCGAGGCCGCGGAACTGCACCCGCTCATCGACGCCGTCGTGGCGCGCTTCGATGCCGACCTGGACGACGAGCAGCGCATCGACTTCAAGATCAAGGCCAAGCAGTTTGTGAAGATCTACGCCCAGGTGGCGGCCATCATCCCGTTCAACAATGTGCACTGGGAGATGCTGCACTGGTTCCTGAAGCTCCTGATTCCCAAACTCAAGGTCAAGGACGCGGAGCGGGACAAACTCGATGCGCTGCTCGACAGCGTCGATTTTTCCACCTACGGCCTGGAGCGCTCGCGGCTTGGGGTGAAGATCGACTTGGACGATGCGCCGGGCGTGCTCGATCCCCAGAACCCGAATCTTCGAGGTGCGCATCCCGAGCCGGAAGACAAGGACCCGCTCGATGAGATCGTCCGCGCCTTCAACGAACGGCATTTCGCCGGCTGGGAAGCGACGCCGGAGGAGCAGCGGGTGAAGTTCATCAACATCGCGAGCCGCGTGATGAAGCACAGCGACTACCAGGCGCAAGTCGAAGGCAACCCGGATACACAAAACCGCCAGCTGGCTCTGGAGCGATTGATTCAACTGGCGATCAGCAGCGAGCGCCGCAAAGAACTGGACCTCTACAAGCGCTACTCATCCGATCCCGATTTCAAATCGGCATTCGATGCGAGCATTGCCAGGCTTCTCAGCTCTTCCGGCAGTGCCTCAATCCCAGGCCCTGGTCTGAGAATGTGATTTTGCGCAAGGGCTTACCAGGGAGGCCAAGCAGCGCGGCTGGCCGATGAGGTTAGGTTGGGCAAGACACTGTCTCTCGGGACCGCGGCCCTAGCCCTTTACCTCTTATCCGAGCGGACGGCGCGCCGTCGCAAGCCCATCATGATCTTTGCCTCGGCCACCCTGTGTGAACAGTGGCAAACGGAGATGATCGACAAACTCGGGATTCCCTGTGCCCGCTGGCACTCCAATCGCAAGCTGTGGCTCGACCCCGAAGAACGGGTGATCTCCCCGAGTGGACCGGTCTGGACAACCTGATGCGACAGGGGTGGGGAAATTGTTAGTCTCACAAGAATGTCAATTCTTTTTCACGGAGACACGGAAGAAAGAGAAGAAAGCCTCTCACAAAGACACAAAGGCACAAAGAAGAGAAGACTTTCATTGTTTCTTTTCTTCTTCGTGTCTTTGTGTCTTTGTGAGCGAATCTTCTTTCTCGGTGAGAGAATCTTCTTTCTCGCCTCTCTTTTCCGTGCCTCCGTGAGAGATCAATAACCGAGGCGCCCCTGAATGGACTTGTGTGGTTTATGCGTGAACGGCTCCTAAGCCTGCAACACACACAAAGGCACCAGCAGTTCAGTCGCACTCAGGCCGCCATGCTGGCCGATGAGTGCACGGGGTTCCTCATAGGGGAGCAACTGGCGCAGGATGCGGTGGTCCCGCGGCAGCAGGCAATAGTCGCCGATGCGCTCGGCAAAGCGCGGGTGCGGGCGGCCCCGACCAAAATAGCCGGCGGCGACCAGTTCGGCACTTGGGCAGACATCCACCAGCGCGCCGAGCGGCCCCCGGCAGTAATCCAGAAAGGCCGATTCGCGCCCGGCGCGCAGGTAGCAGAAGGCGGCCCGCGGTTCGCCGCACAGCGGCAGCATCAGGCACTCGGCCAACTCCGGGTGGTCCGCCAGGTCGATCAAGTCCGTGGGACCGGTGTCCACCTGGCCGTGATCGGCGGTGACCAGGATCAGCGTATCGGTGCCGGCGGCGGCCGCCAGGAAATCGGTGAGGGCCTGCTCGATCTCCCGCAGGTGAATGGCGGCGGTCGGGCTGTTCATGCCCTGGTGATGGCCGATGGAGTCCAGTTCCGGCCAGTAGCAATAGAGATACTTGCGCCCCCGATCGCGCCGCAGGGCGCGCGCGGTCTGGCGGAACAGGTCGGGCAGATCCGCGTAGCCCAGCACATGGGCCGGCCCGCTGTGCGCCTGATTGAAATCCGATCCGGCAATGCGCTTGGGGGTGACGATCAGCGACCGGGTGCGGATGCGCTCGGTCAGCGGGCGGCTCCAGAACAGCCGCCGCGGGTCGAGGCCGGCGCGTCGGTAGGGGACCCCGCCGTAGCGCGGCGTTCCGGGCAGCACCGTCATCACGCAGGCGAGTTCCGCAAACCAGGTATACCAGCCGGTCAGACCATGCTGGAGCGGTCCATCGCCGGTGAGAAAGCTGGGGATGGCGGTGGCCGTGGTGCTGGGAAAGGTCGAGGTGAGTGCACCGCGCCGGTGGCGGCTGAGTAGCCCGTCCGGCGACCGATGCCGCAGCCAGGCATCGCCGAGCCCGTCGATCACCAGCAGCATGACGTTGGTGGCCCCGGCCAAATCCGGCGCGGGCAGCAGGGCCGCACCCGGATAGGCGCTGCGCCCGCCGAGTGCGCCGATGATGGAAGCCATGAGGTTGACGATGCCGCCGCCGGCATAATCCGGTTTCAGGCCGGGGACCGGGTTGGTCTGGACGTTCTGGATCATAGGACGTTCAAGGTTTCGACGCTCAATCTGGTGGCTTGGGAACCGTTCACTCATGCGCTGAACAAGTCCATTCCGGGTTGCGTAGTCAGGGCTTCCAGCCCTGACTGTTCCAGCCCCGACGCCGCCAGGCCAGGATGGCCTGACTACGCACTTTCAAGGTAAAGCTAACCCTCGACTTAACACTGCTCCGGATGTTCCTGCCCCATCGCCCCGCCCACCCCGGTCTTCGGCTCGGCCGCACGCCAGAGCACCGGTCGGGAGCAACTGTCCCAGCCCCAGCGCAGCCAGCGTAACAGACGTAAGGCCAGCCACAGCGCCCAACCGAGCATGAGGCCGCGATAGACCCACATGGGGACGCTCACCACCGAGATCTCGGGCAGGGCGCCGCTGGTGCGGTCCTGGTACCAGTTCAGCAGCGCGCCGGTCGAGCCGTTGCCCATGATCTGCATCGCCGGCCGACCGAGCAGCCCCTGGGAGACGGCGCCCACCAGGCCGATCAGGGCGGCGAGCGTCAGCACGGCCAGGGCGGCCTGCGTCAGGTTATAGCGCCAGCGCCGCACGGCGCCGCCGTCGCGGCGCCGCAGGCCCAAGGCGAACAGCCAGCCGACCACCAGGACCAGCACCCAGATTTCCGCCAGGCTGAGGCCGATGCCGAGCAGCAGCCAGTCATGCGTCTTGAGCGGTGTCAGCCGGGTGCGCCCGAGCGCGAACGCGAAGCCGGTCAGCACGACCAGCACCCCCCAGAACACCACCACCGGCCCGATCCGTGGGCCGCTGGTCCAGAGCACCCAGCGCTCCGGCGGCACGCGCATCGCAAGATTCAGATTGACCGCCGGTTGCCCCAACTCCGGCAGGACCGGCGCGATCCGCGGGCCGGTCCCCTCGGGCACGCGCCAGTGCACCGCGACCGACTGCCGGCCGGGTGACAGGGGGATTTCCAGGGGCGCCCCGACACGCGGCAGCGGCAGATCCAGGCCGTTGCTGGTCAGGCGGGTCGGCTCGGCCCCGTCCGGCAAGGTCAGGGGGAAGGTCCCGCCCTGGGTTCCGCGCAGCCGCAGCATCAGTTCATGCTCGCTGGCGCGGCGTCCCAGGGTCACCAGCAGATTCACCCGGTCCAGCGTCAGGGTCCGGCCCGGCACGGCCTCGGGGCGGCTCAGGGTCAGTGTCAGGACCTCGCCCGGCAGCGGCCGCCAGGTGGGCAGCCAACGCTCGGCGGGGTTGACCTGATTGATCGGGGCCGGACCGCTCCATTGCAGGTGCCAGCGGGGGCTGAGGTCCAGGGTCCAGGATTCGGTGAGTCGCGGGTCGACGCCGGCCTGGAGTCGCAAGGCGGCGGCGCCTGGTTCGAGGGTCGAGGTCCAGCCGGCCGTGGTCTCGCCGGGAGCCAGATTCACCAGGATTTGGCCGTCCTGAACCGGGACGCCCGCGGTCTGGACCGACTCGCCGGGCAGCAGCGCTACCGGCAGCGAGACCGGTGAGCCCGCGGGTGACAGGCGCTGGACCAGCGTTTCCACCCGCCAGTCGAGTGCGATCCGCAGGGTGCGCTCCACCCGCAGCAAGGGGGGCAGTGCGCCCTGATCCAGCGGGCGCTGATCCGGGTCGCTGGTGGGCGCGACGCGGACCAGGCGCAGCAAGGCGCCGGGCCGGCCGGTCGGGTCCAGACCCTCCAGGGTCCAGCCGGTCAGGGTCGAGTGCAGTTGGCGGGGCGGCAGGGGCAGGGGGATCTCGAGT
>Ga0247840_10012367_pt1 | contig 10139 bp, 5 predicted proteins | sample LaCruzMarch2015__FD_192404 | JGI IMG/M metagenome (GOLD analysis project Ga0247840, IMG submission 192404) | Freshwater microbial communities from meromictic Lake La Cruz, Castile-La Mancha, Spain - LaCruzMarch2015_17m | ecosystem: Environmental > Aquatic > Freshwater > Lake | place: Spain...
ATTGAGCGTGAGATTCGCACCCCCCGATTTTGTCAGAGTCGAGCCAACGACCGACTCGCTGATGGTAGAGGTAAGACCGGTCACCAAATTGTGGTTCGTATTGGTGGTGATAGTGCGGTTGCCACTCAAGACCATCGCCAAACCGATAGTGTCTGTCAGGCTGGCAGCTGCAGCTGTGGTGGAAATATTTCCCCCGAGAGTAATCTGGTTTCCAGTATTCAGCGTAAAGGCTTGTCCGGCCGTTGTGTTTGTGAAGCTAATGCCACCGAAGCTGGTTCCTGCGGCGAAATTGTTGTTGCCCGTCGTGGCTCGCGTGGTTCCGGCAAAAACCAAAGGATCGCCGGCAACAGGGGCGGTTCCGCCCCAGTTGGCTGCATTTGTCCATAAGTTGTCACTACCTCCGCCGTTCCACGTGACGGCCTGCGCGGAGTTGGCGGCAAAAAAGAGGGGCAGAGACATCGCGGCCGCCATCTGAAGCAAGAAAGATGTCTTTTTCATAAAAGATTGGTGTGACCTGTCGCGTAAGTAGGTTTCCGGATGAGGTAGCACGATAGATTATTTGCTTTACTGTATAGCTATCCATGGGTATCTGAGTGAGACGACATGAAGATGCCTCCCCGTTCCACCATCTCGATGGGCGGCCTTGCCCGCCTGGCCGGGGTTTCGCGAATGACGGTTTCACTGGCTTTGCGCGACCATCCGTCGATATCGGAGGCCCGGAGAAAAGAGATCCGGGCGCTGGCTAAAAGGCACTCCTACGTCGTGGATCCGGAGCTTTCGCAGCTTGCGCGGGCGATCCACAGACGGGCAACAAAGGAACCCCCGATCCTCGCGGCCCTGCGGTTTTACGAGCCCGCCACGTCCGGTCCCTTCGCGCCGTATGTGCGTCAATTCAACGACACCCTGATCCAGGAGGTGAAAAAGCGGGGGTATCGGTTGGAGGAGTTCCATGTTTATGGCGAGAGGACGACGCCGACGGCGTTGCGAAGAATACTAATCGCCAGAGGACTCAAAGGCCTGATCGTGGAAGCGCACCATCCGGATGATGCTTTTGCCCGGGGGTTCGACTTCAGTTCCTTCTCGTGCGCATGTCCGGCCGTGGACCAGGCGTCGCAGGCGTTGCCGAGCGCCGGCAGCAACCATTTTCAGGGGACGCTGCTCGCTATGGAGGAAGCCTGGAAGCGGGGATACCGGAAGCCCGCATTGATGATTTACACGAATGACTCCCTCCAAAACTGGCATTGGAGGGAAGGGGCTTTTCTGTATTTCATGCACGACAAGCGGGTCGCGCTTCCTCCCCCGCTGATCCTTTCCGAGTGGTCGGACAAGGAGGTGTCCCGATGGCTGAAAAAATATCGGCCTGATGTCCTGCTCGCGCCATTCTCCCATACGCCGGCCCTGCTCAAGAAGATCGGATTTTCCGTCCCGGGAGATATGGCATTTGCCGCCCTCCAGTTACTGGAGCCCGGGAAATCAGATGTAGCGGGCATTGACGAGCGCGTGGATGTGCAACTCGGGGCCCTGGTCGATCTGGTCATCGACCAGATGAGCCGAAATGTCCATGGCCGGCAGGACGATCCCACCCGGATCTTCATATCGGGAAGATGGAGAAACGGCGCGACCCTTCCCGTCCGGCGGAATGGCGGTTAATTGTTCCCGGGCCTGTCGGCGATCCGGAAATGGGACATTGCGAAATACGCGGCTGCCAACCCAAGACTCGGGACCACGGCGAAGAGGATCCGCATGTTGAAGATCGGGCGGGACATCGCCTCGAGGGGCATTTCGGCATCGAATCCGCAGACGACCAGAATGTATCCGGTGAGCAGCAGCGCCACCGATGCGCCAATCTTCACCGCGATGCCGTAGAGAGCCGACAAAGTGCCCTGACAGCTCTGGCCGCTCGTGCGTTCATAGTAGTCGCTGATGTCTCCCAGATACGCCGGCATGAGCAGCCAGAATCCCACCAGGCAGAGCGAGATGCCCAGGTCGCTGATCATACTCAGATAGGGGTTGAGAGGCGTGATCAGAAACCACATCGAGAGGCTGGAAACCACGCCGAGAGCAAGCATGGCATTGAAGACCGCATCCTTGCCAAAGCGTTTTGCCGCGGCACCGATCAGGGGGCAGACCAGGACGGCGGCGATCAGGGTGACAGTCGCCTTGACGGCTCCAACCAGCGAGGCCTCCTTGAGGTCTCCTTTGCAGGCGTGGAAGGCGACGAGGTAGAACCCCAGATGCCCGACGAGGGTGAAGCCCACGAGCGTGCTCATCAGCGCGACCATGATTCGGCGCATGGGGCCCAGACCGAGGATTTTGCGGTAGCTCACCTTTGCGATGGGGGCTGACTCCTCATGGCCGGCATGGAGGTGGAGAGCGCTCCTCAGGGTCGTGACGATCACTGCGGCGCCGCAGAGGGTGACGAGGACCCCGAACCCCAGGCCGACCCATCGCATCCCCACGACTGGCGAGGGAAACCAGTCCCGCTGGCAGAACCAGTAGATCCAGCTGATGAAAATCTGGCTCAGATTGGCAAGAGCCGTGCGGGCGGTCATCACACCGATGCGGTCGGGACCTGCCTTGCTGGCCTCGATGGTGAGAGCCGCGTAGGGGATCGCGAAGAACGAGTAGAAGGTGTAAAAGAGGAACGCGGTGACGATGAGCCAGATCCCGAGGCTTTGCTTCGAAAGTCCCGAAGGTGCCCACCACATCGCAGTGAAAAGAAGCAGGCTCCCGAAGAGGCCGATGAGCATGTAAGGAAGGCGTCGGCCGAGACGGCTTTGTGTTCTGTCGCTGGCGGTTCCAATCAGGGGATCCAGGAAGAGTTCCCAGATGCGGGGGAGGGCCATGGCGAAGCCGACAATCACCGGACTGACACCCAGTCCGACGTTGTAGATGGGGTTTGCCAGGCCGAGCGGCGTATTCTGGAAGGAGTTCTCAAACGCCCCGCCTGCGCCGAGTCCAAGGTGCCTCCAAAATGATCCGGCGGGCGTTTTCACGCGGGAGGAGGTCTCGCAGGATGGTTTAGCGTTCATAAGCCTGAAAGGGAAAATGGGAATTGACCACGGAGGACACAGAGAGCTCGGAGGGAGGAATAGACAGGATATTGAAGGCTTGCTGTGGAATCATCTTTGGGGTGAAACCTCCCTTGTATGGCTTCGCGAACCCCAGGCCCACTTTTGTTTGCGCTCCGTGCTCTCCGTGGTTCATTTCGGTTTTTAGGCACTTTCCCAAACACGCCCCGAATGCGGCGGAAGTTCGGGAAACTCGACGGAGGATCCCTCTCCAGGCAGGATTTCACCGGTCCAACGCTCCCGCAGTGTCCAGTGGCCGGAGAGCCCGAGAGCCCGGGCTTCAAAAGTTGGCCGAACGGGGGAATCACCAAAATTGAACACTCCAACGAGGGCGGGTGATCCCGCGGCGACAAGGGCTGCCACATCCGGAATTTCAAACCAGTCGAACGCGGATACCTTGCGCCCGTGCGGCGAAAAGCATTTTGCCAGCATGCCCTGCCGCCCGCCGGGCAATTCGCCCCAGACTTCAGAAAGAAGCGCCATGCCGCCCGTCATCCATATCAACCGCGCCCACAGGCCGGCCTCCTCATCGGTCAGCCCAAGTGGAGTCGCAATCCGGATGGGATTTTTGGCGGATAGATCCTCCACAAGCCGTTCAAAAAATGACTGTTCATACCCGGGGGATGCGGCGCGCACAACGAGGCAGTCCGGGTCGTTCTGCCACCATGTGTCTTGCATCCACTGGCTCCAGAGGGCGGGAATCGCCGCCGCACGAACCGAGCAATTTCCCACCGGCCAATCCGGCAAGCCGGGATCGAACGACCAGCGCCCCCCGACATCGGGTCCGACCCTCATCCCGTCCACCAAGCCCACGCTCGCAAGCAACGGCGCCCCGCAGCCGAGGATGAACTTGCCGGGTCCGGCCTCGCAGTTGATCGCCTCAAGCCCCCGCCGGTAGGCCTCGATCGAGGTCGCAGAGCGATCGTGACGAATCCCCTCCCTGGCACCGAATTGGAGGAAGTCGATTTTCACGTAGTCGAAACCCCATTCGGAAAAGACACGCCGGAACGTCTCCCCGAGCCAGGCGAGCGCGCCGGGGTGCGTGCAGTCGAGCCCAAAAATTTCCGGGTTGTCCGGCATCGGGGCGGGCGAAAGCGTGCCGGATTCCGGATCCTGGCGTTGGACGAGCCAGCCGGGATGCTCGCAATAAAGCCGGCTTTTTTTCGCCACGGCGAATGGCGCAAGCCAGAGTCCTGCACGAAATCCCAAGTCATGAATCTGACGTGCGGCCGCCTCCATGCCGAGGGGAAACTTTTCCGGATGCGCCTCCCAGTCCCCCCATGCATCGGGAGGATTGTCCGCTGCCGCGCGGTTCCACCCGTCGTCAATCTGGATGGTTTTCAGTGAGCGGGCCAAGGGCGAGTTTGCAAGTTCCTTCGCGCACGCAACCACGTCCTCGAATGTCTCCTTTCCATAAAAGTGATACCAGCTGCACCAGCCGCTCTCCGGAGCCGTTTTCTTCCGCTCCCCCATGAGCGCGGCAACGGCTTCCGCATACTGCCCGAGCAATACGGAAAGCTGCGATCCCGTCCGCAGCCAGAAGGGGGAAATATCGAGCGTGGAACCCGGTGCAAGCCGCACGCCTTCGCGGCACACGATCGCGGTCACCCGCCATGTCTCCTCATCGGTCCGCACGGCTTCGATGCGCGTGTTCGCCGCGGAATGATCCAGGAACCCCGCCACCGCCGCAGCAGATCCCTGCCGGTTGCTCCAGCCCATGACCCCGGATGACCGGCAGATGCTTCCGGCCTCGCGCAACCCGGTCTCGCCGCTCATCGCCCAGGATTGAAAAAAAACTCTGTCGAGATCCGCCTTGGTGGTAAGGGAAAAATTCAGACGAATCTCCGAAACCGGAACGGGCGCGATCCCGTGATTCGTGATCGAGATTTTGCAACCGGTCCCATCCGCTTCCCACTCGCATTCGGCGATGACGTCTTCGCTGTCGGCCTCCACTTCCACGCGCCCGGGCCGGCATCGGACCCCTGCTCCGAATGGCGCCGGCGGAACGGGGTGCTGGCGGGACGAAGGGACGACCGCCGGGGCGTCCGTCGAATTGATTGCGGACCGGATTGAGCCGGCCCCTCCGATATCGGAATCAGACCTGGCGCGATTCCCCGCTCCTCCCAAACTTAAAACAGGTTCTATCACATCCGGCGGAGTGGCTTTCATATTCTATTTTTTCAAAGCTTTGCCCTGTGGCAGGCCGGCAAGCGTCTTGTGCATCTGCTCAGCGAGGCCGGCAATTTCCCCGCTTTTTGAGGCGCGGGAGAGCACGCGGAAGCGGGCCATGTCTCCGGAAAATGCCTCCGGGCAGGATCTCTGTTCGATCTGCAAAGCGTCGGCTGCCACTTTGTCCATGTTCTTGTTGTCCGGCTTGTTCCCGATGAGGGTGAACTCATCGGTCCTCATTCCCTGGCAGAACTGTTTGCCATCGGGCTTGCCGTTGACGTAAAGGCGAAGCGTTTCTCCGGAAAATACGACGGCGACATGGTTCCAGCGACCGGCATCGAGAGGGGCCGCTCCGCTAATCCTCACATTTTGCTTGTGCTCGTCGCTGCGCGCCAGCTCCATCGTGCCGCCAGGAACAAGCGACAGATTGAAACATGCTGGCTGGCTGTAAAGCAGTGCCTGCCGGGTCGAAGTCCCGTCCGGTTTGATCCACAACTCGATCGTGGCATCGCCCGCCGGGAAGGTGAACGGCCCCTGCTTGATCTGGTCGTCCTTCCCATCAAATCGCAGAGCCCACCACGGAGCCCCCGTATCAAGGGGAACAATCTTCGGACGGGTGGAGGAGTCCTCCGCGCCCAATGGCAATGGACGCTGCAGCGGCCCCCGGTCGGAAAGCTCCAGCTTGTTGAGCCCGTTCAACGGGGTGATCACGGGATCCTGCACGACAGTGGAATCCTCCAGGCGCGGGGCTGAAATTGCGGATGGACGAGGGAACCCGACCGTTCCGTCTTTGAACCGGATGACGCTGAAGTAGCTGTCTTTCTGATCGACAACCCATCGCTTTGCCCATCCGCACTGGTAGGGCATCGGCGAGAAACCCGGCCCGACATAATACGGCTCGGGCCAGCCATCTTTGACCTCGTCGGATGTCAGAGCATAGTAAAGAGGGTTCGGGCTCCTCTCAAAAACAACGCCGTCCATCTCATCCCAGTTGACGCCCGACAGCTTCAGTATCCTCGGGTAGCACTCCCCCTCCGCCGTCTTGATCCGGAGGGAAGCGCCCTTCAATTCCCGCACGCGATGCAGGGGAATGTGGAACCACTGGCGCGAAGGTTCCGCTCCGCCTTCCAGCACGGCGATCGGCGCGAGATCCGCGGCGGGAAGTTTCAAGATTTTCCCGTCATACGTCACGGCGGGTGTCTGCGGGATCGCGAAGCCCGATCCGTCCCAGGCCTTCTCCGCCGCAAATTCCAACACGACGTGTCCCGGAAGCGCAGCCTTCTTCACGCACGGAACATTTGCCGTTTCGCCATTTTGAAAAACCACCTGAAGACTCGCAGTGATCCGCCTGGCAAGAACGTCCTCCGATTCCTTTCCTGATATTTCCGGGTCCAGAATCACAAGTTCGAACCCCGCCTTCTGCGATGGCTGGAGCGTTTTTTTGTAGCTCAGAAACGCCTCGGGCCTGTCGAGCTCCGGCCACCGACCGGTCCGCCAGCGGGCACCGAAATATCGCGCGAGATCCAGAAATGTGAAGCTGGAGTTTGCCGAGCACTCCATCTCGGTGTTTTCCGAGTAATCACTCAGCATGGTCATGTGGACGAAATCCGGATTGCTGTCGATGATGTCGAGCCACTGCCGCCGGAGAACGGCGGTGCCACGCGGCGAGAGGATGTTGCCGACACGCGTCGAGCCGACATATCCGGGCACAATGCCCGCCCCGACAACTTTCTTGTCCTCAAACGAGCGCCCGAAGCGCATGAAGTCCGGCAAAATGCTTCGCCCGTCCATCCGCATCGCGCTCGTATGACTCGCGAAATAGTAAACCCCGGCGAGGGGCACAAGCGGCTCGCGGAAGCGATCCGGCACCTTGGTAGCGACCTTGACCTCCATCGAGTCCACATCCCCGATGACAAAAACATTTCCCCCCGCCTGGCGGACATTCGCCAGGCGCTCATCCCATACCTTCGCCGGTTCCGTGCTGTAGGTGATGAAAACCGGCACCTTATCCTCCCCCACCGTGAAAAGACCGGGGTGATCTCGCAGAAAATTTCCGTCCGCATCCTTCGCCTCCCAGATCCGGGTCAAGATGTTTTCCGGCCATTTGACGGCCCTCACCGGCTCCAGCAAGCCCATGACCCGCACCCCCGTGCCGGACCGCCGCGCGATTTCCACATACTTCCGCAACTGCGCGGGAATATTCATCTCGGGAAAGAAATCCAGCCCCAACACATCGATGCCAGCCGCTTTCAAATCCTTGAACTCCTGATCCATCGTGCGCACCAGAGGGGCGTTGCCATAAAAACCGGCGAGGACTTTTTTTCCTTCCTCCGGCTTTGGCATTTCCCCTTGGATGAACCGCGGCGACCCCGGCAGGCACCAGTCCATCACCGTCCCCATGATCACCCGTGGAAACTCACCCGCGGGCGGGAGTGGCACTGGTCGGACGGATGGCGGTGCCGGCTCGGAAACCACTGGCGGAACTTCGGCGAACGCAAAACCAGCCAGGGCGAACAGAGGAATCCAAAAGCGGTTGTTCATAAACCTAAAAGGATAAATAGTCCGATCAGGGTGCCTGATGCGGCTCTCGCCCGCGAGTGGTCAATGGAACTGTCAGCATGGGTGAGACGTCTGGGATTTGAAAAGCTGAACAGAACATGTGTTTCGGAAACGGCCCAGCATCCACCAGACAGACGCATCGGACAAAGGATATATCAGTTTACTGTAAATCCAAACTCCCTTCATGTTCCAAAGCCCGCGCTCATTTTCCGGCCGGTCCGATCTTTGCATCCGGAACATCGATGCCTTCGCACCACGGACCGATGCTCAAGGCGGGCAGCCCTCCCTGATCGGGTGCCGGAGAAACGGAGTTCCCGAAAACTTCGACGTCCTTGGATCCGTAAATAAGGATCCCTGCCGGCGTCGCGCGCGGATCCGTCGGCTTTTCCAGATTGTGTTCCTTGGAGTCGAACATCTTGTCGAGCCCGGTGCTTTCGATGGCACCGGATTTGCTGAACGGCTTTTCGATCGTGTTACCGGCGATCCGGCCTTTGGAGACATTGCCGAGCACGATCCCGTAGCCCCCGCTGTCCTTGATGACGTTGTCCGTGATCGAGACATCCCCGATCACCGGATAGGGATCGGCCTGCGGAGGGAACTGCCTGCGCGCCATCCATGCTGCGATCTGGATGGCTCCAACTCCGGGAAAAGCAAACCGGTGGTTCAGAATCTTCCATCCGCAGTGTGTGATGGTGTTCCCGCGGATGATCACTCCTTTGCTGATCGGACCCTCGAGAAAAAAGAGCTCGGGCTGGACCAGAATGGCGCTCGCACCGGTGCTCTCGATGCGGTTGTTCTCGATGAGAACATTGTCCGCCTTCACAAGCACTCCGCGCATGTGGCCGCGGCGGAGCGTATTGTTCCGGATCACCGCTCCGCTGCCGCAGCGCTCGTTTGAGGAGATGAGAACAAGCTTTCCGGGCGGCAGCGCGATGTCGCGGTCCAGTTCCACCTTCAACGTAGCCTGCGTGTTCGGCAGTGATCGCATGTTGAGCCGCTGCTTGATGAAGGCCTGCCGCGCCTCCTCAACCGGCTGCGAGAGGGCCGCGGCAGGAAGGGCTTCCACGGATTTGACAACCGCTTCCGCAAGAAGATTCCCGTGTGGCATTTCATGGAACGACACTCCTGCCCCTAGAGAAAAATCCTGACCGAAAGGAGCAACAACATAAACGGTGCGTGGCGATGGAGATTCCAGAACAATGCTGAAAAACCCATGGATGGCGATCGTGTCGTCCACCATGTCGGAGAACTCGCACCGCTCGATCAACGGGCCCTTGCGAACCTGATACGAATGGAATCCGTCCGCGCAACCGGAAAGGAGCCGCGTGGTGCCGGGCTTCCTCATGATCCGGCACCGGCTGTAGTGGTTGCTCCCCTCCCCCTCGACCTCCCAGATCGCGAAGCCGGGAGCCGCAAACACCGTCACGCCGTCGAGATGAACCCGGCTGCCCCGTCGGACTTCGATCGCGCTGTTCTGCCGGTTATACAGGGAAATCTTATCGCCGACCTGCGCCCCGTCGGGACGACCGACCGAATCGAACAAGAAGCCGTTGGACGCCCGCGAGAGCTTGTAGGTCCGCTCGCCGACGGGCACGACATCCGGAAACCCGTCGTGCAGCAGGGACCTCGGTTCGGCGGTCACAGGATCATACACGCCATAGTGAAGCCGGCTCTCCTTCGGGAGGCTTTCCGGCAAAGGATAGCCGTCCTCCAAGGCCACGGTGATGGATTTCCCGACCGGGTCAATTTCCGTGATCCTCCCCTGGCTGAACGGCAGTGGATCGAAGTCCACCGTGAGCCCGGTGAGCGTGACATTCTCACAGTCGTTCAGCTTGAACGACTGTCCGGTCTTCAGGATAACCGTCACGCCGTCCGCCACGATCCGGCTCTTTCGTAAACCGTCCACGGAAACCGCGCGCACCTTCGTGTCGCAGATGCGATAAATGCCGGGAGGAACCACGATGCGCGTGTTTTCTTTTCCGGCCGCCCCGGCGAGCAGATCCAGCATAACCTGCGGATCGCGAATCTCGTTGCTCCCCCGCGGCTGGCATCCGATCAGAGAGCAGATTGCACACACACACAGCAGAATGGAGGGAAGATTCTTCATCTGAAAAGCCGCGGATGGCTTAGCCGCAGATTAAATGGATTTACACAGATTGAGGAACATACGATGCAAGCAGCACTCCACAAAGGCTCACTTGTGGGATGAAATGGCGGGTTTTTCATAACCTTTTTGATGTCAGATTCTAATCTGTGAAAATCTGCGTGCATCTGCGGCTATCTGCTTCGTGAAACCTTTTCCCAGATTCGTCCGGAATGGGGAGGCATCTCGGGGAATAC
>Ga0247840_10012373_pt1 | contig 10137 bp, 10 predicted proteins | sample LaCruzMarch2015__FD_192404 | JGI IMG/M metagenome (GOLD analysis project Ga0247840, IMG submission 192404) | Freshwater microbial communities from meromictic Lake La Cruz, Castile-La Mancha, Spain - LaCruzMarch2015_17m | ecosystem: Environmental > Aquatic > Freshwater > Lake | place: Spain...
CGGTCTATGACCGGCTCGACCACCACCGCCTCGATGAACTGCCGGGGCTCGCGGCCGCCGACGGCGCCGGTCTGGTGCACTGGATTCGGCGCCACTGCACCGCCGCGCTGCCCGCGCTCGACCGCATCGACCTGTACGAGACCCCCGGCTGCGGGGTCAGCCTGTGCTGGGGCGCCCTGGGGCCGGCCCTGCCGTCATGACCTATCTGGTCAAGGAGGTCTTCTACAGCCTCCAGGGCGAGGGCGCCCGCACCGGGCGGGCGGCCGTGTTCTGCCGCTTCGCGGGCTGCAACCTCTGGTCCGGACGCGCCGAGGACCGCTCCCGGGCGATCTGCACCTTCTGTGACACGGACTTCCGGGGGACCGACGGGGTCGGCGGCGGGCGCTACCCGGACGCCGCCCGACTCGCGGCGCGGGTCCGCGCCGCCTGGCCCGCACCGGCCGCGCCCGGTACCATCCCCTATGTGGTCTGCACCGGCGGGGAGCCGCTGCTGCAACTGGACCCACCCCTGATCGCGGCCCTGCACGCCCAGGGCTTCGAGATCGCGGTCGAGACCAACGGCACCCGCCCCGCCCCGCCCGGGATCGACTGGGTCTGTGTCAGCCCCAAGGCCGCCGCCGGGCTGCGACTGCTGGCCGGTCAGGAGTTGAAGCTCGTCTATCCGCAATCGGACGCCCCCCCGGAGCGCTTCACCAATCTCGTTTTCCGGCACTTCTTCCTCCAGCCCATGGGCGGACCGAACCTGGCCGGCAATACCGAGCGCGCCATCGCCTACTGCAAGGCCCATCCGCGTTGGCGCCTGAGTTTGCAGACACACAAGCTGTTGGGGATTCCGTGACCGCCTGTCCCGCGGCCCTGGTCAGCGCGGCGTCGGCCAGTCCCTCGAAGACGACTTGCTGGAATGCCTCGTCCTCCGGGCAGCGCGTCACGAAGGCATCGTTCTCCTGGACCCGTTGCACCAGCAGGCCCTCGACGGCCTTGCGTATCCCGAGGCGCGAACTGGTCACGACCATGGCTTTGGCCCGGCCCTCAAGGCGCCGCATGACCTGCCCGCGGAAGTGCTCCACCTTACCAGACGCATCCCCGCCCCAGTTTCTCGAAGTCGCCGCCCTCGGTCATCAACACATCGCCCGGTTGAAGCTCGACGCGACTTGCATCGGCCGATGGCGCATCCGTCTCCTTAATATCTCCGTCAGGTCGAGATACCCATCTTGGACGTTGGCAACCCGCAGATAGGGTCGGCATTCGGAGAATTCCTCGGGATGCTCCTTGCCTAGCGTCACACCGGTCTGAGTGGTGGCGCATCGCCGAAGTCTGGTGACGACCCAATGTTGCGGGACATCATCTAACCACTCGTGAGACGCTTGTCCCGCCCGTCGATGCTGAATACACGGCTGTCGTCGTGCCGGAAGTCGCCATGGATGCGGGTGATCTCGCCGCTATGGTCCGGCTCGCCGGGGTCCCCGATCTTGTTGCGCTTGTTCCCCAGGCTCTTCTTCATGAAGATGAAGTCCTCCTGCTGCTTCCAGGTGACGCCGAAGGGCGGGTTGGCCGGCATGCAGTCGAAGGTCCAACGCCGGTGATTGGCGTCGCGGTCGAAGTGGTCCTCCATGAAGCTGTCGCCGCGCCTGATGTTTTCGGCCTCCTCGCCCTTGATCAGCATGTCCAACAGGCCCTTAGCCTTGGCGCGCTCCAAGGCCGAAGCCTTGGACTCCAGGCGGGCTTAACGCAGCGGCCTTGGGCTGGGTCTTGGTCGCAAGGTAGCGCGCGCGATGTGGTGCCCTCGGCGGGAATTGAACCCACGACCTATCGCTTAGGAGGCGATCGCTCTATCCAACTGAGCTACGAGGGCAAACGGGAGGACGGACGGCGCGGATGGCCGCCGTGGGCGGCGGGCAGGCGCGGTTCCCTAGTGTAACCGAGCGGGCCGGTCGAGGCATCCGCAAGATCGGAGTACCATCCGGGTCAGACACGCCTTCCAACCGCAGCCCCCGCGAGGTCCTCACCATGACTGCCACCGCCTACCTGAAGCTCTACCTCTTGACCGTCCCGGTCTTTCTGGCCGTAGACATGGTCTGGCTCGGGTTCATCTCCCGGGACTTCTACCAGCAGCACCTGGGCTACATCCTGAGCCCCACGGTGAACTGGCCCGCCGCGATCATCTTCTATCTTCTGTTCGTGGTCGGCATCATCTATTTTGCGGTGGCGCCAGCCCTGGCCCAGGGGTCCTGGCGGCGCGCGGCGCAGAACGGGCTCCTGTTCGGCCTTTTCACCTATGCGACCTATGATCTGACCAACCTGGCCACGCTGCCCAACTGGCCGCTGACGGTCGTGCTGGCCGACATCCTGTGGGGCATGGCCCTGTGCGGCAGCGTGGCCACTCTGAGCTATCTGATCGGTCGGCGCCTGGCGCGCGCTTGACAGGACCCGCTTCTCCAGTGTTTGCGGCCCTGGGACGAATCCTGGATCATGGGCCACCTCCATCGAACGGCGCGGGAACCATCATGGCCGAGACCCTGGGACCGGGAGTCCTCGACGACCCCTTTGCACCGGATTTGTCACCCGAAGAGCGGCTGCGGGCCCTGGAGTCCGCCTGGGCGGAGCCGGGCCCCGTCCACCCGGCGGGGGCGGATCGGCACCTGGCCGACCAGTCCGCCCGCCTGGAGGCGCTGGCCGCCGAGGTCGCGGCCCAGCGCGAGCGCTTGCGCGATCAGGAAAAGGCGATGGTGGAGCGGATCGCCGATGTGGATGACGACCGCCGCCTGACCAGTTCCCAACTGCAGCGCGGGTGGCAGGCCCAGCGCGAGGAGTTAGAGACCCGGTGGCGCCGCCACAACCGTGCCGGGTGGCTGGTGCTCGCCCTGGCCCTGGCCGGGGTCGGTCTATTCGCACTCTACACCCACACGCGCCACACGGCCGCCGCCGCCGCACTCGCGAGCCTACACCAGGAGGTGCAGCGCCTCTCCGGCATCGCCCAGCAGGAGACCGAACTGCAAGAGCGGGTGGCGACTCTGGCCGCCGCCGTGGGCGAGTTCTCCAGCCGGCCGCGCCGGGGGGGCAAGGCCCCGGACCCAGGCCCGGGGGCTGAGGGAACGGTCCCGGCGGAACGCCTGGAGCGTCTGGCGGCCGAGCAGCGGCGCCAGAGCGGCGAGTTGGAGGCACTGCAACGCGGCCTCCAGTCACTGGTCACGGCGATGCCGTCCCCGCCGGGTCCGATCGTGGACAGCCCTCCGGTGACGGCCCCGGACACCGGGGCGCGCCCACCCAAGCCGGCGACCCCGGAGCCGCTGCCGGTGCCGGCCGCGCGCGCCGAGAGCGGCCCTGACGCGGCCGCCCCGGCGCCCCCGCGCATTACCAAGACTTCGATTACGGACCGCCCCTTCGCCCTCCAACTCATGGGCGGCTACAGCCGGGACAAGATCCTGGAGCTTGCGCTGCGCCCGGACCTGCCGGACCCGGTCTATCTGAGTGAGGAGACCCGCCGGGGACGCCCCTGGTTTGTGCTGATCCACAGCCTGCATGCCAACCGTGCGGAGGCCCAGGCGACCCTGGCGAAACTGCCCGCCGGGTTGCGCTCGCCGTCGCCCTGGATTCGCGACCTGCCCCGCGGGACCGACCTGGAGATCGTCAAGCGGGGGGCCGCCGGCCACTGACGGCTTGCCGCGAGCGGCCTGACCCCGGCGCCCGCAACCGAGAGGCCGATCTTTCTCGTCCCATGGGCAAAGGCGCCAGAACCGGCGACAATGGCCGGTCGCTTTGACTGCCTTGTGCGCTACGCCATGCCCCGCCCCCTGACCCGAGACGACATCCGCCACGCGATCGACCTGAGTTCTTTCAACCGGGGTCTGCACTATTTCCGGCAGGGGATGGTGATCGACCTCACGGAGGAGCGGCGCGACGCCGAAGGCGTCAGCCTCCAGGCCCGAGTGCGCGGCAGCGGCGGGCGCTTTTATCGCCAGTTGATCTTCATCCCCGCGAACCCCGACAAACGCGACCTCACCGGCTCCTGCGGCTGCCCCGTGGGCTACAACTGCAAGCATGTAGCCGCCGCCTGTCTCGCCTACGAGGAGCGCGAGCGCCAGTTCCAGCCCACGGACGGCAGTGCCGCCACCGAATTCCTCAAGCGCTGGCTGACCAGGGTGGTGACGGCCGGCCAGGAGCCGGCCGCGGTCGCCGACGCCGAGCGCCTGGTCTACGTGCTCCAGCCGGGCGCGACCGACGCCCAAGGGGTCGCGGTGGAACTGCGGGTGGCCAAGCCGCTGCGTCGCGGCGGGCTCTCCAAGGGCCGCCAGGCGAATCTGTACAACCTGTTGCACGGCTACTCCACCCCCGAGTATCTGGTCGCGGCGGACCACGACATCCTGGGGATGCTGCGCGCGGCCTCCGCCGGTCAGTGGATCAGCAGCGTCCCGCTCACCGGACCGAACGGCCAGTTGGCCCTGCTGCGGATGATCGGAACCGGCCGCTGCCACTGGCAGGCGGTGGAGGCGACCCCACTGGGCCTGGGCGCACCGCGGGACCTGCAGATGGACTGGCACGAAGGCGCCGACGGGCTCCTGACCCTGGCGCTCGGCGTGGTGCCGGCGGCCCGGCTGCTGCTCCTGGAGCCGCCGCTGTATCTGGACCTGGCCGGGCACCTGGTCGGCCCCCTGGAGTCCCGGGGGCTCAGCGCCGCGCAACTGCGCGAGGTCCTCGCCGCCCCGCGCCTGCGCGCCAGCCAGGCGGAGGCCATCGCCCGCACCCTGGTGCTGGAGTTCCCCCAGTTGCCCCTGCCGACCCCGGTGCCGGTGCCGGTGACCGAGGTCGCGACCGCCCCGGCCACCCCCTGGCTGACCCTGACCTGCGACACCCTGGCGGGCGCCGCGACCGACCAGCTCAACCTCGATTTCGACTACGCCGGCCATCGCGTCCCCGGCCTGCCGGCGCTCACCCACAGTGTCCTGCCCGGCGGCGGCGGCACCGTGCGCATCCATCGCGACCTGGACGCAGAGCGCGGCGCCCTGGACACCCTCGCGGGGCTCGGTTTCGTCCCGGCCGTGAACACCCCGCCGCGCGCCGGCGGCCATCGGCTGCTGCCCGCCGCCACCAACCCCATCGAGCGCGCCGGCCACTGGTCGGCCCTGCTGCGCGACGGCCTCCCGGCCCTGGAGGCGGCCGGCTGGCGGGTGGACATCGCCGACAGCTTCCGCCTGCGCTTCGAGACGGCGGACTGGGACCTGGAGGTGGAGGAAGAGGCCGAGTCCGGGGGTAACGACTGGTTCGGCCTGCGCTTCGATCTCGATCTGGGCGGGCGGCGCATCCCGCTGCTGCCGATCATCGCCCCCCTGCTGGAGTTGGGTCTGGACGCGGAATTGCCGCAGATCATCAGCCTGCCCCTGGACCCGACCGGGACGGACCCCGCGGCGGCCCACCGCTATGTCGATCTGCCGGCGGCCCGTCTCAAACCCTTCATCGCGATCCTGCGCGACCTCTTCGACCGCGCCGCGCCGGGGGCGGACGGGCAACTGCGGATCTCGCGCTTCGACGCGGGGGCCCTGGCCGAACTCGAGGCCCAAGGCTATGCCATCCGCGGGGCCGAGCGGCTGCGCGAACTGGCCCGGCGCCTCAAGGACTTCACCGGCATCGAGTCGGTCGAGCCCCCGGTCGGGCTCACCGTGGAGCTGCGCCCCTACCAGCGGCGCGGGCTCGACTGGCTTCAGTTCCTGCGCGCCTGGAACCTGGCCGGCATCCTGGCCGACGACATGGGGCTCGGCAAGACCGTCCAGGCCCTGGCCCACCTGTTGGTGGAGAAGGAGGCCGGGCGGCTCGACCGCCCCGCCCTGGTGGTCGCCCCCACCAGCCTGATGGGCAACTGGCGTCGCGAGGCGGCGCGCTTCACCCCGGCCCTGCGCACCCTGGTCCTGCACGGGTCCGACCGGCATCAACTCTTTGATCGGATGCCCAATCATGACCTGGTGCTGACCACCTACCCCCTGCTGTCGCGCGACCAGGAGCGCCTGGCCGAACAATCCTTCCACAGTCTGATCCTGGATGAGGCACAGTCCGTCAAGAATCCCAAGTCCCAAGCCGCCGCCGTGGTCCGGGCGCTCAAGGCCGATCACCGCCTCTGTCTCACCGGCACCCCCATGGAGAACCACTTGGGCGAGTTGTGGACCCAGTTCGACTTTCTGATGCCCGGCTTCCTGGGCGATCAGGGCAGCTTCAAACGGCTCTGGCGCACCCCCATCGAACAGCACCACGACCATGGTCGCCACGGCCGCCTGGCGCAGCGTATCGCCCCCTTCATGCTGCGCCGCCGCAAGCAGGACGTGGCGACCGAATTGCCGCCCAAGACCGAGATCATCAAGAGCGTGACGCTCGGCGAGGCCCAGGCGGCACTCTATGAGGGCATTCGCCTGTCGATGGAGAAGCGGGTGCGCGAGGCGATTGCCGCCCAGGGGCTGGCACGCAGCCACATCACCATCCTGGATGCGCTGCTCAAGCTGCGCCAGACCTGTTGCGACCCGCGCCTGCTGCGGATCCCGGCCGCCGCCCGGGTCAAGGAGTCCGCCAAGCTGGAACTGCTGATGGATCTGCTGCCGGAGCAATTGGAAGAGGGCCGGCGCATCCTGCTCTTCTCCCAGTTCACCAGTATGCTCGCCCTGATCGAGACCGAACTCGATGACCGCGGCATCCCCTACGCCAAGCTCACCGGCCAGACCCGCAAGCGCGACGAGGCGATCGACGCCTTTCGCTCCGGCGCGGTGAGCCTGTTCCTCATCAGCCTCAAGGCCGGCGGCGTGGGGCTCAACCTCACCGAGGCGGACACCGTGATCCTCTATGACCCCTGGTGGAACCCGGCGGTCGAGTCCCAGGCGGCCGACCGGGCGCATCGGATCGGCCAGGACAAACCGGTCTTCGTCTATAAGCTCGTGACCGAGCAGACGGTGGAGGAGCGCATCCTCTCTATGCAGGAGCGCAAACGCGCGCTCGCCGCCGGGGTCTATCAGGAGACGGCGGGGGAGCCGGATTTGGGCTTCAGCGGGGCGGACCTGCAGGCACTGTTTGCGCCGTTGGCGCAGGCCTAGGTCGGCAAGTGAACGCCTTATCATCGTTCCGATCGGCGGCGATCGGTCCGCACGGCCGGACCCCGCGGGTTACGGTGAAAGTCGCGCAGCGACGCTGTGGGAGCGGCTTCAGCCGCGACGGGCCGCGCCGGGAACGCGGCATCGGCGTTCGCCGCAGTGCCGCAGCGCGGCCGCAGGCCGCTCCCACCAGGAACTTTCATGTTCCGGGGTGACGGGCACCCCCTCATGGCCGTTAGCCCGTAGGGTCCGCTGTGCGGACCAAAGGCCGCGCCGCCAGCCGCGTCTCCAGGATGACGATCCGCAGGCTGCCCGCCGCCGCGCCCCGCACGGGCAGGACCTTGGCCCTGGAGTCCAAGGCTTGTTGCGAGCCGTAGGATGGGCAGAGCGCGGCGATGCCCATCCTACCCTCTGCCCAGCCTACGCCCTTTGCACCCGCCCAACCGACCGGAGGTCGAGGCTTCAGTCGGACGGGGCGCCGCGGCCCGCTAAAGCGTCGGCCTCCGGTCCCGGAACCTGCCGCATCAGCGCTGCCGACGGCCGACAACTGGACGCACGGTTGCAGGTGGTCCCGGCCGCTGCGGTACCGCAAGCCGACGGACCTGCCCGCCGACCTGCAGGAACCGGCCAGCCCCCTCACACCACCGCCTGGCTCGTCGCCCAAGGCGAGAACGCCCGGTCCTGGCGCCCGGATGCCTACCAAGCATCAATGGTCTGCGCGACACCTACGCCAGGCTGTTGCTGATGATGGACAAGCGGGCAGGCGCGTGATCGCCGTGGGGACTCGCGCTGGCATCCGGCGTGCTGGTGGTCTATATTGCGTACGCAAATGTTCAACAACTGAGGTTGTCATGAGCCTGCGTGTCGGTATGCGTGAACTGCGGGAAAAACTGTCCGATTATCTGGAATCGTCGGTGCCGATCGCGGTGACCCGGCACGGCCAGACCATTGGCTTCTACATTCCGGTGCCCAAGCGTGCGACCCAGTCGGAACGCGATGCCATGCTCGACGCCGGGCGGCGGATGCAGGAAGAGCTGATCCGGCTCGGTATCACCGAGGACGAACTGGTCGCGGATTTCAAGAATCGGCGCAGGTCGCGGGATGCAGTCTAAACGCCTCGTCATCGATGCCAATATTCTCATCCGGGCAGTTTTTGGCCGACGTGTTCGCGAATTGATTGGACAAGCCGGCGAAGACGTTGCGTTTTACGTGGCCGAGGCGAACTTTGAAGAGGCAAGTCATTATCTTGCAGAATTAGCGCCGCGACGAGGAATTGACGACGCCGTCTGGCGATCCTCACTTGCCACCGTGATGATGTCGATTCAGCTCGTTGGGCAGGAGGAGCTTGTACTTGTCGAAGCGGAGGCTTGCGCCCGCATTGCCCAGCGAGACGAGAGAGACTGGCCGGCGCTGGCGGCTGCCCTTCTGCTGGACTGCCCAATCTGGACCGAAGACCAGGATTTCTTCGGCACCGGCGTTCCGACTTGGACGACAGCAACGGTCGAGATTTACTTGAGGGCATCTTGAATGTGACCGCCCAGATCCATAGAGAAGTTGTTGGCACGCACCACCCCGAGCCAGTTGGCGATACACCAGAGTCAGAACCCTTTTTGTCGCTTCTTGTCGTGGCCCGTTTTTCAAGCGATGGCTTGAATCCCTTTCTTCTCGATGACGGTCAAGAGCCGCAGCGCCGGCGCGGTGGGCTGCGGATCATCTACTACCTGCTCACCGCCGACTGCCAAGTCTGGTTTTTCACGATCTACGACAAAGACGAGGCGGCCGATCTCAGTCAGGATGAGAAGCATGCCTTACAGCAGGCCATTCAAGCCGAACTGGCGCAACGGAGACCGAAGCGATGACGGGTAAACGCAATCTGTTCGCCGAGATTATGGATGGGGTGGGGGCGATGCAGGCGCAACGGGAGGGCAAGATCACCCTGCGCACGATCGAGGTGGAAGACCTGCCGCCGCTGCGGATCGATGCGGCGCTGATTCGGGAAACCCGGGAGGGACTGAATGCGTCACGCGCGGTCTTCGCCCGCAGCCTGCGCGTAGCGCCGCGCACCCTGGAGAATTGGGAGCAGGGGCGGGCCACGCCCAACGCACAGGCCGCGGCGCTGATCCTGATGGTGCGCCAAATCCCGGATACCTTCGATATGCTCCGGTCGTTGGACAGCGAGGCGCCGTGACGACAATGTCTGGACGTAATAGCGAGCAGCCCGCATTTCATTCTTCGCCCGTCGATATCGCGATTCTTGACGAATAAACGTGGCGCGCCCCTGATTACGCTCGGGCGTATCGGCGCACCCAGTCTTCTTCCAGTCGGTCGAGGCTGGCGCTTTTTGTCAGTACCCGCTCTCGAATCGGCCCCAGGTCATCCAGGTCATCCCAGCCCGCGACCTGGTGCATGCCGAACAGTTCGGCTTGGGCTTCAATGCCCCACCACCCGGAGAAATCGCCTTTTCGCTGCGCGCGATAGCTGGTACGCGGCTCGGCTTGCGGATCATTCGGGTCAAAGTTCGGCAGCGGCTCGATGCGCTGATTGATCCAGTACCCCAGTCGGCCGAACATCTCGCGCGCCTGCTCTGCGGCCTTGGGGCCGTCCTGGGCCATCCGACCCAGCCAAGCGCGCCCGGCGCCGAGATAGACGATGGGCTCGTAATGCGGGTCCATGCGCAGCAGTCGCCGCCAGGATGTAATCGGGTCGCCCTGGACAGCCTCGCGCTCGGCGCGGGCGAGGGCGTAGCGCACCCGGGCACTGCCCGGAAAACGTTGGACGGCACGGCGCAGCAGCGCCAAGCCATCAGCGAGTGCCCCGCCGTCAAGTTCCAGAAGGGCAGATTCCCCGGCGGCCACGGAATCCACGTCGACGGACGGCAATAGCCGTTGCAGCAGCACACCCGCACGCTCGCGGAATCGGCCGGGAGCGGCGTCGGGGTCGTAGGTTCCCAGCAATTCCCGGTGAACGCTCATTCGATACGCTACCAGAGCAATCATCTTGACGCAGATTTCTGTCTTCCAAGAATAATCCTCAGCACAATCTGCTGCTGAAAACTGGCATAGTAATTTTGGAC
>Ga0247840_10012377_pt1 | contig 10134 bp, 6 predicted proteins | sample LaCruzMarch2015__FD_192404 | JGI IMG/M metagenome (GOLD analysis project Ga0247840, IMG submission 192404) | Freshwater microbial communities from meromictic Lake La Cruz, Castile-La Mancha, Spain - LaCruzMarch2015_17m | ecosystem: Environmental > Aquatic > Freshwater > Lake | place: Spain...
GATCCCATAGCCGAGATAGGGGCCAGGAATGGAAAGCCCGACTCCGCCAACATCGTCCCAACCCAGATCATGGCCGGTCAAATAGTCGTCCATGGCCCGGATCCAGCCGATGATGACACCATCGCGTCCCGCTGCCGATTCCGTCGGGCGCTGCACGACATCCTGGCCCAGTGGTTCCCCGTCACCGCGCACGGCGGCAATTTTTGTCGTGGTCGCGCCGCTGTCGGTGCCCATGTAGATTTTGTTTTTCACGTTGGACATTGCAGTCAATCTTCCCGCTCCACTCGGCGTCAAGATGCTTCTGCCCGCCTTCCGAGCCTGAGTTCGCTGTGGCTTGTTTCGCCACGAAGTAGTGCCTCGTGTCCGATGGTGACCGGTCAGTTGGCCAGCGTGATGCCGTGGCGTTCGAGGGTGGTGCCGGTGGCTTGGTGGTAGCGGGCCACAGCGATATTGTAGTCGGCCATGGCGCGAATTTCGGAAATCGCCGCGGTCGCCAGGTCACGTTGGAATTGGAGGACTTCGAAAGTTGTGGCCGCACCGGCACGCAGGCGCGTCTCGCCCGCGGCGAGGGTTTCGGCCGCGAGGAGGCGGGCCTGCCGGGCGGCGTCGATCCGCTTCGACGCGGTCTCGACTTGGCCCGCGGCATTGTCGGCTTCGACCAGGATGCTTTGTTCGAGGCGTTTGAGTTCGACAATTTGCCGCGCCGCTTCGAGTTTGGCCGCTTCAAGGTCTCCCTGCCCGGTGTTGTTCGGAATAGGCACGCTGAAGATGCCGCCGACCGACCAGGCCAGGGCGCCATTTTCAATATTCTGATTGATGCTTTCGGAAAGGTCGTTGTCGATGCCGTTGCGGCCGAGGCTGGCCACCACGTCAAGTTGGGGCAGCGCGGCGTTGCGGGTGAAGACAACATTGATCTCACGCTTCTGCAATTCGAGCAGGGCGGCTTGGAAGTCGGGGCGTTTTTGAATGGCGGCAGCCAGATCCGCTTTGCGGTCCTGCGCGATGCCCGGCGCTTTGGGCGGCGGGGCGATGTCCAGACGGATGGCGAGCACGTCCTCGACGCGATTGGTCACGAGCTGTTTGAGGAAATTTTCGTCGTCGGCCTGTTGCCGCTCGGCGACCAGAACGCGTTCCTCGCGGGCGGCGACGTCGGTTTCGGCTTGCAGGACATCGAGCGGTGACATGACGCCGATCTCCGCGCGGCGCTGGTTGTCGGCGGCGAGCTGGGCGGCCAAGGAGCGGGATCGGCGTTCGACCTCTGCGTTGCCCCCCGAGAACCAGAGCTCGTTGTAGACCTCGGCTACCCGGGTCACGGTTTCGATCACTTGGCGGGCGTAAGCCCACCGCGAGATGCCCAGATCGGCACGCGCCAGGCGCACCGAGGCGAGGTTGACATCGGTGCCGAAGCCGCGGAGTAGCGGTTGCGTGACGGTGAGGCCGCCGAAGGATGCGTAGCGGTCCTCGTAGTCGTTGCGGGACGTTTGGCTGTTTTCCACCGTGACGCCGAGTTCATAAGTCAGGCCCCAAGGGGTGAGGCCGCCGATATTGGCGTCGGCAAAGTCACGAATGTTGCGGGTGAAGAGTCCGGGTTGGATGAGACCGTCCGCGGGCTGGGGCCCTGACGTGATGTCGAGCCCGGTAAGGTCTTCTTCGTTTTCGTTGCGGGTGTAGGCCAGGGTGAGCACCGGATCGAATTTACCTTCGGAACTGCGCAGCTTGGCGCGACTGACCAGCGGATCATAGGACGCACCGGCGATGGCGAAATTTTTCTGCAGCGCGAGTTGCACCGACTCGGGGTAAGTCACCGCGGCAAAGTATTCGTCCTCCGGACTGGCGGCCGCGGGGATGCTGCCGAGGAGCAGCAAAATGAGCAGGCGGAACGACATGGGGATTCTATTCGTACCGGAGCGCGGCAATCGGATCGAGACGCGAGGCGCGCCAAGCGGGATACAACCCGCTGAGCACCCCGACGGCGGTGGCAAAGCCGACGCTGATCAGAATGGCGGAGGGTTCGATGACTGGCGGGCTTTCCAGCGGGGCGACGCGCCCGAGCAAATCGAGCAGAACCACCCCGGCGCCGAGCCCGAGGAACCCGCCGATCATCCCGATGACTGTGCTTTCGGCCAGGATTTGGAGGAAGACATCGCGCCGGCGCGCGCCGACGGCCAGGCGCACGCCGAGTTCGCGCACGCGCTGGGCGATACTGGCCAGCATGATGTTGGCGATGCCGATGCCGCCGACGAGGAGGCTGATACCGGCAATGAGGCCTCCGGACAACTGGGTCGAGCGCAAGCTGGTTTCCATCCGTTCGAACCAGTCCTCGCGGGTATCGAAATCGTAGTCGTCGACCCCGCGGCGGGTGCCGCGCAGGAGGTTCTGCACCGCGGTGAGCGTTTCGTCGAAGCGTTGCAGGTCGCGCACGCGGAAGTTGAGGTTGTCGAGTTTGGCCATGGCCAGCGGCGGGGTTTCGGGCAGTCCGGACCGGAATTCGTGGTAAAGGGTGGAAAGCGGGACGACGACCGATTCATTTTTCCAACTGAACATATCGCGGCGTCCGGAGCCTCCGCTGCGTCCACTCATGGCAAACCGGGCCGGTGCTGGCCCGCCCTTGGCCGCGGCCTCGCGCCGTCGCCGGTCCTCTTCGCGTTCATAAAGGGCGAGCACTCCGACCACGGAAAAAGGGCGGTCGTTGATCGTGATGGTGCGTCCGAGAAATTCCGCATCTGTGCCGTGCTCGTCGGGCCAAAGCTGGGCGACTTTCGCGTCACCCAACACGACAACCCGGGCTCCGCGCTCCAGGTCGAGGTCGGTGAGGAAGCGTCCGGCCGCGACTTCGTGCTGCGAGACGGTGAGATTGTCCGGCCAGGTGCCGGTGACGCGGGCGCTCACGGTTTGTCCGTCCGGGGCGGAGAGGGTGGCCGGAATTTGCATTTCCGGCGCGACATGCGAGACGAGGTGCGGGAGACCGCGCAGGGCTTCGGCATCGGCGAGGGTGCGGCCGGGCGAGAGCGCGGCGAGGTCGGCGAATTCGAGCGAGACTTGTTTGTCATTTACGCCGACGCGTTCGAGTCCGCCCAGTTGCTGCATGGTGTTGCGCCAACCGGCGGCGATGCCGGCGGTCAGGGCGAACATGGCGAGCAGGCTGGCCACGCCGAGAATGACTCCGAGCATGGTGAGAAAACTGCGAAACTTGTGTTCGCGGATCTCCTCCAGGCCGATGAGAAGGCCGGAAAACCAGTTCATGTCGGGGTGTCCTTGACGATGCGCCCGTCGCGCATTTCCACGATGCGGGCGGCGCGGGCGGCGACGGCCGGGTCGTGGGTGACGAGCACGATGGTGCGCCCGGAGCGATGAAGTTCGGCCAGGAGCCGGAGCACGTCCGCCCCGTTGGCGGTGTCGAGATTGCCGGTCGGTTCGTCGGCGAGAATGAGGGCGGGATCGTTGACCAGAGCGCGGGCCACGGCAACGCGCTGGCACTGGCCGCCGCTCAATTGGGACGGACGGTGGGTCAGGCGGTCGGTCAGGTTGACCTTGGCCGCGGCGTCGAGCGCGCGCTGGCGGCGTTCGCGGCGGGGGACACCGGCGTAGACCAAGGGGAGCTCGATGTTGCTCTGCACGTCAAGGCGCGGCAGGAGATTGAAGGCCTGGAAAACGAAGCCGATGCTGCGGTTGCGCAAACGGGCCAGACGGTCGGAGCCGGCGGTGCTGATGTCCTCACCGGCCACGGTGACGCGGCCGGAGGTCGGGGTGTCGAGGCAGCCGACGAGGTGCATAAGGGTCGATTTTCCGCTGCCGCTCGTGCCGGTGATGGCGACAAACTCGCCGGGATCGATGCGGAGGCTCACGCCATCGAGCGCGGCGACCGGGTCGGGTCCGGTGCCGTAAATTTTGTGCACGTCAACGAGGTCAACGGCGGCGGAGGGTTCAGGAGTTTTCCTCATCGGGTCGGTTGAGCAGCACGGTTTCGCCTTCCTCCAGCCCGGACCGGATCTCGGCGTGGAAGAGATCGGTTGCCCCGACCTCCACGGGGCGCGCTTGAGGGGCGTCGTCGGGACGGGCTACGTAGACCACTTTGCCGTTGCGACTTTCGAAGACGGCAGCGAGCGGGACAGACACGGCATTGGTTGCCGTGGCGAGCGGCAGGCGGATGGCCACGGTCATGCCCGGCCGGAAAGCCGAGGTGTCGCCGCTGAGCACGGCCTGCACGGTAAAGCCTTTGACGTTGTTTTTCACGGTGGCCAAGGGGGCGATGAAATTGATTTTGGCCGTGGCCCGGATGGAGTCATCTGCCCCGCCGAGGACCTCGACCGTGTCGCCGAGTTTGACCTTGCCGATGTCGAGCTGGTTGACGTGCGCATCGACGATGAGGCTGGAGAGATCGGCCAAGGTGGCCAGGGTGGTGCCGGCATTGACGCTGACCGCAGGCACCACGATTTGGCCGGCAATGACCGGCACGGAGAGAATGGTGCCGTCGGCCGGTGCGGGGACGCGGGTCTTGGTGATGCGATCGTCGACCGTTTCCAGGCGGCGCTGCGCGCGCTCCTGCGCGTTCTCGGCGAGGCGATGGTCGGCATCGAGGTTTTCGTAGATTTCCTTGCTGATCAGCTTGGCCGCGAAGAGTTGGCGCGCCCGGTCGAGGTTGCCGGCCAGTTTTTCCACCGTGACGACGGCGCCGTCGATTTCCACTTGGGCCGAAGCGCGCTCGATCTGGAGGTCGCTGTCATCGATGACGAAAAGAAGCTCCCCCTTTTTGACCTCGCGCCCGGTTTGGGTCAGGACATCGCGCAATTTGCCCCCGACCTCCGGTTTGATTTCCACCTGGAAGGCAGGAGAAACATCGCCGCTGAGGCGGATCTCCTCCCGGATATCGCGCCGCTCGGCCTGCGCCGTGGGGACGTCCGGCGGCGGGGTTGTACCTTGCTCACCGCAACCGGACAGCGCGAGCAGGCAGGCAGGAGCGAGGCAGCGCAGGATCATCGTGGGGGCGAACAGCATCATAAGGAAGAACGACCCTGAAGTATCACCTCAGGATCCCAGCTGTGACAACTATGTCCGGTCGGGCTGCGGCTGGTTACTCATTTTCTTTCCGGTCTGCGAACAAGGCGGGCCGGCCAACTAGGCGAGACCCAGGCTTGCGAACGCGCCAGTGCCTGAAGGGGGGCAAGATAAAACGCGACGGATTTTTGGATTCGGGGTTAGATCATGTGTGCCTAATCTGCCCCGGACGCCATGGGACCAAGCTGCCGCCGCGCATTTGCTGCGGCGGGCGGCCTTCGGGGGCCGGCCGGAGGAGGCGGAAGGGTTGGCCGCCGCCGGGCTGGAAGGTGCGGTGGATCGGGTGCTGGCAGATAATGGACGCGGCCTGCCCTCGCCGCCGGTGACCGATCCGGCGGAGGAACGGCGGCGGCGCGAGTTGCGACGAGCCTTGCGAAGCGAGGAGCCGGCGGCCCGCCGGGAATTCGGGGCCTACAACCGGGCAATGAACGAAACTTTCGAGGCCATGAGAACTTGGTGGCTCCAGTGCATGCGGGCCGAAGGTGCCGGGGTGCGCGAAAAATTGACGCTTTTCTGGCACGGGCATTTTGCCACCAGCCAGACGAAGGTGCGGTGCAACCATCTGATGCTCGGGCAAAACGAGACATTCCGCCGTCTGGGTATCGGGCCGTTCCGTGAACTTTGCGCCGCGATGGTGCGGGATCCGGCCATGCTCGTCTGGCTCGATGGCAGACAGAGCCACGGCAAGGCGCCGAACGAGAATTTCGCCCGCGAGATCCTCGAGTTGTTCACTTTGGGCGAGGGCCATTACACGGAGGAAGATATCCGGGAAGCTGCGCGGTGTTTCACCGGATGGACGGTTAATTCGGCGAACGGCCAAAGCGTTTTCGTGCCCAAGCGCCATGATAACGGACGGAAAAAGCTTTTCGGCCAAGCGGGAAAATTCGGGGCGGAGGACGCGGTGGAGGTGATTTGCGCGCAACCGCGCTGCGCGGAGTTTCTCGCGGCCAAGCTGTGGGAATTTTACGCTTATCCGCGCCCCGAGCCCGCGCTGGTCAAGTCGCTGGCCGCGCATTACCGGAAAACCGGTCTGCACACCGGCGAATTGCTGCGCATGATTTTTACCCACCCGGAATTTTACTCGCCGCGGGCCCGTGCGACGCAGGTCAAAAGTCCCGTGCAATGGATGGTGCAAGCTGCGCGCGAAACCGGACGCCAACTTCTGCCGCCCGGCGTGGCCCTGCCGCTGGCCGCGGAGCTGGGGCAAAATCTTTTCATGCCGCCCAGCGTCAAGGGCTGGGATGGCGGCACGGCTTGGATCAATAGCGCCACGCTCATCCGGCGGAGCAACACGGCACTTTTGTTCTCCACAGCCGCACCGCCGCTGCCGCTCGAGGTGCAATCGCTGGACACAGCGGCTTGGGCCGCGGTGGCGCCGCCCGAGATGCGCCATGACATGGTGGCGCTGGGCCGGCGGCTGGAGAAAGTGTTCCTCACCGTGCCGCCTGGACCGGCCACGCGCCAACGCTTGGAGGCAGTGCTGGAGCAAGTTGATTTCCCCTGCAGCGACGAAAACGTGCGCGAAGCATCGGTCGTCCTGCTCGGCTGCCCCGAATACAACCTGTGCTGAAATCATGACCGACCCGTTTTTCACCCGCCGCAAATTCCTCCGCACCGTCATCCTCGGCGGCGCCATCGCGCCGACCGTGCCTTCGTTCGTCAACCGCACCTTTGCCGCCCTCGACGGCGTGGCTGGGGCCTCTTTCACCCCGGCGACAGGCAAGGACAACACCATCCTGGTCGTCATGCAACTCGCCGGCGGCAACGACGGACTCAACACCGTCATCCCCTACAATGATGACGCGTATTTCAAAGCGCGTCCGGGCCTGGCCATTCCTGCGGCCAAGGTCCACCGCCTGGATGACCGTTGCGGTCTGCACCCGTCGTTGGAGAATCTGGCTTCCTTGCTCGGGGAGGGGCAGGCCTCGATCGTGCAAGGTGTCGGTTACCCGAACCCGAACCGCTCGCATTTCCGTGCCACCGAGATCTGGCAAACGGCGAGCGATGCAGACAAAAACGAGGCGCACGGCTGGCTCGGGCGTTATTGCGATGCGGCCTGCTCCGGCGAAGATGCCGGGGCGGGCATCGCCATCGGAGACCAGTTGCCGCAGGCCCTGCGGTCGGAGTCCGGCCAGTCGATCGCCATCGGGGCGCCGCAGGACTACCAATTCCAAAGCGGCATGGATCCCGCAGCGATGGAACCAGACGACGATGCGGGGGCGCCAGCCGGCGGATCGATCGACATGCTTTTCGGCGCGTCCGATCCGGACGTCAACGTGGCGGATTTTCTGCAGCGCACCGCGCTGGATGCGGTGGCCTCGTCGACCCAAGTGCAGGATATTCTGCGCAGAGCTCACCGCGGCGCGGATTATCCCGCGACCGACCTCGGGCGGCGATTGCGTTTGGTGGCACAACTGATCGGAGGCGGCATGACTTCGCGGGTCTATTATGTTTCGCTCGGCGGCTTTGACACGCACGCCAATCAGGCGGGTGCCCACGAGCGCCAGTTGGCGGTGTTTGACCAAGCAGTCGGGGCCTTTTGCCGCGATATGAAGGAGCAGGGAAATTTCGACCGCGTGATGATGCTCACCTTCAGTGAATTCGGACGGCGCGTGGCGCAGAATGCGAGCAAGGGCACCGACCACGGGGCGGCCGCGCCGCTTTTTCTTTTCGGCGGCGCACTCCAGGGAGGCCTGATCGGCAAGCATCCCAGCCTGACCAAACTCCACCGCGGTGATCTCGTGCACCACACCGACTTCCGTAGCGTCTACGCCACACTCTTGGACCAGTGGCTGAAAACCCCGTCTGCCGCGGTCCTTGGCCGCAGGTTCGGCGATCTGCCGCTGCTGCGCGGGTGACCTGAGAAGTCGAGGCCTGCTGTGTGCGAGGTGGCACGGTGGGCCATGAGCACCGGGGTTGAAGCATGACGGCGCGACCCGGTCAGGTGCAGTCAAAGTGGAGGTCCACTTGCCATGCCGGCAAAACGGGGTAAATTCGAGGTTAAGTCGATTCTACCCAAAGCATTTCGTGTTTTCCTTCAGAATTTTCTTCCGCCTTCTTCTGCTCGTGGTGGTCCCGACAGCCGAAGCGCGTATCGGGCTCGCCCTGCCGTATGATCCTTCGTCCGGCTACTACGCGGCGGCCGAGGGTTTGTTGGGAGAGGAGTTCAAGGGTGCGTTGCAGGGCAGGGATCATTCGCCGGGCGATTTTGCCGAGGCCTCGAGGCGAAAGTCTCCAGGGAGTTTCCCAGCCCGCTCCCAAGGGCTTGGAGCAGCCATGCTGAATTGGGTGGGCTCTCCTCTTAAGTCACGAGCCAAGAGGGCTTCCTGCGTTGGAAAAATCAGCTTTTGGCGCTCGATTAAGTTGTGATGAGGACTTTTCTCCCCATAGGCAGGCGTTGGTTTCTCCCCCAAGCGATAAGGCTTGGGCTAGGGATATGGTTGTTCGGGGCGTTTGCTGGCTATGCCGGCACGGTAAGTGACCTCATGGATCGGGTCATTGTGGCGGGAGGGACGACGGGACCGATGGATTTTACTTTGTCCGATTTTGATCCGAAGCAGACGATTCGGACTGTCGCCGCCAATATTACCTCGGGAAACAATCAAACCTATGAGGCGCCGGGGACGCGAATTTTGCAGGGGTTGCAGCCTGACGTGGTCATGATTCAAGAGTTCGATGTGAATAGTAGTAGCACCGCGGATTTACGTAACTGGGTCGATTCCACTTTTGGTCCCGAGTTCAACTACTTTCGGGAGAACTATAGTGGAATTCCCAATGGGGTGATTAGTCGATGGCCGATTGTGGCCTCGGGATCATGGGACGATACCACCATCGGTGATCGGGGTTTCGCCTGGGCCCGGATCGATATTCCCGGGGAGAAAAATCTGTGGGTGGTCAGCGTCCATTTGAAGGCTTCCAGCGGCTCTGCTAGCCAGCGGCAGACTCAAGCTGGGCAATTGGTGGCCTATATTCAGGCCAATGTGCCGCCCGAGGATTATCTTTTGCTAGGAGGGGACTTTAACACCTTCAGCACGAATGAAGCATGTGTCCGTACTTTAGGCGCTCTGCTCACCACCGCTGCGCCGCATCCGGTGGACCAAGCTGGAGATCCAGACACCAATGCCAATCGCAACGAGCAGTATGACTGGGTGCTCGCGGAGCCGGAGTTGGATAGCTTGGAGACACCGGTGAAAATCGGGGCTCTCTCTTTTGCTCATGGGCTAGTTTTTGATAGTCGGAAATTTACCCCACTCAATTCGGTCAGCCCGGTGCTCTCCGGCGACAGTGGAGCGAGCAATATGCAGCACATGGCGGTGGTGAGGGCTTTCGCGGTGCCGGCCTTGGAACTGCTCACCGTGACGGTGAGTAGCAGTAATCCGACCTTGGTGCCGATTGCCAATGTTGTGGTCGGTGGCACTGGGGTAAACCGGACGGTGACAGTGACGCCAGTGGCCAGCCAGGTCGGCACGGCGACGATCACCTTGACTGTGGGGGATGGGGTTTCCACGGCGAGCGATACCTTTGTCGTGACCGTCGGCGCGGCCCCCGTCATCACCTCGACCAGTAGTTACAGTGGAACCGTGGCGGTGGCCGGGACAAACTATGTCACCGCGACGGGCACGGGGCCGATAAGCTACGGAGCGAGCAATTTGCCGGCCGGCTTAAGCCTACTTTCATTCAATGGGATGATCATTGGCACGCCGACTCAAGCGGGCTTTCAGCAAGTCGTGTTGACCGCCTCCAACTCGTACGGCTTAAACCTGCGGACGAATTCCTTTTTCGTCGGTAAGGGGACAGCGACGATCACCCAAGTGCCGGCGGCTTCCGCCATCGCGGCTGGACAGCCACTGAGTGCTTCCGTTTTGACTGGTGGGTCGGCGAGCACGGCCGGAACCTTTGTTTGGACGATGCCGAGCTCGGTTCCTGCTGTGGGGACGGCCAGCTATGGGGTAACCTTCAATCCGAGTGATACGGCCAGCTACCATCCGGCGGCGACCACGGTCGCTGTGACCGTGAACCCGGCGGGGAGCACTTACGGTGGCTGGTTGGCTGGGGAGAGCGCGTCGGATAGGGCGCTCT
>Ga0247840_10012390_pt1 | contig 10128 bp, 10 predicted proteins | sample LaCruzMarch2015__FD_192404 | JGI IMG/M metagenome (GOLD analysis project Ga0247840, IMG submission 192404) | Freshwater microbial communities from meromictic Lake La Cruz, Castile-La Mancha, Spain - LaCruzMarch2015_17m | ecosystem: Environmental > Aquatic > Freshwater > Lake | place: Spain...
GCGAACGTGGAAAGAAAAACCGTCATGTGTATCAAAACGAGGGCCATGGAGAAGGAAAACCCCGCAATTGGCGCAAATACGTGCACGCTGAAATCAACGGCGCGTATAATGTGGTGCGCAAGGCGTTTGAGTGGTTTTTCTTTAACGAAAGACTCTCACTGGACTACGATTTATATTGGCTGAGCCCGAAACTGGGCGTCACGCCAATGCAGCTTTCTTTGAGGTAGAATTAGACACCTACCGGCCGGAAATTTTATTTCCGCGCAAGTCTACTACGCGAACGCGTAACAAGCGCGGTTCCTCAGGCTCGCAGTGCGAACGCGAACGCGCTTCCCGTTGTTGTAGCGCACCGTGGTCCAACACGGCGCCGAGCAAACGACCCAGACGGTCTTGCCAGACGAGAGGTTGATGAGCTTTGTGTTCTTGCCCAAGGTTGCAGCCTGGGCAATAGTTGTGGTGACGGGTGATTTCGAACGAGTGTTTTTCATAACAAATCCAAAATACGAGAATCGGAGGGGAAACCTTTAAAAAATCTCTTTCTTTTCTCCATTTAACTGATTTTCGTAGATCTGGTATATTAATGAGATGCTCAATCTTGCTGAAATAACCGTGCCGGCGCCAAGTCCGTCAGACGAAACCGCCGAGGGGCTCAACCCACAGCAAAATGAGGTCGCAAATTCCAACGATAAGTATGCTGTCGTTTTGGCCGGTGCTGGAACGGGGAAGACGAAAACGGCAGTATCATGGGTGGCTCGAAAAATCAGGGCAGGTGTGCGGCCTTCCGCAATCGCAATGTTGACGTTTACAAAAAAAGCGGCCGCCGAGATGCTGACAAGAATCTCCCAAATCACAGGGCCACAGTCAGGACTGTTTGCGGGCACGTTTCACAGCTTCGCTTATCGTGCGCTTCGGGTAAACCCGCATGCATTCGGATTTGCTACGAACAAAATATCGCTTTTGTCGCCTCGCGATGGATTGGACGTTTTGGAGCAAGAACTCAACAACCAGGACATTCAAGTTACTCGCCGCGTGCGCAGTGAAGACCTTCAAATAGGTGACAAAGCTGATGACGAAGAAAACGAAGAGGGTGCGCCGCCGCCTAAGAAGATTCGTGTTTTAAAGAACGGCAAGATGTCACTCCAAGACATTGCTGCGATTATTTCGGATGCGTTGAATCGCGCCGCGTCACCAGGGGAAGCCCTTCTGCAAGCCTCGGGGTCGTCGCATCTAGTTGATGCATATGATGGATATGTGGCATTCATGTTGCAGCATGGAATGATTGACTACGACCACTTGTTGACGTTTTTCTTGGCCGGCCTAAAATCGCAGCCGGAAATGCTAGAGTGGTTGGGGAGCACATATGAGTATTTGCTTGTTGACGAGGTGCAGGACAACAACGCAACACAATTTGAAATCGTTTCACTCCTGCCAATTCCACACAAAATGTTGATCGGCGACATACAGCAGTCGATTTACCGTTTTCGGGGCGCGTTCCCGCAAGGGGTTCTAAATTTCATCGATGCAAACCCCGGGTGCAAGGAATATCGACTGGAGCGTAATTACCGTTCAAAGCAAAACATACTAGACATCGCAAATCACGTTGTTCAGACCTCGGATAAGGCATTAACCCTTGTTGCGCATCGTCAAGGAACGGGCAATATCGTTGAGAGTGCGTGCTACGGCCCGGAACATCTAGCAGACGCAATGCATCGAATCGTCGTTGACCAAGCGCAAGCGAGCGGTGAAGAGAATGTGGCGATTCTATCGTGGACGCTAAACTCACCTGCGCTATTTTTCTTAGAACAGTCTCTCAAGCGAGAGGGAATCCAGTGCCGCCGCGTCGGCGGGAAAGGGGTGCTTGGTGCAAAGGAGGCACTGGATTTTTGTGCCTTTCTACGGGTTGCACATAATGAAAGGGACGTCCTTGGAATGCGCCGCATTCTCCTGCTAATGAAAGGGGTTGGAGGTAAAACGGCGAACTCTCTTATGCGTGAAATTAATGCCTGCGGAGCGGAGCCTGAGAAATGGCGCCTAGCTGACAAGGCCCGCGACACACAAATGTCGCTCGTGCGAACATCAATTGCGCTATTACGCTCAAAAGAAACATCGTTTGAGGCCGGCCTCAAAGCCACATTAGATAGCCTTCGCGCTCTTTACGAGCAACGCTATCCTGAGGATTGGGAAGAAAAACTGCAAAAGCCCAAAATCATAATGAATTACTGCCTCGCTCAAGGGTTAACACTTGAGGAAGCCATTGAGGAATTTGTGTTGCCAAAAGCAGACCCAAAAGATGATGGTTCTCCAAAGGTCACAATTTCAACTATTCACTCCGCAAAGGGACTGGAATGGGAAAACGTAACGCTTATCAATATGGGCGACAAAGAGTTCGGCCACAGCGATACAGCCGAGGACGAGCTTGTGCGGTTGATGTATGTCGCAATCACGCGCGCAAAAAACACCCTGGTTATGCTGCGAATGGGTCAAAAACACCGATTTCTACAAGAAGCAAATGTCTAAAAGAAAGCTGTTTTAGGTTTTTGCGCTGTGCAGATTTTAGGTTTTAATGCTAACTTTCTCCGAAAGTTCGGAGTCGGATTTTTTCTTTTGGCTACGCCCGGGTAGCGAATCAGTAGGTGGTTCAACTAAAAAATGCAGTCGAACCTTCCTTTTCTTTCGTGTCTTTTTTGTTTCAACGGTAATGCCGTCTTCAAACGAAGCTTTAACTATTTTGCCTCCATTCTTAGAGAGATATTTTTTCGCTGCTTCGGTTTCTTCCTCAAGCTTTGTAATCACTTTTCTTAGGCGGTTGCCCTTGTCGCCAGATGTAAGCCTCCCGAAGTCAACTCCTTTGCCGTTGATATAGGCTATGGCGTGTGTCCCATCAGGAGATTCGCGTAGCCGAAACTGAGCCCGTCCAGGCAATGAGACCACGGCTGTTTTCGGAGAGGGCGTGGTAATGAAGATGTTTTGCCCGAAAGCGGCCCGCAGATTAGCGACAGCCTCCGTAACTTTCACCGGCGGCTCTGCACCAAGAACGTCAAACCGCAACCCGGTCGCGCCTTGCCCACGCTGCGCAATGCGCTTTGGCGTTTTTCGCGCAGAAGAGGGCTTGGTGCGCAGCCCACTGCCCGTTGTAAATATTTCCATGGTAAAAGTATAGTCAACTCAACCTCCACCGTCAATCAAAACAAGATTGCAGCCTAGTAGCGGGTTACTACGGGAGGGCCCACCTTAGGCGGAGCTATCTCTCGTTTTAGAATGCCGCCAGAAAAAATCGCAGCCGCTCCACGTCCGGCCAACCTCGCAATCTTCTCCCCCAAAACACGCGGCCCCTCGGCCTTCTCTGTCCCCAAAATCCCAGCGATTGTCTCTTTTCCGATGTCACCAGAATGTAAGTCCGGTTGTAAGCTGGCAGGAACCCCGCCGCTTCCGCGTCCAAGACCTTTCCCTGTTGCAAGAATCTCCATAATGGTAGAAATAGCTGTATGCTAGCGCCCGTCAAGCAAGTGTGTTGTGTTTGCTATGGATTGGTGATAAGTAAGGGAAATGAAAATGTTCTATCTTGCGGCGCTGCTTATAATGTTTGCCGGCGACCTACGCGCGCAAACAGCAACAAGCACCGGCACAGGATTCCATATTACACCTACAACAATACTGACCTGTGCCCACGTAATCGCTAACGCCAAGAACATCGAGGTAGTAGATTCCAGAGGCATAAAAAAGACGGCCACAGTAATGGCACAAGACCTGGTGGCGGACTTGGCAATATTACGAGTGTCAGGAACCGCACCCGGTATCCTTCAAATAGCCCAGCCTAAAACCGCTGCGATTATGGACCCTATCATGGTTGTGGGGTTCCCGTTATCAAGTGCGCTCGGACCGGAAATATCAGCATCCGAAGGAAGAATTAATTCAATCCGAATATCACCCACCGGCCCTGTAATCCAGATAGACGCTGTCGTAAATCCGGGAAACAGCGGTGGGCCAGTGTTGAACTCACAGGGAAATGTCGTGGGTGTCGCCCAGGCAAAAATGGAAGCAGTTTCGGTATTCGGGGGAGAAACTATTACGGAGCGCCTGAATTTTGCGGTTCCCGCTGAGACGATTGTCGATTTTTTGTCGCGTCACGGTATATCGTCGCTGGCTGCATCTAAAACGAACAAAAACCAACGCGAGATATTTCAGAAGGCGCAAGCGGCAACCGTTTCAATTAGTGCGAAAGCTTCTGGGGGGGCCGCACAAATTCTCGATGCTTCGCCTCAAATTGCCGCCGCCAGAAAGCGGGTTCTGCGATGGTGCGAAGACTTTGTTGCGGCCCTGGATGGAGCAACAGCAGAAAAAGAGGCGTCGTTTTTTGGGAGGGCAGTAGATTACCAAAGTTATGGAACTATCACGGCGCAAAGCCTCAAAGAAATTATAGCCGCAAACAGAAAAACCTGGCCCAATAGAAAAATGGCGTTGTCGGAATTCGGAATTATTCAGAAAAACGACACGCTCGACACAGCGGGAATTACGATGAAAATCAACACACTTATGCGCGGCCCTAGAAACACACGACAGCAAGGGTTTAAGCGGGTAACGGTATTGCTTGCGAACTTCTCCAAAAAGCCTGAAATTGTTTATTACCGGGAAGCTTTTGAGTGATTATCGCGGCAGGCCGCCATAAGTGTCTTTGATAAAAGCGTCAACTTCTTGCGGATTTGCATTTAAGCTTCTTCCAACAAGCCAATCCCATGTAGCGGTCTTGACCTTGCCTATGTCTTGCCCCGCGATACCAGGGATAGCCTGCATAATCGTATGACCACTGGCTAAGGAATTCAGTTTTTTGTTAAGCTCTTTTTGGTCGCCCCACTTCGTGGCCTCAACGTCAAGTTTTCCCATTTGCTCCATAACAAATTGTTCATCATGCAAGTGCATGCGGCATCTGGAGTCAGCCAAAATGGCGTCCTTGATAGCGGGCCAATTTTCGCTCAGCCGCAAGGCAACCCGTGTCGGCTTGCTCATCTCAGCCAAAATATGCCCTTTCATATGCTCGCGACAGACATCCTCGCACAGAGTGGTTAGGTGCTTAGGCCAGTGCAATCGCTCAGCAATAGCAGGAATCATTTCAGCGCCGACTGCTTCGTGGCCGCGATAGGTGGGCTTCCCTTGTGGGCTCGTTTCATGCGTTTTAGCCTTTCCGATATCGTGTAGGAGAATAGCAAGATTGTGTTCGGGAATCTGGCTATCTGAAACATTGAGCGCGGCCATCGTGTGTTCAAAAACCCCTCCTTCTGGGTGATGCTCAGGGGCATGCGGAAGCCCCTTAAGGGCGACGACTTCCGGCAAAAAACCTGGTAAAAGGTTCATTCTGTCACAATGGTTAATGAATTTTGCCAGGCTTTTCCCAGACTGCGAGGCCTTGAGTATCTCCTTCGTAATACGGTCTGGCGCAACATCATTAAGCCGAATAGCAAACCCCCGAGCTGCGGCTACGGCCTCGCCATCCAGGTCGAAATCAAGAACAGCAGCAAACCGCGCGGCTCGAAGCATCCGGACAGGGTCCTCCGCGAATCGGTCCATGGAGCATCCGACGCATCGAACAATCCGATTTTTGATATCCGATTGCCCGCCCCACGGATCTTCAATCTTCCCGTCGTGGTGCATGCCCATTGAGTTAATGGTGAAGTCGCGTCTGGCGGAGTCCAGTTTAAAGTCTTTCGTTGTGGTAACAGTGTCGGGCCGCTTGCCGTCACTATACCCACTTTCTTGACGATAGCAGGTCACTTCAAATCGCTCGTCTTCAAAGGTGACAACAGTAACCCCAAACTCCTCTCCGCGCCCGACGCCGTCTGCTCCAAAAGCCTCTTTAATAAGCGGCAGAGAAAGATTGTGCGCGATATCGACATCGCTGCATTCGCGCCCTAGCAATACGTCTCGAACGGCCCCGCCTACGACAAGGGCTTCGCCGGATGGATCGAGCGATTCAATTTGGCGGCACAGGCGCTGGGCTTTATTCAGTAGATGACTCATACCCAACAAGAATACTTCGCCACCCCCCAAAAAACAACAGGGACTAAACAAAAGGGGCGCAACAGCAGTGCCCCCCTACGCGGAAGAGGTTATTTGGGCTGGACGTATCCCTGCTCGACAAGATAGGTAGCCAAGCTGATTTCGTTGTTGCCGTAGAGAACAGAGTCGGTGGCGCCGTCAAGAATTGCGCGGTTGCGTCCGTCGTTCAGAATTTTTGCGTTTGCATCAGCCGCCCGGTTGTCTGCGTCCGTTCGTGCGGATCGCAAAGCAGGAATAGCAATAGAAACAACAATGACGAGAATGGCAACGCCAACAAGGATTTCGACGAGAGTGAAGGCTTTGGAAAATGATTTCATAAGATGGTTGGTGTTTGGAGTGATTCGTATTCCTTATCCTATGCCTTGTTCGATGTCAATGTTAAAAAAGAACACCCTGGGTAAAAGTTTCCATTGTCGGCGCGGGTGCGGGGTTTCCCCCGGCAAGAGGAGAAACCGCTGGCTCGGGCGGCGCGGAAATTTGGGCGCCCGCCTGCTGCTGGCGAGATTCCAAATAATCAAATCGCGCCGCAATGGACTTAAGACCCCGTTTGCTCAGATACTCGGAAAGTTGTGCGTGGTTTGGGGCAATAGGGCGGGGGACTTCGCAGTTGACTTCATGAAGAGTGGTAACTGTCAAATACTTGCGAAGAGAATCCGCATTTTCTGTGATAACTTTAGAAAAACGTGTTGGCTCAACGGAGTCCGCATTTTTAATGAGCGACTCAATGTCCCCAAACTTTTTGAGCCATTTAACAGCCGTCACCGGCCCAACTTTTGGTAACCCCGGAATGTTGTCGCTGCTGTCTCCTGTGATTGCCAAAAAAGCAGCAACCTGTGAGCAGGACACACCAAAATGGTCCTCAACCTCTTTAACACCGCAAATTCGCCAATCTCCGTTCTTAGGGCTTTTAATCTGATGGACTTTTTCGTTAACGCACTGCCCAAGGTCTTTATCGTCGCTAACGATATACACCCGTTCACCGCCCCATTTTTTAGCAATGGCACCAATAATATCGTCTGCCTCGGTCTGGGGCATTTTTATGCTTGGAATTCCAAACAGAGGCGTCGACTGATACGCGTCCTCCATCTGCTCCGGTAGCCCAGGATATTTTTTTGTCCGATTGGCCTTGTAATCCGGACAAGCATCATACCGCGCCTGCTGAACTCCCCCATCAAAAACAGCAACCATCAGTTCAGGCTGATAAACCTCACGAAACCGCAAGAGGGTGCGATACCACCCTAACAGGGCACCCGTCGGGGTGCCGTCTGGTGCCGTGAGCCCACCCTCCTGGCGAGCTGCGTCCGCATGATACGAACGGTGGAGAACATTGCTGGCGTCGAATAATATACAGGTTCCGGTCATTTTGGAAGAATGGCTCGTTGGTCGCTGCTGCGTCAAGGATTGTTTTCAACGCCCGCTGAACCGTGTGAAGAATAAGCAATTTCCTTTAATATGTCCGCCGCCGGCCCGGTAATAATCGGCGCCCGCTCGGCTTTAATGTCAAGAGCATCTTGGCTTTCGGGGATTTCTGGGAACGCAGTGTATGTAAAGGTTTCTTCTTTGACGAGCGGTGTGGGGTCAAATTTCACCTTTGGCGCTACGCTAACAGCGGAATCCTCACTTGGCAGGCGCAAGACATATATCCCGCAAGCAACAGCAATCAGAGATACAAGGAAAAGGGCTTTCTTCATAAAACAATATTACCACATTTTCGTGGGCTTACCAAATTAAACACTCAACCCGGCTTTTTTGCGTTCCCTTCTCGCGGCGGCAAGTAGTCTGTCAATAATGTGAGCAGCAGCCGGGTTTTTGTCGTAAAGCTCCCGCAAAAGCTCAGGGGACTTGTTACACTCACGAACCCCAACGGTTTTCCCGCGTATTTCCGGAAGCAAATACTGGATAGAAGATTGACTCAAAAGGCCGTCAGCAGGAACAAACTGGGTGCCATCGCCAGCGTGCGGCTCAAAAACAACATCTATTCCACGGGACCGCTGGTACGCCAAAAAAACTTCTTTGCGTAAATCATAATTCGACGATGTTCTGGCAATGGAAACCATTCGGCACCCTACCCCATGCCGGCCAAATGCACAAGACAGCAAACAAGCAAGGTTTGTTTGGATTAGTTTGGTCAAACAACTGCCTGGAACTGCCCGTCGCGCAACAGCCACTTCGTGATACCTGGAATCTCAATAGGCTTCTCGTCAGCCTCGGTTCCTTTCAGTGTCGAAAGCAGAAGAATATGTTCGAAATCAGGGGCCATTTGCTTCATCACAAATTTCATAACAGTTGGCTTGTTTTGCGAATCCAAGATGTCCATGCCATCCAAAACCAGCAAAGGCGATTTCGCCGCTTTGGCAATAGCCGCCATAACAGCGGCGAGCAGGCGCCACTTCGTTGATTCGCTTAAAAGATCGATTTCTGCGCCGCCAAGACAAATTTCGTTGTCAGAGGAAAGCGTAAGTTCGCGCCCATTGAGAATCGGTGCAGCGTAGGCCGTTACATTTTCAAGAAAATCGCGTGCGGCATGTGCCTTTCGTGCGGAAATGGTTTCTTTAATGGTGCGTGAAATCGCATCAAAAGAAGCCCAACGGTCTGCTGTTGCAGCGCTCCGTTCAGCATGTTTGGCGGCGTCGGAAATGTATGCATCCCACACAGCCATCTTATTCTGGATATCGGAAATGGTCGAGGTGGCGAGTTCGCGGGTTTTCGCGTATTCAGGGAGTTTGCGGCTCATTTTGCTGATGTTAACTTGCGTAACCTCAATAAATTCCTTCGCAGCCTCAATTGTTGGCTCCCTCAACGAATCCCGAAAAGCAGCAGTTTCATCAGACAACACGGGCAGCCGACCGAGGGCGGCCGGAGCCGGATTGTCAGCAAGAATGCCGGTAGCTCCGGCAATGCTTTCGGCAATCATCTCCAAAGAAGCTTCCAGGTGTTCACTCGCAGCCTCAAAACCTGCCGCCCTCAGGATGTCGGCCACCCGAGAAACAGGCTTCGTCTCCAATTCGGCGCATTCGCGCAATGCGGCCCGACGAATCCCAAGTGAATCTTCCTTTTGCGATGCCTGTGCTGTATACTCATCAAGGCGTGTCAAATAAGCCACGAGGCTCTTAGCGCGAGTGACCTTCTGCTCCAAGGATTCAATCTCGCTGATGGCAGGTAAAAAAGACGCCACCTTCTCGCATGCATCAGGCTCCGGGCGTGAATACTCCGGCTCACGCGGCACGGACAGCGGCTGGCACTTTGCCCGCAATCCTTCCGCTGCGCTAGCGACATCTTTCGGCGCCGAGGTTTTTGCAGCAGCAAACACCTCATCCAAAAGAGCTGTCAATTTCGGCTCGGTCGAAAAAAGCGCCCTAATATCAAACGATTCATTCTCCCGCAGTGCCAGAAAAGCAGACATCGCCTTCCCCCCACCCTGGGCTCCAAACTTCGGATTAAAAAGCAGCGGAAGCGCGGCTACTTCGACACCAAATTCACTCGCAATATCCTTAATAGCAGGCCCGGACGTCAGCGTGCGAGACACTTCCTTGCCGCCACACCGCACGCCGACCTTCATCCGTCCCTGCCCCCACGTCACCAGCTTAGACACCTCCTTACCCTTGCAACCAAACGCGGCACCAGTCCAAGCATACTCAATCCCGCCACAAACAGAGGATTTGCCAGCCTCATTGTAACCGAGAATAACCGAAATCTTCCCCGGGTCAATCAACTCCGCCGACCGCAACGCGCGAAAATTACGAAACTGAAGGTCAATCATAAAGGTAAGATACGGAAACGGGATTTGCTAGGTGCCAAAGTTTAAAATTTTTGGTCGTTCTATGTAGAGCAGGCTACTTCGCAGGGCGGACATCAGAAGGCCGGCGGCGCAATATCATCCTCAGACACAGCGGCCGCGACGTCCCCATCAGGAATCTGCGCTGCGGCATTCTGTGGAACAACAGAGGAAACATCACCGGCAAGGTCGCGAGTCATGTCTTGGCAATCCCGCATAAGTGACCTCCGAATGTTCCCAATCGCGGCTTTGCTGGCATCAAGGTCACCAATCGACCGGTCCATGGCACGCTCAAGAACAAC
>Ga0247840_10012393_pt1 | contig 10125 bp, 6 predicted proteins | sample LaCruzMarch2015__FD_192404 | JGI IMG/M metagenome (GOLD analysis project Ga0247840, IMG submission 192404) | Freshwater microbial communities from meromictic Lake La Cruz, Castile-La Mancha, Spain - LaCruzMarch2015_17m | ecosystem: Environmental > Aquatic > Freshwater > Lake | place: Spain...
GTTTTATATTCCCGATTTTGCATCTTTATTTTTGGGCTTTCATTTAAGGCTCATATTATTCACGGTGATATATTTAAAACAAATCTTTCCAATGCTGACATCGTTACCACTTATTTACTTCCAGAAACAAACAAAAAAATCTTTCCTAAATTAGATCAAGAATTAAAAGAAGGCACCAGAATCGTCAGCGCTGCCTTCAGTTTTCCTAAGCTAAAACCAATTATTATCAATCCCGATGGTCCGATTTATGGACCTTTATATCTCTATCACTATTCAAAAACTAAAAATAGAAATAATAAAAATACAAAAAAAACAGTCTCCCTTTGTTAAAGGGAGATGGTCCGAAATTTCGGACCAGAGAGGATTAAACCATCAACTCTTCAAACTCTTTTTGATCCAAACTTTCTTTTTCCGCTAAAACTTTAGCTACTTGGTCTAATTTTTCTTTATTTTTTGTCAACACTTTTTTAGCCTCAGTATAGGCTTCATCAATGAATTTTTTAACTTCCTCATCAATTTTTCCCTGCATTTTATCTGACAGTTTTGACGGTTCCAAATAAGATTTACCAAAATCATTAACATTAATTTGTGATCCAAAATTAATTGGTCCTAATTCGCTCATTCCCCAATCTATCACCATATCTTTAGCCATATTAGTTGCATGTGAAATATCCGATGCCGCTCCAGTTGTAATATCTCCAAAAATAATTTCTTCTGCCGCCCTACCTCCCATCGACATCGCCATTTGTTTAATTAATTTACTTTTAGTATAGTGAATAACATCTTTTTGTGGCGGGATTAAAGTGAAACCCAAAGCCATTCCTCGAGAAATAATCGAAATTTTTGACACTGGATCAAGTTCTTCCACATAATTCACAATTGCGTGACCAGCTTCATGGTAAGCTGTCATTAATTTATCTTCATCACTTTGACTTCTTCTTTTTTCTGCTCCCATCTTAACTTTTAAACCAGCCTCATCAATATCTTTCATACTAATTTTAGTTTTATTTAATCTGGCTGCTCCAATCGCCGCTTCATTTAACATATTTTCCAATTCAGCTCCCGAAAATCCTACTGTTGCTCTTGATACCGCTTCCCAATTAACATCTTCTTCAAAAGGTTTTCCTTTGGCATGAATTTTTAAAATTTCTTGTCGAGCCATTAAATCAGGTAACTCCAACACCACTCTTCGATCAAAACGACCAGGTCTTAATAAAGCTGGATCTAATAAATCCCCTCTATTAGTTGCCGCCAACACCACCACTGCTGAATTTTGTTCAAATCCATCCATTTCCACTAAAATTTGATTTAAAGTTTGTTCTCTTTCGCTATTTCCACCTTCCATTCCTCCTCTAACCCGGCCAATTGCATCAATTTCATCAATAAAAATAATCGCTTTTCCTGCTTTTTTAGCTGTGCCAAATAAATCACGGACCCTCGAAGCTCCAACTCCAACTAACATTTCCATAAATTCAGATCCCGCCATGCTATAAAATGGTACTCCTGCTTCCCCTGCCACTGCCTTAGCCAATAAAGTCTTACCAACACCACTTGGACCAACTAAAAGCACACCTTTGGGCGCTCTTGCTCCCATTTTTTGATATTTTTCTGGGTGTTTTAAAAAATCAACAATTTCTACTAAATCATTTTTGGCTTCTTCCACTCCGGCCACATCTTTAAAAGTTAAACTCTGTTTTCCTTTTATAAATAATTTAGCTGTCGATTTACCAAAACCAAACACTCCGCCGCCAGCTCCACCGCTTTGTTTTTTAAAAAACCACAAAATTAAAAGTAGAGGTAATCCCACTGTTAACAATAAGCCAAAAACTTCTCCTAGCATTTTTAATCCTTGTCTATTTTCTATTTGTAATTCAACTTTTGATAAATCAATTCCTTCTTTTTGTAAAATTTCCGTCATTGAAATGGCTGTTTCTTTTGACGCCACTAAAACCTTATCTTCATTTTTTAAAGTTGCTAAAATTTGATTATCTGCCACCACTATTTTTTTAATTTCATCCTTTTTTACCGCCTGAATTATTTGTGAAATTGGTACTTGAGACACCACTTCTGGCATTAAAAATGACGTTAAAGTCGACAAAATCCAATAACCCAAAATCAACCAAATTATTAATTTAACCACTTGTTTTGGTCCAACCACAATTCTCTTAATTTTTACTCCCGGTGGTAATTTATCCAAAAGTTCTTTTGGAATCTCATCTTTTTTAACCTCTTTCTTTACTTTTTCATCTTTTCCTTCTTTTTTCTTTTTTGAAAATTGGAAATTAGAAATTGGAAATTTTTTCTTCAGGTCTTCAATAAATTTCATGTCTAACATTATACCATTCCTAACTAAACTCTACCTACCAATATTATTTACTAACTCCAATAATAATTCTCTATTATCTTTTTTACCTCGATCATCTTCTGCTGCCTTCACCCAAAATTCATGATTACATTTTTCACATTTATAAAAAATTTTAAAACTATCATTTCTATATTCTGACGCCTCTGGTCTCATCAATCCACCACACTGGCTAGCTCTGTCTCCTGGTATTTCTTCGTCAACATGTTTTCCCCACAAACAATTCGGGCAATGATCTGTGGTTCCATTCCCGACCACTTTCTCTCCGCAAACTTCACAAATAAAATTTTCAATAACTTTTTTCATTTAGAATATAAATGCTTCAATATTTAAGATATTTTTTTTGCTTTTCTAATTCTGGTATTATTTCTTTTGTTAATTGGTTTTTTCTTATTATTTTTTTTCTTTCATTTTCGGTCAAAAAGTTTCCAGTCTGATCAAAAGAAATAATTTTTTCCAATTCTTCTTTTGTCTTATTTAGTCCTATTAATTTTTTATCATCTTCTTTTTTCAAAGTTATTTCCAAAAATTTTCTACCATCTCTTTTTTTTATTGTTTCCTCAATTTGCTTTTCTAACTCTGATAATTTTTCAGTTATTATAATTTTCTTTTCACCACTCTTTAATTCTTCATCATCTTCCAATTCGTCTAATTCATTTTTTGACAATTCCAATTTTAATTTTAAATCAATACTTTTTTTGAAGCTTTCTTTTCTTTCAATTTGTTTTCCATGAACCATTTCTAGTAAATTAATTATTTTTTCTACTTTTTTAGTTTTTGATTCTTCTATTAATTTTGCTAAATCATTACTAATTTTATTTTCAATAATTAATTCGTTTTCTTTAATATTCTCCACTATTTTTAGTATTTCTCTTCCTTTTTTAAAAAGAGAGTTAACCTCTTCATTGTCTTTATCAAAAATATTTTTTTGGGATAATTCTTCGTTTAAAACATTAAATATTTCTTCTTTGTCTAGTTTATATTTTTCATTTAATTCATCAATCACATCATGAATTGTAACTATATTATTCCAATACTCGCGCATCTTATTTTTATCTAACACTTTTACGACATAAACATCATTTGTTTTTTTGGGAGATAAATTATCTTCCATTTTAGGAATATCAACTCCCAATTCAACTACACTTCCACAATCAAGACCTTGCCTATATCTTTGAAAGCCAACCTCACGTTGCAACTCTCCTATTTTATTTCCCAAATCAATATAATCATCTGAAGAAAGGGTTTTTATTTTATCTTTATCTTCATCTGATAAAGATAAATCACTTTCAGCTAATTTTAGTTCTCTTATTAAATCACCTTCTTTACCTATTCTGGTTTCAACATAACCATTAATTTTCCAAAAATAAAATTCCTCCCATAATTCTCTTGGATTTTTAAATAAAGATTTTGCTTCTTCGTCCAAATTTACCTGTTTTCCAATCAATGCCAGCCCTTTACCTTCTTGGTAATCATCAAAAGGTTTGACCCATCCTTCATCATCAAAAAAACCATCCCAAACTGGTTTTATTTCTTCGTTCCAATACTTTTCCATTTTTTGGGTGGCACTACTTTCGTTCTCTTTTTGAATTAAAAAATCAGCCTCAGCTGCCGACACTAAAGGAATTATTCTTTGATATATCTTACTTTCTTTACTCATAATTGCCTATTATACCAAATTATTTACCTAACTCCACTCCCATTTTAATATCCCCCATCAATTTTTGATTAAACAATAGTTTTCCCCCCACAATACTTGCTTGCGGTTCAACTTGTAACGGTTGCCACCCATCCGGAAAAGAAATTAATGTCACTAGCCCAGTGTCTCCAAATCCAGACTGTTTTTGGATGTAATTTATATAAGAAAAACTTTTTTTATCTAATATTTTATTTTGAGTTGAATATTTAATCTCCACTATTTTTTTACTCAACACCGGCACCGTTACTAAAAATCCCACCTCTTTCTTACCATTAATTTCTTTAATTCTAATTTCCTCACTTGAATAAATCTTTCTCAAACTATTATCCATTCCATCAGTCACGCTAATTTGTGATAAATTAACCTCCGTTGGCAAATAAACTCTTAAATAATTTTTATAATCTCCACCCGGGAAAGTTGTTGTTTTGGCCGTATTTTCATAATTAATTTTTATGGTTCTATCAACCGAATTGTCGCCAATTACCACCAATTGTTCCATATCCCTATTCAAAAAATAATTTGCCTTATTTACCCCCAAATTAGAATCCACCACCATTAAATAGTCTGAAAAACAATTTTCTTTAGTGCATTTTCCTTGGTAAATTTCTCCATTCCAGCTTAAATCTTTGGCTATTTTAGCTATTTCACTATTATTAAATGCCAATTGAATTTCATTTTTTTCCAACATGTCTATCACTGCTGACACTAAATTTAATTGTTGTTTCATTTTTAATTCTTTAATTTCGTTAAACACTTGACCACCTAAAGTTCCTAAAAAACTAGCTTTTTGAGTTGAGCCTGGAAAAAATTTACTTTCTGAATAATATTCTGCCTGTTCATATAAATTATCTTTAGTAATTGTCTCTTTAAAATCTGTCAACTTAATTTCTCCAATCACTCCCATTATTGATTTCACCACTGCCAAATTAATTCCGATTACTCCATCCACTTTTTGATTAATTTCCTGATCTAAAAACCATTGAATATCTGCCGCTGATTTTACAAAATCTGGATTCCAATTTGCGTCTCTCATAAACCAATTAGCTTCTCCTAAATAATTTTTTATTTCTATTGGTGGTTCCACGTGACCTTTTAATTGTCCATCTGCTTCATAAACATCACTGACTTTAAAATTTAATAATCTCCCTCCTTGAAAACTCAAAATAGCATAACTACCAATAAATCCTCCTGTTGCCCTCAACTCCATTTCATTTTGAAATAAAACCAAATATTCCCTCTTTTTTTCGTCTAATCCCAACATTTCTGGTAATATTTTTATTCCCCTTGAAATTAAAACTAATTTTTCTTTTATTTCTTTTATTTCTTGGGCTCCATTTTGTAACTCCACTCTCCATTTTGCCGGCAACCAACTATAATCCCCGTTTAATCTCGCCAAAATTAAACCCAATTCGTTTTCAAAATTAGCTAAATAAATTTCCTCTTTCTTTAGTTCATCAGAAAAATTTATTTCTCTTTCTTTAAAAATAGCTTGACTAATCAAATCAGCACTTTGACTCATTGGAATTGCCTCTTTTTCTATTTTTAAAATATCTTCTCCTATTTTTAGTAATGTTTGATAATTTCTTATTATTTCAAATTTATTCAAACCCCAATCATCAATTTGTTGATCAATCTTTTTAATTCTAGCTAAATTTTTATCGGCCAAATTTTCCATCTGACTATATTTTTTATTCTCCAACAAAGTTATATTACTTTTAATATTTTTCACCGCCGACACTGTCACTATTGACCATTTTATCGGTGTTATTAACAACAATACTAATAAAATAATTACCAACCACTTCCATCCTTTTCCTATCTTTTTTATCAATTTCCCTTTTTTTGGTTTTACTATCTCCGGCTTTTTTAATTCCTCTTTTTTAAAAGAAGGTAATTCTGTGGTGACTGAATGGATAGGTTCAATTATTTCTTCATCAAAGTTATCATCAAATTCTTCTTTGTCCGCCATAGCTTTAGCGACGGCGGATTCTATTTCTTTCACTTTTTTTTCCACCGGCTTTATTTTTTCCACCTCCATCTTTGTCTTTTTTTGTTTATAAAAACTTTCTATTTCATCCAATTCTTCTTTCTTTACGGGAACTTCCGCTCTTTCTTCATCAATTACTACTTCCAATTCCCTCTTTTTCGGCTCTTTTTTAATCGACTCCTCTTTAAAAACTTCCTTGCTGTGCCCTGCCCTGTCAAGGGAAGGGTTAGGGAAGGGTTTGTTCATCTTTTTTTTACGACTTTCTTCATCCGCTTTCGAAAAAAAGTATTGTAATGTTTCCGTTATTCCATCTTTAAAATCCATTTTTGCTTCCCATCGTAATTTTTTTGCTGACTCTTTCAATCTTTCTTCATCGACTTTCTCAATTTCTATTTCTTCTTGTATTACTTTATAACGAGTCATCTTTGCCTCACCTATCAATACTTTTGCCACTTCTTCACTATTAGTTTCTTTACCTAAAACTAAAAATTTTTCTTTTTCTGTCCCCGACAAAAAACTAGCTCTCAAAATTGCCTCTACTAAATCTTCAATTGCTAAAATTCTAAATTTACTTTTTAAATTCGGCAATACTAAGTTTTTATTCACCACCGCCAACTTAATCGCCTCCGCCAAAAAGTTATCTTCGTCCATCCCCGATCCATAAACTCCTTCTGCTTCCACCACTCTCCAATTTAAACTCAAATTATCTACTTCTTTTTTTAATCTTTCCGCCTTTTTCTTATCATTAATGGATACTAAGGTGATTTTTTCTCCTTTAAATTGTTCCATCCCCCATAAATTTTTATCCCCTAAAAAATCAAATACATAATTAAATTTACCGCTGACTTCAGATAAATCGACTAATAATTCAAAGTTTTTTATTTCACTTAACCCCGTCACGTATTCCCCTACTCCAATCACATTGATATCTTTTCCCGACAATTCTTCTGCTAATTTCTTAGCTGCAAACTGATCAATTCCAATAATTAAAGCGAAAGGCAATGCCGAATTCATAGTTTATTTTAACTTAAAAGTGTTCGCTTTTATCTACGATCTATCACCTACGATCTAAAGCCTAATTCTATGCGGTAATATTTCGGATATTATGCGGTTATTATCTTTAAAATACGTTCGAACATAAGTTTTTCTCCACCTTGGAACGTGAAAAAACGTCATAACTTAAAAGTGTATATGTAAGGGCGGGTCTTGTGCCCGCCCTACCTAAAAAAATAAAAATACGCACTAATATAAATCCAAAAATCGTCCTAACCCGATCCCGATTGGCTAAATTTTAAAAAAAATATGTAATTATATTAGGCAGAGGAATATATCAAAAAACAAAAACTCTCCCTTTGTTAAGGGGAGATGTCCCGCAGCAGCGGGACAGAGAGGATTTTAAACTCTTTTCTTCAACGCCAAAATCGTCAACAAACAAGCCAATCCTTCGGTAAAACCAGTCACCCAAGCCGCTCCAATAATTCCAAATTTTGGAATTACTATTAAATTACCAGTAAAATTAAAAATCAAAGTTATAACTCCTAAAATCAATAATTGTTTTTGTCCACCTTTAGCAATCAAAGTAAATCCAAACAGGTGATTAATGTAAGAAAAAAAGAGGGGAATTAACAGAATTCTCAATACTGTCACCGATGATTCATAGCCACTACCAGCTAATATTTTTATCATTAGTGGTGCTAGCAAGTAGGCGAGGGGAATAATCACCACCAAAGCTCCTAAAACAATTAAAAAGGATCTTTTAAATAAAATTATTTTATTTTCAAACTTACCCGACAAAATCGGGAAAATACTGTTCACGAAATAATAAACTGGTTGTACCATATTAGAATAAATTTTATAAGCCAAGCCATAAAAAGCCACCTGTTCCACTCCCATAAATCTATCAATCATTAATGAATCTACAGCTCGATCATAACCAGTAAATATCAACATATAAATACCCATTGGCCACGAAGCTTTCAAAAAATTTAAGATGAACTTTTTATTAAAAACCTCTAACTTAAACGAAGTTAAAACTTTTTTTAACAATTTCCATCCGATACTTAAACTTAAAATTCTCGACATTAAATAAACCCCAAATACCCACATTAAACTTATTGGACTATTCCAAAATAATAAAATTATTAAAAATATCAAGGGAAAAATAACATCCATCACCACTTTTAATTCCATTCTTAATTCAGTTTGAAAAATTATTTCTAAACTTCCAGCAACTGAAGTAAACCAAATCATCATCAAAGCCACAAAAACTTCACCCTTAATTTCGGCAAAACCACCCCAATTAAAAATTAAAATTATTCCCAAAATAAAAGCCACTAATGTTGTTAATAATCTTGTCCAAGCCACCTGTATAAATAATTGATTTCTTTCTTTACCTTCTTTGCCCACAGCCTCTTTTACTCCAATTACTTTAGTTCCAAAATCTGAGATTGAATCCAATAATAACAACACTGAAATTACCAAGGTGTAACTACCATAAACACTCGCTCCCAATTTTCTAGTCAACAAACCAGTTGTTACTAAACTAATTAAAATTGTAATTCCCTTAGCTACTATTTGTACCCAAGTATTCAACAATGACTTTTTCAACATTACCTATTTTACTTGATAAACTTTATAACTTGACGAACTTGATAAACTTAACACTAACACCACCAACCACACATTTTGGGGTAAAGTCAACCAATAATGATCCACCATTCCACTTACCAATATAACTCCAAATATTATTTTAAAAATCAAATCAATTTTCTTTTTTTTATTAGAAATTAGAAATTGGAAATTGAAAATTAATATTATCAAACCAAATAACCCCGCCTCAGACATTATTAGCAAAATTATATTATGTACTGGTTGTAACCAAAATATTCCATTATTTTTTTGAAACTCTGGCAACCTCACTAAGAAATTACCCAAGCCAACTCCAAATAAAGGGGACTCCTTAAACATTTTTACTCCCGCCGAAATTAGTTGTGTTCTTTTTCCGATTCCATCAGCATCCCATCCTCCTAGAAAATCTGACACTTGATACTCCATATTTACCAGCTTGAATCCAAAAAAAATTATCCCTAAAAACAACAAAATCAAAGTCACTGCTTTAATTTTATTTTTTATATTTTTAACCACAAATCCCAAAATTAAAACCAAAGTTAATACCCAAACAGTTCGACTTCCCGACACAAATATTCCCAATAATCCCAACCAAAACACCCCCCACCAAAAAGCATTTTTAAAAAGAAGCCCCGCCCTGTCAAGGGATGGGTTTGGGGAGGGTTTCAACCACCCCCACAACAACAAACTTACCAACAAAAATCCTGCCAAACTATTCGGATGAGAAAAAGTTCCATAAGCCCTAATTAAACCTCTTCCCAACATCGATATTTGAGCCACTCCAATAGTGTTAAAAGTAAAGCTTCTTTCTCCTAACCAATAAAAAATTCCATTTAAACTTCCATTTTTAGCCATTTGTGCCACCGCCAACAAACTCTCTAAAATAATCCAACAAGGAATAACTTTTACTAATTTTTCCTTAATTAAGACTTTATTTTTCTTAAAATAAAAAAATGTTATTAAAAATTGTCCCAGTCTTAACCATTTATAAACTGCCACCATCGGGTTCACCGCCATTAAAATATTTATCCCCACAAACCCTAAAATTATCAAATACTTAAACTTAAATAAATACTCCCTTGTCAAGGGGAGCTGTCCCGATTTCAATCGGGACTGAGGGGTTTTAAAAAAAGTTTTAAAATTTAAAAAAAATAAAACAATCCAAATTAAATCCAACAAATACAAAGTAGGGGACAAATAATCAATCCTAATTCCCAAAACATAGCTCCAATCCGGCCAAAAATGTTTCCCTAATTGAGTTGGAATTAATAGTAAAAATAAAAATAGCCACACAACCCAATCTTACCACAATGTAAAAACAAACTTCTGTCCTGGTCCACTACATACTGAACACTTCCTCCTTTTGTAATTTAACATGTAATGATTGAAAATAAGCCATGGGAGTTTGGTAATGAAGAGATTGATGTGGTCGATAAGTATTGTATCGAC
>Ga0247840_10012395_pt1 | contig 10123 bp, 6 predicted proteins | sample LaCruzMarch2015__FD_192404 | JGI IMG/M metagenome (GOLD analysis project Ga0247840, IMG submission 192404) | Freshwater microbial communities from meromictic Lake La Cruz, Castile-La Mancha, Spain - LaCruzMarch2015_17m | ecosystem: Environmental > Aquatic > Freshwater > Lake | place: Spain...
CGTCTGCTCTTCCAGTGTCTGCTCTTCCAGTGTCTGCTCTTCCAGTGTCTGCGCCGGCAACACAATCGCAAATCGCGTCTGTTCGCCCACCCGCTCCCAGGTGAGCGTGCCGGCATGCTGTTCCGCCACGGCCCGGGCGACCGCCAGCCCCAGGCCGATCCCCTCCGGCTTGGAGGTGACGAACGGCTCGTGCATGGTTTCCCGGACGCTCTCCGCGGGACCCGGCCCGGAGTCATCGACGGCCAGCACGACCTGCGGCCCGCAGAGGGTGGCGGAAATCCGCACGCGTCCCCCGCGGCCGGCCGCGTCGATGCCGTTGAGCGCGAGATTCACCAGTGCTGCCCGCAGGCTGTCGTGGCGGCCGATGATCGACAGACCGTGTGGCAGCTCACACGCTAGTTGTACGCCGGCATGATCGCACCGCGGCGCCGTGAGGTCGCGGACCTCTGCGAGAAGCCGATCGAGGCAGACCGGCAGAGCGACAGGCTCGGGCCGCCCCGCTCGTTCGGCCGGCCTGGCGAGCGCGAGCAGACCACGGACTTCCTCCTCCAGGATGTCGAGTTGGCGAGTCGCGACGAGCAGGCTGTCGTCCGGCGGAGAGTTGCCCGTCGTTCCGGCCGGGCAACGGCGGCGATGCAGGTCGATCGCCAGGCGGGCGCCCGTGATGGCGTTGCGGAGTTCGTGCGCAAAGCCAGCCGCCAGTTGGCCGAGCAGCCGCTGCCGCTCACCGGCGAGGAGCGAGCCGCGGAGCGCACCGAGCTGCATACTCATATGATTGATGCCGTCGACGAGCCGGCTGATCTCGTCGCCGGCGGTGGGGGCATCGCGACCGGTGGCCAGTGTGTGGCCGAATTCCCCATCGGCGATCCGCGAGACATGCCGTTCGACAGCGGTGATCCTCGAGGCGAGACGGCCTGTCGTCCGCAGCCCCAGCGGCACGAGCACCGCGAGCGTCCCGGCGGCCACGGCGAGCCCGGGCCAGACCGCCTCCAGCGTGGCGGCGCCCAATCCGCGTTCCGGCGTAAGCACCAGCACCGTCTCCGGCCGCACGCCCTCGCTCCGCACGGGGCCGACCCGGTAACGCTGCCCGCCGAATGTTCCGCTACCGAGCTGGAGGGCCGCCGCGATCGTATTGGCGTGAATCGACACGAGGGCCTTCGGCGGCAGCGTGGAGAGGCCGATACTGCGAGTCGATTCCCGCCAGACGAGAAAATGGTTGCCCGTCAGCTGGTGGAGTGCATCGAGCACCGCAGCCGAGAGCGACACCCGCGATGTTCGCAGGGCATCGGCGACCTGTTTCTGCGCGGCCTGCGTCGCCTCCGCCGACCGCCGCACGGCCAGCCACGCTGAAAAGCCGACATTGGCCAGCACAGCGGCCAGCACGAGGCCCACGACGGGCAGCACCAGCTGCCGCGTGAGAGACACTTGTCGGATGGGAGCAGCCATAGGAAAGAGAGTCTACTCGCGGGGACTGGCCCGCTGGATCGCGGCACTCGTCGCCTGCAGCTTCCAGAAGATGCTCCCCTGTCCCGGAAAACGGCCGACTGGCATGGGGTGCACTTAGCTGGGGTCGAATCCGAAGTATCCCTGGGCGTTGCCCGCACAGACTCCCTCGATCAGCGGCACGATCCGGTCCCGCCGCCATGCGGCGTCGTCAGGCAGGCGGCCGCTGGCGATGTCGGCACCGACTAAGTCGCAGAGAATACGGCGAAAGTATTCGTGCCGGGGATAGGAGAGGAATGACCGGGAGTCAGTCACCATGCCGACGAACCGGGAGAGGAGTCCGAGGTCGGAGAGCATGTTGAGCTGATCCCGCATGCCCCGCTCCTGATCCATGAACCACCAGGCGCTGCCCCATTGGATTTTTCCGGGGATGACGCCGTCTTGAAACGAGCCCGGCAGGGCAGCGAAGAGTGCGTTGTCGGCAGGGTTGATGTTGTAGAGGATGGTGCGTGGCAGCGCGTTCTCGCCGGCGAGCGTGCCGAGGAAACGGACGAGTCCGGGCCCCTGTGCGGCGTCGCCAACGGTGTCGCAGCCGGCATCCGAGCCGAGCGCTGCCGCCAGCCGGGGGTTGGGATCACGAAACGGCCCCAGGTGCAGCTGCATGCAAAAGCCCCGGGCATGGTTGAGCCGGGCAACATGGAGCAGCAGAAAAACCGCGAACTGTTCCGCCTCGTGCGGCGTGGCGGCCGTGCCTGCCATGGCGCGGTGCCAGATGGTCGCAGCCTCCGATTCGGTGCAGTCGGTGTCGGGCAGGCGGGCGAGGCCGTGGTCGGTGGCCCGGCAGCCGGCCGCGGCAAAGTCGGCATGCCGCTTGTCGATCGCGGCAACGAGCCCCGCGAAGGTGTCGGCGCCGATGCCGGCCGTCTCGGAGAGCCGGCGGGCCCAGGCCTGCACACGAACAGGCTCGTGCACCCTGGCCGCCGCGTCTGGGCGGAACGTGGGAACGACCTTCGTCCCGCAGGCGTCGCGGGCGATCGACTCGTGCCACTGAAGGCTGTCGGCTGGATCGTCGGTCGTGCCCACCACGCGGACGTGCATCCGCGCAAGGATGCCCCGGGCCGTGAGATCGCCCGTGGTCAACTGTCGGTTGGCCTCGTCCCAGATCCTCTGGGCCGTGGATTCGTCGAGCAGGTCCTCAATGCCGAAGTGACGGCGGAGTTCGAGGTGCGTCCAGTGGAAGAGGGGATTGCGGAGCGTGTGGGGCACGGTCTTGGCCCAGGCCTGGAATTTTTCCCGCGGCGTGGCGGAGCCGGTGATCAGTTCCTCCGCGATGCCATTGGCCCGCTGGGCCCGCCACTTGTAGTGGTCGCCGTCGAGCCAGATCGCGTGGAGGTTTTCAAAGCGTCGGTCCTCGGCGATGTCGCGAGGGCTCAAGTGACAGTGGTAGTCGATGATCGGCTGTCGGGCTGCGACATCGTGATAGAGCGTGGCAGCAGCGTCGCAGGAGAGCAGGAAGGAGTCGTCGCAGAAGGGCATCACGCACCACCGGGAGGTATGGGAAGGATTCCAGAAGGGAAAAGCACCAAAAGAGACCGGCGTCGGTCCCCACGATCCCCGTCACGATACCGTGCTCCGCGACGGCAGCGGAAGTACGGCCTCTTGCGCCGTCTCGCGGCGAGTGTCTGGGAGTGTGTCAAGGTGTCCGGGAGCACGGCCCCATTGATACCGTGATCGCCATACGATTGAGTATGCTGATTGGCATGATGCGAACGCGTGCTTTGCTGTGGCTCTTGTCGTGCCTCGTCGCCAGCCCGACTGTGGCGGCCGAGACGCCCTTGCCGGCGGACAGTCTCGCGGTGCGGGCGGACGATGGCGGCACCATTCCGTTCGCCGATCTCCTCGGTCCCGACGGCCGGGCCGTCTGCTTCGCGTTTCTCCATCCCGCCTGCCCGCTCGCTCAGGAATATGCTCCCGTGCTCGGTGCGTTGGCTGCCGATTTCGGCGGCGAGGGCATCCGCTTCGTGGGCGTTATCTGCGAATGTGACGACCCCGCCACAGTCGAGGCATACCGCAGGGAATACGGCCTCACGTTCCCGATCCACCTCGACACCGACTTCACGCTCGCCGCGGCGTTCGATGTGACGATCACGCCCGAGGTGGTGCTCGTCGACCGTGATCGCAGGATCCGCTATGCCGGTCGGATCGACGACCGTTACAAAATCCGCGGCGTGATGACGCCCGGCGATGCCGAGCCGGAACTCGCCAACGCGATCCAGGATCTTGTCGCCGGCCGCGAGATCCGCGAACCACGGACCAAGGCTGCGGGCTGCCCGATCGATCGGCCGGAGCGACCGGCGTCGAGTGCCTCGGCCTTGGCGAAGCACACGCCGACGTTCTTCAGGGACGTCCTCCCCTTCCTGCACACGCAGTGCCAGAAGTGCCACAGTCCTGGCCAGACCGGCCCGTTCAGCCTTCTCAGCTACGACGACGCCGTCGAGTGGGTCGAACTCGGCCTCGAGGAGATCGCCGCCCGACGGATGCCGCCGGCGCAGATCGACAGCGACCTTGATTTCATGGGGACGAAGCCGCCGACTGCCGTCGAAGTCGCCATGCTGCGGGCGTGGGTGGCGGCCGGCAAGCCGGAGGGCGATGCCGCCGACACGCCGAAGCTCGAGCCGCTGCCCGACTATTCGCTCTTCCAGGAGGATCTCGGGCCCCCCGACATCGTCCTCGAACAGCCGGAGCTCACCCAGCTGGGATCGCACGGCAACGATGTCTACCGCAACATCATGTTTCCGCTCAATCGGCCCGAGGATCTGCGGGTCCGCGCGATCCAGTTCCTGCCTGGCAACCGCAAGGTGGTGCACCACGCTCTGGTTGGCCACCTGCCGCGGGAGACGGCCGAGCAAGCCGTGCGGGAGCATGGCGGCCGCGACGGCTTCAGCCATCCCGACGACCGGGCGGGAGGCTTTCAAGATTCGCATGGCATCGGGTTTCGAGTGCCGCCCGTTCGTGACGACGGGCAGCCGCGGGCCGCGTTCGTGAGCGGCTACGTGCCGGGGGTGCGGGCGACGGTCGCCCCGGACGGTGCGGCCGTGGTGATCCCGGCGGGCTGTGACCTCTCGGCTCAGGTGCACTCCGTCCGTACCGGAAAACTCGAGACCGAGTCGAGCCGAATCGGTCTCTGGCTCGAGAAGCAGCCGCCACGCAGGGTAATGAACATGATCTACCTGTCTGGCGATTTTGCGGTGGTGCCGCCGGGCGTGACTGACTTCCGCGTCCGCGGCAGCTGGACACTCCCCCAGGATGCGGATTTCGTGGGCGTCGTGCCCCACACCCACCAACTGGCCCGCTGGGTCGAGCTCAGGGCCATGCTGCCGGGCGAGAAGCAGCCGCTCCTGCTCCTGCGGGTGCCCCAGTGGGACTACAACTGGCAGTCACCCTACGACCTCAAAGAACCCCGCCGGTTTCCGGCCGGCACGCGGTTCGAGGCAGAGTGTTCCTTCGACAACTCCTCCGCCAATCCGCGAAACCCGTTTGATCCACCTCAGAACGTCTGGCACAACGAGACGATTAACGACGAGATGCTGCTGCCGATGTTCATGTTCGCCTCCGAGAAGCCGCTCGATGGCAAAGGCGAAACGTTTAAGAAGTTCTACTTTTCGCTCGTGCGATCGCGGCTTGTCCGGCGGCTGGTGGACCAACGCTTCAAGTATGTCGCCGATCCGCAGGGTAACATCGTTCTGTCGCCCGACTACGACCCCGACGACTACCGGTACTAAAGATTCTTGCTGTCAGCGTGGAACTCCCGCGGCCCGTTGAGCAGGCTGCCGATCACAGTGTATCGCACGCACCAGCGGTAGCTCGCAAGCAGGAGCAGCGTCACCGTGGCGAGGATCACGACGAACTTTACTTCCGCGGGCAGCGGCCACTGCCGGCTAAGTAGTTGGGCTGCCATCACCAGCGGCACGTGGACGAGATACATCCAATACGACGCGTCGGCCAGCCACGACATCGCTGGGAGGGGATATGGGAACAGACGGCAGAACAAGCCGATGAGCCCCACCGCCATTGTCCACGCATAGGCGGGCTGAAGCACGGTGGCGAGTGTGCGGTTGTTCATCGTCGCGATGCCGGCCACAAGGAGCACTGGATAAAGCAACACCCCTTCTGTAAATCGCGGTTTTCAAAGGTGGGTCATCTGGCTTCCATGTTCAGGTAGGCGCGTTCTGTTTCCCAATCGTCGCTGATTTCGGACAGGACGGCGGAGGCGAGCCGCAGGAGCGAGGCCTCGTTGGGGAAGAGCGTAGCGACACGGGTGCGTCGCTTGATCTCCCTGTTGAGCCGCTCGAGGCCGTTTGTTGTTCGCAGTCGCCGCCGGTGTGCAAGCGGGATCATGAGCACGGTGATCGCCTCTGGGGCCGCCTGCTCAAGCCAAGCGGCGAGTTGAGGAGCCGTCTTCTGGTAGCGGGCGACGATGTCCTTCAGGCGGCGTTCGGCTTCGGCAGGCTCGTCGGCGTCGAAGACGCGACGGAGGTCTCGGGCAACCTCCGAACGCATCGCCACCTTGGGCACGTGCGCCATAGCGTTGCGGATCGTGTGGAACTGGCACCGCTGCCAAGGCACCCCAGCCATCACGGCCTGACGGGCAGTCCGGAGCCCGGCGTGATCGTCACTGACGACGAGCTTTACGCCGTGCATGCCGCGTTTCTGCAGACTTTCGAGGAACTTCCGCCAGTGTGGCTCGGCCTCGGAGAGCTGCACACTGCAGCCGAGCACGCTCCGCTTGCCGTCGGTGTCGATCCCGATCGCCGTGAGCAGCGCACACGACCGGATCGCACCGTCGTGGCGGATTTTCTCGTAGCGAGCATCGAGCACGAGGTAGGTGATCTCGCCGATCGGCCGGTTGCGCCACGCGTCGAGCTGCTCATCGAGCTCGGCCGCGGCGCGGCTCACCTGCGTCGAGGTGACTTCGAGTCCGCATAACTCCTCGACGATGGCCGTCACCTTCCTGGTGCTGACGCCCTGCACATACATCTCGGCCATGGCAAGGATCATCGCCCGCTCGCTGCGAACACCCCGGCCGAGTGCCTTCGGATAGAAGGGCCGGCCGTTCGCGTCCCGGTAGTCCCGAGTCTGCGGGATCCGCAGTTCGACCTGGCCGACGCGGGTGTTCAGCGTCTTGGGCTTGAAACCGTTGGCGTAGCCTTGACGATCGACTCGCTACGAGACTCGGCCTTGAGCACCTGCTCCCGCTCGATCTGCATGGCATGGTTCATGAGGGTGGCGAAGGCGGCGGCCATGGCATCAGGGCCATGCTCCATCGCCAGATCTACGAGGTCGCGGATCACAGAATATTCGTCTTGGTGGGTCATCGCAGGTTCCTTGGAGGATGTGAAGTACTTCCAAGAAAGCCTCGATGGCCCACCTTTTCAACTCACGCCGCCGGTGTGTTCCTTCCCTCGGCTCGCAAGCTCGCCTCGGTCAGGAACACACCGGCGATTTACAGAAACAATGTTGCACTAACGAGCACTGCCGCCGCCGGCAGGAGAAACTTCCAGTGCCGGCCCAATCGCGTGTCGATTCCCTCCGCCGCGAATGTGGCGACGCCATAGAAATAGAAGCAGGCGTAATACCCGAGCACGTGGGGCTTTGGCAGGAGTCCGAGCGAGTTGTCGGGTCCATAGAACCCCGCCAGTGACATGCCCATCACCGCCTGTGGCAGGCACGAGGCCGCTACGAGCAAGACGCGGCCGCGGCCCGATGGCAGGAGGCCGGTCACGGCCAGCAGCGCGAAGATGGCGACGAGCCAGCAGAGAAACGACAGGAACCAGAGGTGGTCGAGGACGTTGGTCTCGAAGAGGTGAAGCGACCACGAGCCCACCCGCATTCGCAGCCATTCCGACGACAGGGCTCGCGACCATCCGAGTGTCATCCGGTCGAGTGGGCCGCCGAAGGTGCCTTCCGCGTTCGGGACCGTGGGGAGAATGTCCCGGAGCCGCTTGCGTCCCTGCAGCACGTCGTCCACGCCGAGCGTGTTCAGGCCTATGAGCGGCCCGCACTCGGCGGCGAAGTCAGCTGGCAACGCCATGACCGCCACCGGCAGCCGACCGACAACGTTCCGGGCCAGTGGATCCGCCCCCCGCTCGATGAGCACTCGGCCCGCCGCATCCCGGCCGAAGAAGGCGACCGCATGGAGGGCTGCATTCCCGCTGCTATCACGCTCATTGACGTCAGCCCCAGCATCGAGCACTGCGGCCACGATCGCCGGGTCGCCGTGCAGCGTGGCCCAGGCGAGCGGCGTGCGGCCGTAGAAGGCGTCTTTGCGATTGACCGCCCCCGGTGTGGCGAGCCTGTCTCGCACGGCGGCCTTGTCACCGGCGAGGATCTCCGCGACGGCTGGCTCGGGGCGAATCGTGCGATGGGCAAACCGCTTGATCGCCAAATCGAGCGGCATGATCGTCGCGGTCGCGAGCACCAGTGGTAGGAAGATCCGCGTGAACCGCTGCTCGAGCAGGCTCTTGAGCCCGCGTCGGCGGTAGACGAGCATCGTGAAATAGCCGCTGAGCAGGAAAAACAGCGGCATCCGAAAGCCGTGCACCGCCACCAGGACAAGCGGCAGCAGATCGCTGCGCTGCGTGTCGTGCACGGGCCAGGGAACCGCGAAGAAACTGAGCGAGGCGTGGAGGGCGATCCCCAGCAGCATGGCGAAGCTGCGAAGGGCGTCGAGATCGGTGCGTCGCTGTGCCATGAGGCAGGCTGCTGCAAGTCACTGGAGTGTACTACGTCACTCGAGTGTACTGGCTGGAGTGTGCTGGGAGACTGACGGTATCTTGCCGTGTCGCCGATGCTCACTGCTACAATTCCGTTTCCAATCCCGGTTGAATGATTCTCTCCCCCTCTTCGGTCACCGATGAAGCACGCCGCACAGACAGGCCTTTCGGTCGTTGCCGACAACGTGACGGTGTCGGTGCCCGATGCGAGTAACGGCCGGGGGCGGAAGACGCTTCTCAAGGATGTGAGCTTCCGGATCAAGCCTGGTGACTTTGTCTGCGTGCTCGGTCCCAGCGGGGCGGGCAAGAGCACGCTCGTGCGGGCGATCCTGGGTGAAAGGGAGATCTCGGCCGGCCGGCTGCTCGTGGGTGGGCACGACGTGTTTGGGGAAGCTGACTCGCTCCGTGGCGCGATCGGCTACGTGCCCCAGCGGGACGTCAATCCAGAAGCCCTGCCGGTCGAGCGGGCGCTCCACTATGCAGCGGAGGTGCGACTTCCAGCAGAAGCGTCGGCGACGGAGCGGCGGGCCGCAATCGATCGGGTCGTCGCCAACGTCGGTCTCGACAGCGTGCGGCGCGAGACGATCGGCACCCTCTCCGGTGGCGAGACAAAGCGGGCGGGTCTGGCGGCCGAAATGCTCGCCGCCCCGGGCCTGCTTGTGATCGACGAGGCGACCTCCAGCCTCGATCCGGCCACCGAGGCCAGGATCATGACGCTCCTCGCCGAACGTGCCCGGGCCGGCACGACCGTGGTCGCGGTCACGCACCACCTCGACAACGTCGACAAGGCCGACAAGCTTCTCATTCTGGGACACGGCGAGGTGGTGTGGTTTGGCTCCCGCGTGGAAGCCCTGGGGCACTTCGGCGTGCATCGGCTCGCCGACGTCTACGTCGCCATTGAGGACAAGCCGACCGGCTTCTGGTCGGCCCGCTGGCAGGAACGAGAAGCAGCAGACCGCCGCATGGCGGAGGGACAGCAGAACGATAGAACGAACGGTGACCAGGCGGCCAGCGCGCCCGCGGAGCGGGCGGCCTCTCTGGCGGCAGTCTCAATTCCCGGCTTCGCTCAACAGTGCGCCACGTTCTTCTGCCGCGAGCTCGAGACGGTCATCCGCGACCGTGTGGGCCTCCGCATGAATCTGCTTCTGCCGCTCGTGCTGGCGACCATCGTGCTCGCTGGCTTTTCCGCCACGAAGTTCCGAACTCCGCTCATGGTGACGCGGTTTCTCGACCCTGGCGAGAAGTCGGTGCTGGCAGATGTGTGGGGTGAGGTGTCGCAGGCGATCGCCACCGACTCTGTCAGCGAGCAGGACGGCAGCATTCCCGGGCAGATCCGGGTCTTTCTCGACAGTCAGCCGAAGATGCTCGCGCATCTGCGGGAGCAGTCCACCGCGAGGCTCGTCCGCGACGCCCTCACCGACACGGTTCCCGTCGCGCCGGATCACGAGATCATCGATCCGGGTGGCACATTCAAGTGGCTCTCGCTGATGAGCATCTGCATGGTCATCCTCGGGTTCGTGACCGGATTCCGGGAGATCGTCAAGGAGCGGCCGATGCTCGACCTCGAGCGGCGGCACGGCCTGCGGTTCATCGCCTATGTGATCGCCAAGGTCGCGGCCTTGGCCGTCGTGCTCGCGGCGCAGATCGCGATCTTCACAACCAGCGTGGAGTTGGGACTCCTGCTCCGCGAGGCGTTCGGCGGCGACGCGCTCGCCGCGATCTATCGTCGCGGGCCGTTCATCTCTGGCACCTACAACTGGCTCGCAGCCGTCGCCTGCGCGACGATCGGTCTGATCGTCTCGGCCTGCGTTCGCTCGACCGACAAGGGGGTGCTCGCGGTGCCGCTCCTGATCACGCCCCAGATCCTGCTCGGGGCAACGATCCTGCCGATCACGGGCGGGCTGCTC
>Ga0247840_10012396_pt1 | contig 10123 bp, 6 predicted proteins | sample LaCruzMarch2015__FD_192404 | JGI IMG/M metagenome (GOLD analysis project Ga0247840, IMG submission 192404) | Freshwater microbial communities from meromictic Lake La Cruz, Castile-La Mancha, Spain - LaCruzMarch2015_17m | ecosystem: Environmental > Aquatic > Freshwater > Lake | place: Spain...
TGGCGTTCGAGCTGCCTATAAGCCTCCACCGTGTCGCCGTAAACGGAGCCGCCGCAGGGTTCCTCGCGCATGGCAAAGGGCAGCTTCCGCGCGACCTGGGTGGCGGCGACTTCCAAGTCCTCTGGCGCGCACTCGGCCTCAAAAATCTGGATCGTCTCGTCGGTGACCATCAGTGCCCCGCGCGTTCCCTGCACAACCCATCTCGGAAGGGGAGCCGGAGAAATCGTATGCTCAACCAATGCGCGGGCCCCGTTGCTGAGGGCCAGCTCGGCGAAGAACACATCCTCGCAGTCCCCCCGGCCGAGTGTCTGGCGCAAAAAGCCACTGACCGAGCGCACCTCCGCATCCAGAATCCAATAGGCTGGTTCAACAATATGCGCACCCCAGTTAAGCAAGTACCCACCGCCAAACTCCCGTCGCATCTGCCAGTCGTGCCGCACATCGAACCGCGCCACCGACCGACGAACCAAAAAGACCTCGCCCAACTGACCCGATCGGATGATTTCCCGGATGCGCAGGGCCTCCGGCGAGAACCGCATCGGGAGCCACGGAAGCAGGAGTCGATCGCTGGCGACCGCAGCCTCCCACATCGTGGAGGCCTCCGACGCGTCCAAAGCCCAAGGTTTCGTGACCAGCACATGCGCTCCGGCGCGAAAGGCATCAACCGCCATGTCCGCGTGTTGGTCGTTCCGGGTGACTACCACCACCAGCTCGGGGTGCGCCACAGCCAGCATGCTGGCATGGTCGGCAAAGGCTTGGGCTCCGAAGGCCTCCTCCGCAAGAGCCCTCTGCGCCGGGTTCGGGTCGGCCACGGCCACGAGCTGGAAACCCTCCAAGTCGCGGATCGGCTCCCCGTGCATCTTGGTCCCGTTGGTGCCGAAGCCGATAATGGCCGTGCGCAGAGGTGCGTTCACCGCATTGATCGAGTAAGAGAAGGAAGTGGCATTCTAGTATCTGCGATGAAGGTTGTGCTGATTTTGAGCGGATGCAAGAGCAAACGAATATCGTGTAGATCACGACGAAATATCACGGGTGTCCGGTTAACTGAACGATGAAATTTTGGAACTGTCATAAAATGAGTGCGTTACGAAGGAAAATGGATGTGACGCATTTGAATTCTGGCCATGCTTTTTGGCATGAATTCCGGACGGTTTGTATTGACTCAGCTCCTCGATTTGATCCACCGACAGACTCTCGACCGCGGTGTGCGTTTACTTGATGGTGGCCATCGTTCACAGGCAACTGAGCTTGCCTGGAACCTTGCACAGAACTTTGCAGATGTTGAGCGTTCACCCGTTTGAGAAAGTTACTCTAAATGCACCACTTACAGAAACTCACTTCAGACATTTGCATCCGTCAGATTCTAGCCAACTGCTGCTGTGGCACTTATAACCGGACACTTGCGGGAAACGATGAAACGTTTCCCTCCATTTTGCGCGGCAAAATTTTCTAATCCGGCGGCGTGGGAACCCGTCTCTCACCGGGTCTCCTTGCCCTCACACCCGCCCTTGGCACCGGCTCCCGCCGGATTAGGGCGACTTGAAGCCGTATCGAACATCCCTGGTGACTGTGGGAAAATCGTCCGTCCGGAATGGTGATGCCGGGAACCCGTCAGCATTTCCAAGATTGCAGACAGGATTGTCAGCCCAGGCATAACGGACCGCCACAGGAAGAGGAATTTCGCTGGACCAAACCAGGACAGAGTCCCCATCCACTTTGGCATCGGCCCAAACCCAGTTCCGGTCATTGCCGCAAATTGAGAATCCTTCCAACCCGCTTTCCTGGTCGATCCGGACTGAACAGCCCCCCTCACCTGAGGGCTTCCGCTGAGGCTTTATACTGTTGGCTGGCAACGCAGCAAGGCCACCGCCTATGTTGTCAAAAAGAAGACGGATCGCTCCAATCTCGATCGACATCGATCGATAGGTCGGCCCCGAATAAGGGACCGCCCTTGCATATTCCCTCGCAAGGGCGATTTTCGCCAGCCGGCAACCAACAACTTCTTTGTTCAGAGGATGAATATTTTCGGCCTCTCCAACATCGATCAGTATGGCCTGGGCCGTGTTTGGCACCTTTAAGGCTTGCCACTGCGCCTCCCGCAGTTCCGCCCAAGCGCTTTCCTCGGGCTCAATCACCTTGGCCTGATAATTGGCAAGTTGACAAAAATAGAATGGAAACTCGCCCTGTTGCCAGTGGGCACGCCAATCGGCGATGAGCAGAGGAAAGGTTACCCGGTACTGGAAGGCACGTTCCACGTTTGATTCTCCCTGGTACCAGATGGCACCGCGGATGCCAAAAGGACAAACCGGGTGGATCATCGCATTAAAAAGAGCTCCTCCAAGCGTGTAACTCTTGGGGAGATCCTCCCCGGCTTTTGCTCCGATATCCCTTCCGGTTTCAGGCCCTTGGTTACCGGAACAATCCCGATCGGACAATTTTTCCAACTGCTCGCACCCCGTCCAGAGCTCAGGAATTGTCCTTAAACGCTCGAGGCTGATCCATGCCTCGCAAGGTGTGGCACCTTGTGACGAATTTAGAATGCCCAGCGGAACTCCCAGTTCCCGCTGCAAAATTTTGGAAAAATAGTAACCAACACCGGAGAAAATCCCCACTGTCTCCGGTGATGCGACCATCCATTTGCCTCCGCAGTCATCCAGGGGGTCCCGGGAATTCGCCGGCGGAACAATAAACTGGCGCAGCAAGGCGTTCTCCGACCTCGAAATCTCTGAGTCTGCGGCAAGGGTATCCCGCAAAAGCATCTGCATATTGGACTGACCGGCCGCAAGCCATACTTCCCCAACGACAACATCGGAAATCGATACCTGAAAATCAGCGGCCGCTACGATCATTTCAAAGGGGCCTGAACCTAACTCACGAAGATCCAACCGTACTCTCCAGCTTCCGTCCTCCTGCACCGAACCAATCGCCGAACGGTCGGCAAGCGTCACGGATATACTCCCCACGCCGGAAGCTTTACCCCAGATCGGAACATTTGATGCCTGTTGCAGCACCATATGGTCGGAAAAGATGGACGGCAAAGTCACAACATCGGCACCTGTCTTCCTGGAGAAGTGGGACATAGAAGAAAAATCCAAAAGGCAGAGATCTTAGGGCACGGCTGGGAACACGCCGGGATAAGGGAGATAATCGAAAGGCTTTTGGTGGGCCGTGCGATAAAAATTGAACAAATAATACCGGGCACGATCTCCAGGTCCGGCCGTCGAAAGAATTTCCGCACCATCGCGAAAATCCTCAATAGTTGCAAAATCATGCCCATCGGCTTTCAAGTGGAAATTCCCCAAGTCAGCATCAAGGAGAATGTGTTTCTCACCCCAGTTCACCACGGTTACCACATGGTCAAAGAGTCCGCGCGGATGTGTCCCCAGTTTCTTCCCTCCAAGGTGTAGACGGTCTGCCAGGCCGGCAAAAACAAGCGCGGAACTTGCGCAGTTCCCTGCAAAACCCGCGAAACTGGCGCGCAGGACGGAGATCGGGCCTGCACCAGCCAAAAACCGGTGTCCAGCGCTCTGGTGGCGCTTGATTCCGGGATGGCATGCAAGAAAAAGTATTCCGAGCAAACGGTCAAAATCCGTATCAAACCGCTCCGCAATATAACGAGCCATCTGATCCAGAGCGTCGGGCTTCATCAGGTTCCATTCCACCGAGCCGTCCTCCGCCTCAAGAACAAAATCGCTGGCAGCACCGTTCCTCGTCGTGCGCCGGTGAAATAGTGGAATCCGCGAGCAGACATACTCAATCTTTCGCTGAAGATATTGCGAATCGCCGGGTCTGGGGTTCCCGCGAACTCCGAGTTCCGAGCCAAAACGATGGCGGATCGCGATCGGATGAGCATATGTCATGAGCCATCGGGCTTGAAACCATTCGCAACCTTCCACGAAGGCGGATATCCGCACATTTTGTCCCCCGGACATTTTTTCTTCAGGATTGGTTACGTAGGGAATGCAGGCTGTTACATTACCTCCTGCCGGAACCTTCACCACAACCCTTCTGCCTCGGTGCACCCAGCGCCTGAGACTTAATTCCGTTTCACAATACACCTCGACGGTGGCATCCTGAACTCCATGGTTTGCAAGCTTGAGAGAGCCTGCGTTGTTGCCCCAGAACGGCGTACCAAAGTCAGTTTCCATGACAGAAAGTGTTCCGGGCTTCAGGTAGAGGTCGGCAAAGGCAGGGGGGTCGGCTGCGATGCGAAACCGGGGAGGAACAAAGAAAACCTGCTCGTAGTGCGGGTGACGGCCGTTGACCCATGCGTTTAATCCCATCACAGGCATTCTTTTCTCCTCATTGTCCATACCCAGGCCCTCCCATGGAATGGTGAAAACTGCGAGATATCCGTCGATCGCTTCACTGATTTCGCATGACCATGACGTCGGCGGGATTCGGGCCACTTCCCTGTGATTCTCGGTGGACAAATACTTGAGCAGCCGCTGAATACCCGCAGACTCCTCCAGCCAGGCATCACGAGCTCCAGCCAGCCCGGCCTGGAAATGACAAAACTCCAGATGTCCATGCGCGACATCGATGACGAGATTTACGCTCTCGACCTCCCGATCACGAGAGTCGAACCGGGCTGGATCAATACCACGAATACAAACGGACACCTGCAGCCCGGTTCCATCACACTCCGCCGACACCGAGCCATACCGCACTCCCAAAGCTCCCATCGCATCGCGCCAAGGCTCAGAATCTGTGGCAGGCATTCCCGCAAAAACTGCGCGGGGCGCATGGAATTCCCGGAGCGGCACAGAGTCATTGACAACTGCCTCGTCCGGGGCCAATTCCGGCATTACTCCTTTGGAAAGCAGGCGGTTGGGGAGATGACGGCGAAGCTCTTCAATGTCAAGTTTGGCATAGACAGGAGCCAGACGGTCGGCTCCCATTTTCCGAAGCTCCTCATCGGACACGATCGTCTCAACCGTGGCAAGGCACCCTTCGCTTTTTGGGAAAAATGCCAGAGCCGTCGAATCCAGCAGAGTCTGACTGCCCCGATAATCCACAGCCACAGCACCGACTCGGCCGGGCTCCTGAACGAATGGTGCCAGACTTGAAGTTCCCTCGCACCCACGGTATCGACGCATGGTTTGGCCCGGGCCTCCGGCGTTGGAGAGCCCGATGACACGGGTCACAAAAGGTCTTCCCGTTGTGGGATCGCTCACCCGCTGCAGCAGAGCTGCCAGTACCGCCGCCTGACACATCGATGATCCTCCTCCATAGCGAATCACAGAAAGGGGACCCATGAGTTCATGCTGCGGACTGTGGTAGGTGTGCAGGCCTGTCGCACTGAAAAAGCTCGGATCCAGGATCAGTTTTGTAACGCTCTTCTGACCAACAAATGCCATCGCTCCCACAAGTCGGTCCTCGGCACTCGAAAATCTCTCCTCGATCATTGCCGCCATGGTCTGCCATGGATCGTCCTTCATGAGGTTCACCGCGAGGGAACCATCGGCATAAAGAAGGCAAAAGTCCGAGGGTGCTTTCTGCGCTGTCGTTGCCCGGTGTAAAAGCGGCAGCGCCCGGACAACCCGACCCAGCCATGCCTCCCGGAGGCTTCCGGATGCGGACGATTCGCAGCCCACTTCGTAAGGCTCGCTCACAGTCAAGCCCAAATATCGATCCATAGGCAGGCGGGCCTGATATAAAGGAAGCTTGTCTCCCGCCCCGAAAACCTCCAGGGAAATTTTGGCAATTCGTTCAAGGTCCAAATGAGAGGAGAACGCCCGATCAAGTCGATACCGAAATGGAGCAATACCGGCGGCGCCGGGAATCTGGAAATCCTCCGCGACAAAGACATGGCCATCGGGATCAAGCGACCGCACTCTGAGTCGTCCAGGAACCTCGGGCCAGTCGCCCCCCAAGATCACCCAGCCCCGGTTTATTCCGAAAATCGGCCGCTCGAATTCAACACGCGCCGGAGCGCCCGCGGAGGGCCCAATCAACGCTTCACCATGTTCGAGCAACGGGGCACAATTCGACGGCCTCCGCCCGTGCGGCCATCCCGAATACAAGACCACTGAGCCCTGTGCACCGGCACACTGTCCGCGACCATATTGGAAACCCAAAGCAGCCGGACGCCCCTCCAGCCCCAACGTCTTCCAGGGAATCGCCCACTCAATCCACCACGCCCGCGGAGAAACACCCCATCGCGTCCCGACACCGTGCGAATGGCCATCGCACTTCAGGGGAATAGTCCATACATCGTGAGCCCCGCCCAGGCTCGCCTCTCCTGTGACCCGGCGGGTGCGCGTGATTATCGGCTTGGCAGCACGGGTCATCCCTCCTGCAATCCGCCAGATATCCGATGGATCGTTCCCGGGCAGGATCTCACAGTAGACATGCTCATTTTCTCCCCCAGGTCCACCACCTGAATTCGAAGCTGCCGCACCCCAAGCCTCTATGACGCAATCAAACCGGATATGAAACGTCCGCTCGCCAGCCACGGCGCGGAGTGTTGTCCCGGCCGAAGGCAGATCGGAAGAGTCAATTCTTAAAAATGGATGGATGGGGATGGCATCCCAAAAATCGTCAGTTTCACCGGGCTCTCCCCAAGGAATGCGACACCGCGCACGGTCAAGTGCAGTGATCAAGCCCATCTCCCGGCTTCCAGGATCCGCCACATGTTGGGTATCTCCGGATCCCGCAATGTCAAATGCGACTGCTTTTTCATAGGATTCGTTTAGGGGTTTAACCAGATACAGTAGGGAACGCCGTTTTAAAGCATTCAATTTTGCTCGTCAAGAGACCACTCATCTTTTACGGTCTGAATGATGGGCAAAGATTCCATTCAGAAAGCCGCCCTGGTTGCCGACCTCCCCGGTGCTGCTGGTGTCGTCGCTCACGGCACACATTCCGCAGACACGGGTAGATATTACGAAGACAGCAAGCGTTGGCTCACCGCCGAAGTCAACGCCGCCGTGGAGGGAATCCTGGCTGCGGGGGTGTCGGAAGTTCTGGTTATTGATGTCCACGAACCGGGGGGCATTCACTTCGAGTCACTCCATCCTGCAGCGCGGCTTCTCCATGGGCGCCCCATGCTTCGCCGGCAGATGCTGGACCCGCTGTGGGATTGCGATATCGTGGGCCTCATCGGACAACATGCCCGGGCCGGCACGAGTGATGGCAATCAGAACCAAACGCTTAGCGGCGGAAAGATCGATTCAATGAAGCTCAACGACCGGCCCATCGGCGAAAGCACTCTGGTCGCACTCTGGGCCGGGGTCGGCGGCGTCCCGACCATCTATCTAAGCGGCGACGAAGCCGCCTGCCGCGAAATCCAGAAAGAGATTCCCCGCATCACGACAGCCGCCGTAAAACGCGGAGTATCTGCCGGCGCGGAGATCACACTCTCCGCCCATGCCTCAAGGGCCCTCATCAACAGGACCATCCAGGACGCCGTTCACGCACAACGGCGCTCCCCGCTCCCTCCCCTCCGCTGGCCCGGACCCTTCCACCTGGAAATTCGCTGGAAATCGACCCAGGACGCCGACATTGCAGAGCATCAGAGCGGTGGCGAGCGGATTGACGATCAAACGGTCCGGTATTGCTCCGGCGATTTGCGCGAGGTATTGAATCAGCAGCACCGGCCCCCGGCAAACGCAGCCCGGGAGGTGCATCGCTCACCCGCTCGCGCGACCCACAGCAACGGTGCCGGCATCCCGGCCTGAAAACCGCGCTTCCCATTTTCGTCAACATCCATGACCCCTCAGCAGTAACACTGCAATTGGAACCACGGATTGCAGGATGGACACTGATGGGGCAACATTGAGTGAGCCTTGGCTTTGCCCCTATCCGTGCTCATCCGTGTCATCCGTGGTCAAAACCTTCTGAATAGTTTCGCCTAAGTCCGCAGTTTTCTCCCGATGAATCCCCCAACTCTAAGTTCGTCCATTCTCGACACCATTGGTCACACTCCGCTGGTCGCGCTTGATCGTTTCGCGCGAAACGCCCATGGCCGGATTCTGGCCAAACTGGAATACTTCAATCCCGGCTTCTCGAAAAAGGATCGAATTGCGCAGTGCATCATCGAGACCGCCGAGCAGGACGGGAGTCTGATCCCCGGACAAACCGTGGTGGAGTTGACCAGCGGAAACACGGGCACAGGACTTGCCATTGTTTGCGCTGTGCGGGGATACCCCTTCGTCGCCGTGATGTCCCGCGGGAACAGTCCCGAACGAGCCCGAATGATGCGGGCGCTGGGCGCAGAGGTCGTCCTGGTGGAACAGGCACCCGGATCACCGGTTGGCCAGGTGTCCGGGGAGGATCTCTCCCGGGTCGAGGCCGCCGCCGTTCGCCTCACACAGGAACGCCGGGCCTTTCGCGCCGATCAATTTGGCAACCGTGCAAATTCCAAGGCGCACGCCGAAGGCACCGCCCGCGAGATCATCGAACAATGCGGCGGAGCGGTGGATGCGTTTTGTAACTTTGTCGGCACCGGGGGCACCCTGGCCGGATGCGCCCAAACCTTCAAATCGTGGCGTCCCGGCTTTCCGTGCTATGCCGTGGAACCCGCCTCTGCCGCAGTCCTGGCGGGAACGTCCGTCACCCGCTCCAACCACCGTATCCAAGGTGGCGGATACGCCAGACCGCACCTCGACCTCCTTCCCCCCGAGCTGGTTGACGGATTTATCACCGTGACAGATGACGAGGCCATCGCCTGCGCCAGACGACTGGCGCAGGAGGAGGGCATTTTTGGAGGATTTTCCGGTGGTGCCAACGCTGCGGCGGCCCTCAAACTCCTGAAGACGGAGCTGGCCGGAAAAACCATCGTGATTTTGATCTGTGACACGGGCCTCAAATATCTCAGCACCGATCTCTGGGAGTAGGGCTCTGTGAAGTTGCCCAGCCTGGGACCGCCGGCATCCTGCCGGCAACCTTCCATTCCGGCACCCGCTTTTCCTTCCCCCGCCCCCAAGAAATCCTCTCGACAGGAATTGCAAAACCTTTAAAAATAACATTTCCCTGTGAATCCAATTCTCTTCCTTCGCTTCAACCCCCAGGGCTGTCCTGCTTCGCCAACCCGTGGCCAGAGGCCCTTGGGATCATGAAAGTTTATTTGATGACCGATTTGGAGGGAGTGGCCGGGGTGGTGACGCACATTCACCACTCCTATCAGGATGGGAAGTATTATGATGCATCCAAGGATCTTCTGACCAAGGAGGCCAATGCAGCGGTCGATGGGTTGTTGGAGCATGGGGTGGCCGAGGTTCTGGTGGTTGACGGCCATGGGCCGGGAGCAATTAATTTCGAGCTGCTCCATCCCAAGGCCCGCCTCATGCACGGACGTCCCTTGACCCGCCAGCAGATGCTCGAGCCGATCTGGGAGCATGACGCTCTGGTCATGATCGGGCAGCATGCGAAATCCGGGCAGCGTTACGGCAACCAGAATCATACCCTGAGCAGCAAGGAGATCGATTGGATCAGGCTCAACGGCCGCCCCGTCGGCGAGATCGCCATCACCGCACTTTGGGCCGGCATCAAGTCCATTCCGGTCATTTTTATCAGCGGGGACGAGGAGGCATGCGCGGAAGCCGGGCGGGAGATTCCCGGCATCGCAACAGCGGCCGTCAAGCGGGGCATTTCCTCGAATGCCGAGATCACCCTCTCCGCCACGGCGTCCCGCTCCCTCATCCGTCAAAGAATCGGCGAGGCAGTGGAGGCCCACCGGAAAAATCCCGTGGCTCCGCTTGTTTGGGACCCGCCATTTACCCTCGAAATCCGCTGGAAATCAACCCAGAATGCGGACATCCAGGAGGACCAGACAGGATGCAGGAGAATCGACGACCAAACCGTTGCTTTTGAAAGCCACGACATCCTTGATGTGCTCCTGCATCGTCACTCAAAGGGGAATTGAAGTCCGCTCCAGTTGTTTATCCGAATTGTCAGCCTGCTCGCGCGAGGATTCGGGCCACAGAATTATGCTTGACCGGAATTTCCAATGATTTAAACATTTAAATGTGAGTTGCAACATTCTGGCCTCTGATCAAACCATCACTTTCCGGGGAATATTACGACAGGCCGGAGGTTTCGCGTCCTTGCTATTTTTCCTCACCTCAGGTCATTCCCAGGCCGTCGAGCAGAATCGTTTGGGGGACCTTCCCTCGACGAG
>Ga0247840_10012397_pt1 | contig 10123 bp, 8 predicted proteins | sample LaCruzMarch2015__FD_192404 | JGI IMG/M metagenome (GOLD analysis project Ga0247840, IMG submission 192404) | Freshwater microbial communities from meromictic Lake La Cruz, Castile-La Mancha, Spain - LaCruzMarch2015_17m | ecosystem: Environmental > Aquatic > Freshwater > Lake | place: Spain...
ATCCTTTATCCAGCGTAAGGCTTGTGTCCATCTTAATTGAGCAGTTCGAAGTTTAACGTCAACATCCTGCGCAAAAATGAAAGCTTTTGCACGCTCGGTAGCTGCTAGACTCAAACCATCTTCAGCAGAGACTTCCAGTTCTTCTTCAAGATCCTTGAAATCATCACTTTCCAGGGCTTTTGTCATTTTATTTAAAGTAGCTTGCAGCTCGGCTATCTTGTTAAATAAAGATTCTTCCTGCTTTGCAAATTTCGCTTGCTCTTGGGTAGCGTTGTGATAACTGTCGACGACTTTCCCAAACTTATCAGTAGCTTCCGCATCGTGATTAGCTATGCCGCCGCTAACATCTTCTATCTCCTGCTGCAGTTTTGCAAATGATTGCTGTGCGTCATCAATTATCGTTCTAAGCATATTTATTGTGTTGGTTAACGAATTAATAAGTATTTGGTACTCACTAAACTCTTTTTTAACCTCTCTTTTTAGCCTAGCTATTCTTTGTTCTGGTTTTTCTCCTTGGTGACGAGTGGCTAAACTTGTTCCTCTTCCTGCATTACGGCGTTTTATTGCTCGCAGCAGTTCCGCAGCTCTTGCGGTAATTAAAGCGCTATCTACTCTGTTTCTGTTTGCCAAAACCAATGCCCTACTTCTTCTGCCCGTGCTTGCTCTGTTTGTTCTGCCAGTAGAGGCTGACGCTAAGCTCTGCGCGTCTCCTTGGTCTAATCTTTCCCACTGTGATGATTCGTCTCCGCTGCTAAAATCATCCGTTGTAAAAGACCTAATGCTTGGTGAAGCTGGAGGCTGCGATGGGCCTCCAGCTTCATAATCATTACCTAGTGGGGCTAACAAATGGTGTGCTGGAATAAGCAATACTAATACTGAAAATAATGTGTACCTTTTCATCATGATAAACTCTCCTAAAATTTGTTTTAAAAAACTACAACTCTGCACTAATTAACCCCCTTTCGGTTTTGATCTATGTCTATCGTTCTTTTCAGAAGGGATGCTAACGCCGAAAAAATAATTTGTAAAGCTTTTTTAGTGCTAATTATCGTCATTGCTGGCAAAGTTGGATAATTGCGTTTTTTGTGGGGGCAGGGGTTTGCTAGTAGAAATTTTTAAGAAGGCGAAGCTAGATTATGCAATTTTATAGCCAAAAGCAAAACAATTGAGACAAAAGCTTACTTTACTAAAATCATTCCATGGGCAACTATGGAGGCCTGCTTTAGGACTATAGAGGCCTCCATCCGGCGCCCCCGGGCTTAGCAAAATCCCCAACGCTATTGGTAAGAGACCGCGCGGGCAGGGGAGCGCGGTTGGTAAACAGGGGGGGATCGGTAAGGGGTGGGCGTTTAGGGCCAATTAAGGCGCCTATCGCCCGCCCCTTACCCCGGAAGCGGCTCTTTTATACGTTTAAAAACAGAGAAAAGCTTTACGTAGCCATGTCTCAAGCAATATGCATTTAGATACTTTATGCAATTTTGCCCAGCGGCAGGTAAGACAAAAGATATTTGATGTCGTCATCATCAAAGGCAAATCCTAGGCCCCAGCAGAACGAAGAATTAGCTTTGCTGAAAATGTCGTCAAAACCAAGGTAGGTGTATGCGTTGCGCATGAAGAAAACTTTGTTGGCAAACGTCACGTGAGGACGAGTGTCGTTGATGCGATTACGTCCCTGCAGGTCGAAGATGTCAAGATTAATCGTCCAGCGGAAACTTTTGAATTGTACCGGGAAATCATAGTCAACTCCTACTCCCATTTGGTTTTCGTGCAGACCAACGCGCAGGGTAAGGTCATTAAATTTTTTGCAGATTTGAATGCCTACAAAATAGCTATCTGGGCTTTGTACTAGTTGGGTACGCAAAGCAGGAACTCTTGCTTTTTGATATGGCGAAAGAGAGGCGTCGTCGGTATCGATCGGGTTAATATCTCGGTCATAGTACGCAGAATAAAAGCTTTTTCTAGTAATTGGTCCAAAAGAGTCGGATGCTATTTGCAGGGAATAATAGTAGTCTGATTCGGTCGCCAATTTAGCTTCGACAGAGCCACGCTTATTGCCGGTTGGGTAACAAGTATAAAAGCCCATGTCTAGCGAAACGGTAAGCTGATTAGCTTTGCTGACCATTTTTTTAACGTCTCCGACTGCATCTTTGACGTCGGAGAATAAACTATCGTCGGTAATTAATTTACCAAGCGATCCTTCCCCGCTCATGACTTTGTCAGTTAATTTTTCGGTATTTTCCAAAGTGCGTTCTAATTTTTCGCCGCCAGCTTTCAAGCTTTCCGAGGCGTCAATAATATTACTGGTAAAATCTTTGGCTTTGCTTTGTAAATTAACAATGATATTACGCAATTTATCACTGGTTTCACTCATATTTTCACAAACGTTTTTAATTTGTTGATTATTATCCCTGATCACATCATCAAGGTTAACTGAAAATTCGGAAAGTTTTTTGGATGCGTTCACCACGTGGTGAAACCCAGAATCTAGCAATCGTTCTCCTTCCGGAGTGGCAAATACGCTATGAAATGCGGAAATAACATCTTGAATAGAATCGGTTATTTCTTTGGCTGATTCCATTAAATCGCCAACGCCAGCGACGGTTTTGCCGGGCATCGAAAGATTACTGCCTGGAGGCAAGACGCCACTGCTTGAATCTCCTGGATCGATTTCAAGCGTGCAGCCACCAATTAATCCATCCGAAGTGATTGTGGCATAGGAATTGCGGAATAATTTATGGCTTTTGTGAACGCTAATTACTACTTCGGCAACGCCATTGTCCAAAAGTGAACGTTGTTCGACGCGGCCAACTGGAACGCCAGCAATTTTTACGTTCGATTTTTTTTCAAGTCCACGTGTATCATCGAAGTAGACTCGGTAGGTAAGATAGGAAGAACTATCAAACCGCAAAGCACCAATATTAAAACTTAAATAGAAAAAAATTCCTATCGCAACAAAGACAAATAACCCTACTTGCGTTTCAATCTTCACAACAACTCCTGCTTCTTTATTTTGCTAAAAATCTTAAAAGCTAATTTTTACAATATTAAACCTACAGCCAATATAATCTAATAACTTCAAACCCATCAGGGATAAAAAAATATTTACCATAAAGATTAGCATGTTTTTTTTCATCTTGCGCATTTTCTTGTTTGTTGTTACTATCCTTCTTTTCTGTCTCGCCGCCAGCCATGCTTTTGTTGCTACTTGCATACTTTGTCTGCATTGTTTGTCGTTTAAAAATAAGCAGAGCTTTTTGGGTAATATCGTTATAACGAGCTAAAGCTAACAATGAGAAAAATTGTGGATCCATATTTTTAGTAAACATTTTTGCAAGACTCGCTAGTTTATCTTCTTTGGTGATCTCTTTTTCCAAATTTGCTTCTTCGCTATTTGGCTTACTGTCGTCTGATTTTTCAGCCTTACGACTTTCAGCAGCTGGGTTAGTTTTGCTAGGATCAATTTTTGCCGCATCTATACCCAAGAATGTGGCAATAGTTGCCGTTGTTGGAACAGTGGTAAAGTCTAACTCTTCGAGTATTTTTTGTGCGGTACTGGTACTTTTGAAGTCTGCTGTTGGGCTTGTAATGCCAAGGCAAGCTTTCATTGAAGCAGTAAGTAATAATGGATTAATGCCATCATCACTTGTTCCCACGGTCCGAAATAAATCGGCAAGATAAATTTCTGTTTCTTTTGCAAGATCGCTTTTTTGCGCTTTGCTATTTTCTTTGGCCGGTGCTATTTGGGATGCGCGGTTGTTTTTGGTTGGCTCCGCAGGTTCTTTTGCATCGATAATTTTGCATTTGACCGCAGATGCTAAATTATTTGGCTCGTAGAAAAAAGCTAAATGCTCTTTGATGGGCAATTGGGTTACATCAAGAAAGTCGGTATTATTTTGGTCTTGATAATAAGCTTGCAGAATTTTGGTAAAATCCCCATCCTGCGTTTTTACGTTTTTAAGTTTTAGGTTGTTGAAAAATTTTTTATATTCGTCTTTGATCTCTTTTTTCTTTGTATCAAAAATGTCGTTGAGGGGTAACTTGCCTTCTTCGGCGGTGAGACAGAAAAAAATTTCGGCTTGGAGGCCATCAGCTTCGGTAGTTAGCTCAATTTTTTGCCAAGTTCCTAGCATTGGCCAGATGCCGAAATAAAAGCTTTTCAGCCGATCACGCGGTGTGATATTTTGGGGGGTATCCGTTGTTTTGGTAGAAACTCCAGCCAATGTGTTATCCTCCTGCGTGATGATGCCGTTTTCCAAAGAAGTTAATTTCAGCATTGCGCAGCTAAAACCAGTGTAAACTAGTAGCTTTGCTTGTTCTTTGCTGGTAAAACTTTTGCCCTGCATTGCTTGCAATAAAGAAGTATTTACGATGCGCTGATAAATAAAATAAGCAAACCCTAGGATGGAGAGGATTGATATTAAAATGTAACCTGATTTTTTTTGGCCTCCGTTTGTCACCATAGCCTCATCGCTAATTACCACTTATTTTTGCAAACGAAAAATTCTACCGGACTATTACCAATTCTTTTAGCATATAAAATTTTTTTTGGTTTGCAAAGCTATCATTGGAAATCGGGATTAGAAGAGGCTGTGATTATTTTAGCTTATACGAAGTAGGCAACATAAATTCTTGATGCAGCGAGGTGGTGGAAAGCTTGCAATCAAAAATAAGCTTGTGGGGGAAAACATCTTTTGCTAGTTTTTCTTTTTCCTCATTATTTTGGGTTGCTGGTGGCCAATTACTAGTTATTTTTACAACAAAGGTATCTTCGTTTTTTTCAGAGTTATTACTTGTTTGCGTTGGCAGGCTTGCTGCTTGCGTTGTATTTTGGATACCCGTTTCGGTGCTAGAGACTGTGGGGCTTGGTTGCTGCGGGCCGGCATTATTTTTTTCTTGCTTAACTAAATATTCAAGGGTGATGGACAGGGATTTTATATTAGTAAGCACTTTAACTTTATTCTTGGCTAGTTTTGTAAAATCAACTTCATCACCAATTCCTTGTCGATTGTCGGTTTGGTATCGAAACAAAGTATACAATGCTTCTTTTTCAGGAGGGTTGCTATTTGCTTGTTTGTCCAAAGATGGGTTACTTTCTTTTTCTAATTTATAAAAAACGCCGGTTACCCGTGGTTTGCGAATGGAAAGTGTTTCTAGTGGATTAGTGTTTATAAAAAAGCAGTAATTAAAGATGTTGTCGGTAGTAAGTAGTCTAAAAAAGTCTTTTTTAACCTTCTTTTTGTTAGCATTCTTTTTGGTTTCGTCTGCATTTTTACTTTCGTTTTTTTCTTGCGACTGCTCGTCTTTTTCCTGCGTTACTTCCTTTGTTTCGGCATGCTCGTCGGCTGTAGCACTTGCAGTAGTAGTAAGGTCTGTATCTAACTGTTTAAGAATAGGTATTGGTGGGACAAAAATAGTGGAAAAATCTTTAGCTAAAAGCATTTTAACTTTGTTTGTTGTCACATCAGCGTAGGTTTGCGTACTAACTTTGCGCCAAAATCCTACCAGGGTTACTGGAAATTTCATTGCCATACTGAGCGCTAAACCAGCAATCAAAACAGCAATCAGAAGGTCTAAGAGCAAAAAACCTGCGTGTTTTTGGGGCATAGCAAAATCAAAGTAAATAACACAGCCAAGAAATACCATAACGCATTTATATTTTTTAAGCTAGCAGCGCCAGAGAAAAGCGAGTGAGGAAGAAGGTAAGATAATGCAGGAAATTTTGGTCAAAATATAATATTATTATCTAATAGATGTGTGTAGCATAGGTATTTAATGCAGAACGGAAAAATACAAACTCGTGAAGTTTTTAAGGCTGCTGTAGTGCTAATTGGGGTTTTGGATGGTCAAGGAGTAATTTTACTTCCTACTACCGAGATTCATAAGCCATTGACTAAGCGTCAGCTGCCTAATTCAGAAGTTTGGATAAATACTAATTATTTTTTAAGTTTGCCAGGTGGACACTTTGATCCACGGACTGAAAGCGCTCATGATGCGGCTTGGCGTGAACTTTCCGAGGAGACTGGTGGATGCATTTTTACCAAAAACTTGCTAACTCCTTGGGAGAATACAAATTTAGCAGCAGAATGTTTAGCGCTTGATCCAAGCGTGCTTGTACCGATTAATCATCAGCCAGTTGTTTTGCAAATAAACAACACCTGGGATTTGGCGATAGATAAAGTTTCTTATTTTTTTTTCTGTTTGCAAGAGCCACGATTAACAGCAGCGAAGTTATCATTTTTTTGCCGCAGAGCTCGTCAGCAGCTTGCACCGCAAGATTATCGCTGCTACCAGGAAGTTGAACAATATCTTGCGGTGCCAAAAAGCCAATTTTTGTCATTAATTTTAAATTTTGCAAATTTTAAAGCTGGGCCGGAGTGGTTTTTTGCTGATACTAGCACTACGGAACCGTTTACTATTTTTAGCTCAACTTCAAATAATAATACCTATTCTAGCGCTTATCAATGCAATAAGGGATGTTTTTATGCGCTGGGACAATCTTATCCTGAGTTGCAAAAACTTTTGCTTTAAATCTGGTTGGTTCGAGTTGTTTTTTTTAAAAAGTATTGCTAAATTTGTAATGTTTATATTATGTTCAAAACTTTTTTTGTTTTTTGTAGGATTAGGCACCTTATTTTCAATAAGGTGCCTAATCCTACAAAAAAGAGTGAATGAAGAAGGGGGCGTTGGTCCGCAAGAGATGCTTAAATATTTGTTGATCAAAGACATTATTGACGAATTAACTAATCAATATGACAAAACAGGTCGCAATAATAATTTTAAAATAATAACTCCAAGCGCATGTAAAGCAGAAATACGCATGCTGGCTTTCTTACTAAAAAAATTACCATTATTAACAAAACCTTTTGCTCCCATGGCGCAATCGGATAAGAAGTCAGCGCTTATTTTAAAGCCTTGGTCTTCTGCCCATAAATACATTAGTAAAGAAGAAGGAAAAGAAGCCTTCCTTACGCATCAAACTACATTTCAAAGGACTTTTCGAGTAAGCAAGAAACGCAGTCGTCAAGTGGCGTTAAACCTTTATGCGCTGGTTGGCCAACAGATTACCCAAGATCCTGCTGGAAAAGTTGGCAGAGATTTTTGCATGAAGCTTATTGGGGCTTTAAATATGTTTTTTGGTGATGACAGGGATACAGAGTATGCATATCTTGCTGCATTGGTAAATAACGCCGCAAGAATTTATTATCTTAAAAATCATGCTTCAGCCTTGGCTTGGTTGTGGAAGGCTCTGCATAAACATAAATTTTTCTAAATTATTTGGCATATTTTTATGCAAAATAGCTTTGATATTAAACAGAATAACTGTGGTTGCTTTTATAAAAAAAGCTTGCTACCGTTAAAACGCTTAGAGTACAATTTACAAATTATGCTTAATTTATTGATTGTTATAATTATCATTTGACAATTATCTTTGGCCACAGGGGGCCAACAGCTATGAAAAATTATTTACTGATAAAAGAGGTGAGCAAGGAGGTAGGCGTACCAGTAGGAACGCTTCTGTACTATGATAAAATTGGCCTTCTAAAGCCGGCAACCCGTTCAAGTAGTGGGTATCGTTTGTATTCACGTGAAAACTTGGAAAGGCTTTTCCTTATCATTTTTTTAAAAAGTTTAGGCTTTAAGATTGCCGATATAAAAGTTCTGTTGCAAATAAATATTTCAAGCGAAAGGGTAATTGCAAGTCTTAGTAAGCAAATGAGCCTTCTTCAGACCCAAGTTTCTAAAATTATGACAGCTGAAAACATTTTAGCTTCGGCTATTTCGCAGTGCAGTGAAAATAAAAATGTTGATTGGTTGTCTTTACAAAAACAGAGAGATGATCATCCAAAAGATCAAATAAAGTGGTCTTGGTGGGCAAAAGAGGGGCTTTCTCCCGATGATCAACAAGCATTTACTTTATGTAAGAAGCAATTAAAAGAAGCATTCCGATTAAACGAAGATAGTTATGGATGTCTGTGGAGTAATCTGCTTTTAGAAGTTAGAAATAATTTAGATAAAAGCCCGAGGGACATGACAGGAAAAATGATAGGTGCTCGTGCCGCGGGCCTTTTAAACATGATGTATGGAGAAGATAGGAGGCTTGCTTGGGTAGTTTATCAGGCTTGTTACAAACGCGATAATATGGAGAGGGATTTTGAAAAGTGGCCTCTGGCTTCTTTGTTAATATGGTTAGAGTTAGCTTTGGTTTTTCACAAACTTTATCCTTTGCCCGAAGAAGATTCGTTAGCCTAGGGGTTAAAAAAGTAGTTAGGAGTTACATCTGAAATGCTAAAATATTTGTTAACCAAAAATATCACTGATGAATTGGCTTGGCAGTACGAAAAAATGATTCAGCAAGAGAAATTAGGTTTCTCCTTATTTAATAAAAATCGAGAGGAAAAACTGCTGATTAAGTTTTTACTCAAGAAGTTATCACTGCAGGAAAAAAACGTAGCACCCCAAGCCCTTGTTTTACCGCAACCTATTATTTCCAGCAACCCAAAAGCTTGGAGCGAAGTTCATGAGTATGTTGTGTCAGATGCAAGTAAAAACAAATATCTTTTGCACCAGAATGCTTTTCAAAAAACTTTTCAGATGGATGAGAATCAATATAAACAATTGTTTTTTAATTTATTTTCGCTTGCTAAGCAACAAGTTACCGAGGATTGTGCTGGAAAGACTGGAAGGATTTTTTGCATTAAGCTTATTGGCATTTTGGGGATGTTTTTTGGTGAAGATAGAGATACAGAATATTTATATTTTTTTGGAATGATAAAAAATGCAAGTAAAATTCAGGCTATTAAAAAGTATAATCCCGTTTTAGCGTGGTTATGGAAGGCGCTAAATAAACATAAATTTTTCTAAATTATTTGGCATATTTTTATGCAAAATAACCTTGATTTTCAAACAAAATCACCTTGGTTGCTTTTATAACAAAATCTTGTTATTGTTACCCTGATTAGGATAAAATTAAAAAATTTTGCCTATGTTGTTCAAGCTACTATAAGTTGTTTTTGGCCAAAGGGGCCTAGCTCTATGAAGAGTTATTTACTGATAAAAGAAGTAAGTCGAAAAATGGGTGTGCCTGTAGGGACTTTGCTCTACTATGACCAATTGGGTCTTTTAAAACCTAAAATGCGCTCCGAAAGTGGGTACCGGTTATATACGCCTGAAGATTTAGAGAGGCTTTCGCATATCTTATTGTTAAAAGGTTTGGGCTTTAAGATAGCGGAAATAAAAAAAGTTTTAGATAACAATATTCCAATTGACAAAATGATTTTCTCTCTCAGTAATCAATTAAAGCTTTTGCAAAGCCAGAACCTTAAGATAAAATTGGCTGAGGATACCTTGGCTTTGGCTATTGCGGAATGTGCCAAAAATAGAAATTTTAATTGGTCTTATTTATGCGAACAAAATCATTTTTCTGTAAAATGTTCTGCAAAAGCCGAAATACGATGGGCGTGGTGGGAGCGAGAGGGCCTTGCCCCATCGGATCAAGTTGCATTTGATGATTGTGTTGCCCAACTCGAAAATATTTTTAACGTAGACGAGATGAGGTATCAGTATGTCTTTACTAATTTGCTGTTAGAAATTGAAAAACATATAAAGAAGGCGCCCGAGAGTGAGAAAGGAAAAGACCTCGGCAGTCGTACTGCTGGACTATTATATATGATGTATGGTGAAAACAGAAAGCTTGCTTGGGCTGTTTATCGCGCTCGTCGTCAGCGTGATGATCTTGAACAAGGGCATTGCAAAAAGTTATTAGACGCTTTGTTAAAGTGGTTAGAAACTTCGCTGATTTTTCACAATTTCTACCCTCCGCCGGACGTATCTCCATAAATTGCAGGATCGTAGAAGATTTTGCGTAACATTAATCCTTTGCTTGCTGCACAAAAGGTTGGAAGGTCAGTTGGCGTTGCTTTTGCTCCTTCTAAACATTCTTTAGTTTTTTGCCAGAAATTTTTGTTTGGCATTGTTGCGTATTGCAACGCAGCCCCCAGCATACGGCGTATTTGGAAATGCAAAAAGCCTTTTGCTTGCAACATGATACGGCAGGTGGATGCGTTAGAGGGCTTTTCTTGGGTACTAAAGCCCTCGGGTAATTTTTCTACAAAATAATTTTCAC
>Ga0247840_10012402_pt1 | contig 10119 bp, 5 predicted proteins | sample LaCruzMarch2015__FD_192404 | JGI IMG/M metagenome (GOLD analysis project Ga0247840, IMG submission 192404) | Freshwater microbial communities from meromictic Lake La Cruz, Castile-La Mancha, Spain - LaCruzMarch2015_17m | ecosystem: Environmental > Aquatic > Freshwater > Lake | place: Spain...
ACTTTTTTTCGACTAACTGTATAAACGGTTTGAACAACGCCTCTTGTTTATCCAACGGAATACCGACACCGTTATCAATCACTTCGATAATCAAATTAGATTTTCCGTCTGGCAACAATTCCGACGTGGCGCGTAAAAATATCTCGCCTTGCTTGGTGAATTTAATCGCATTGTCCAACAAATTGAGTAGCACTTGCCGCAATTTTCCGCAGTCTGTTTTGACAAAACGCGGAATGTCCGTCGCAACTTCTAATCTAAAACTCAACTGTTTAGTGGCGGCTTGAAAGTTAATCATGTCACCAATTTCTTGTAGCAGCGCGACTAAATCAAACGGATGAATGTTTAATTCCAGTCCTTGCCCTGCCTCAATTTTGGAAATATCCAGCACATCGTTAATCATACTCAGCAAATGCACGCCGCTACTGTGAATAATTTCGAGCATTTCTTTTTGTTTTATCGTTGCCGTCGCGTCGTGTTTCATCAATTCTGAAAAACCCAAAATTGCGTGTAATGGCGTGCGTAATTCATGGCTCATACTGGCAATAAAGATACTTTTTGCGACATTTGCCGCCTCGGCAGCATTACGCGCTTGCACCAAATCGGCGGTGCGTTGCAGAACCGTTTCTTCTAAATTTTCCTGCAAATCCCGCAAGTATTTTTCAGTTTCAAGTTGTTTATCGATAGCGGCTTGTAATTCACAATGAAATTTTTTAGCCGTCGCAAGTTGCTCAGTCAAAATTAAGGCTTCTTTTTGTTTTTGGGCATGAATTTCGGTTAAATCTGTCGCGACCAAACAAATATAATCGGATAAATTACTTACCCTGTTAACAGAAAAATAAATCGGGACTTGCGTTCCATCGCTGGCGATTAGTCGCAATTCCCCCGTCTTTTTTTCAGTATCGTCTAGCCTTAATGCTGATTCAAATATCTGCTGACTATCTGCTGTGAACCAATTCTCAGCAACAGAACCAATGACTTTTTCAAGTGGAACGCGGAGAAAGTCCGCAAAACAACGGTTGGCATATATGATGATGCCTTTCTTGGTCATGATAACCGCGCCTTCACTCATATCTTCAATCAACACACGATATAAGTAATCGGTACCATTAAGCGTAAAAATTTGCTCGCCGTTTTCGCCTGCAATAACTAGCGCGTCTACGCCACCGTTACGAATAGCGTGCAACGTATCTTCCGCTTCTGCCAGTCGAATTCGCAATGACGCTAACACGTCTTCCAATTCTAGCAATTCCAGCAAATATTTTTTTTTCGTCATTTTGGATTCTTGATTTCTCATTTTAATCATTTTCATAATTAACGATTTATAAACCTAAACCTTGTAATACATAGTCCGTTTTGGACATGTCACCGATGATATAGCGTATTGGAAGAGGTTTTTTTTTGATGAGTGTTGGGATAGCAATAATGTGTTCACCAGCTGCTAATTTTGGTTGTTGATAAAGATCAATCACTTCTAATGAGTAATTTCCTGGCAGATATTCTTCACAAATTTTTTTGATGTTAATAATTGCTCGCTGCGAATTAGGGGTGGCACCTGTCACATATAACTGCAAAACATAAAACTCTTTTTGCGAATCCTCTGCAACTTGTTTTGATGCCAGTGTGGAATCATCCATTTGCATTTTAAACCCCTAATCTCATGAAATTGGCATAAGGATAGTATCGTTAATCCTTACAAAAAATTAAATGTTCGGCAGTAAATCCAACCCAATAAGCGTGCGTTCTATGTTGGATAAATCGCCAATGAGCTTCCGTACAGGCGGCGGCAAAACCCGCAATAGCGACGGTATAGCCAAAATTTGATGTTCACTCGCTAAATGGGGATTCTCCAGCAAATCAATCACTTCAATTTCATATCGTCCAGCTAAATGTTCCTCGCAAATTATCTTGAGATTCCTAATTGCCGCAACCGATTTTTGCGTGTGTCCTGCAACGTAAAGTCGTAATGTCCACCGTTCATCATTTTCGGTGGTTTGAATGGATATTTCGCTCAAGTTATATCTCCAAAATCACTTTTAACGGTTACGTCCCCGTGGCGACTTTTCGCCATTTTCGTTCGATTTTGTTCGATTTTCACGGTCTTCGATATTTCTTGATTGATGAGACGTTGCGTTTCAGCTTCTTCAATTGCGAACTCGGCGTGCAATGCAGAAATTTTCGCATCCAACATGGCTCGCTTATTTTCCAATTCTCGTTGTTTGTACTCAATTTCTTGTTGATGTGCCAACTTTATTGCCTCTTCTTGTGATTCTTGTGCCAATCGTGACGAGCCTGTTAGTACACCACTTGCACCGATATAAACATCACGCAATTCTATGCCGTGACTGGTCAGCAAAAATTCTCGAATTTGATTTGAATGCGTCATGCCGCGTGATTTTAAAATGTACAAACCACGGTTGCGTTCACCACTAAGCTCGATATTTCGCAATAATATCCACGAATCAATCAAGGACGAAATTTCAACATTAGTGCGTTCCAATGCCGCGCCGTCTTCTATTAAATTGGTGAATACGCCCGTGATAAGATTGATTTTCAAAAAATCCACCAAACGCATCAACATCGATTTAACTTCAATATCTTTGCCTTCGATTAACAAACTACTTAATGGATCAACGATCACGCAGTGCGGTTTGAAATTGTTAATTTCTTTGTGCATCGTGGTTAAGTGTGTTTCAAGACCACTAAATGTGGGACGATTTGCAGAAAATTTAAGTAATCCTGCGTCTAAATGCGGTTTCAAATCGATACCGATAGAACGCATATTCCGCATAATTTGCGCGGGCGATTCTTCAAAAGAGAAATAAATGACACGCTCGCCACGACGACAAGCGGCTTCTGCAAACTGTGCCGAAATAGACGATTTTCCTGTTCCTGCTGTCCCAGAAATGAGAATGCTACTGCCTTTAAAAAAACCGCCACCACCTAACATTGCATCTAAGCGCGGGATGCCACTTGAAATCCGTTCGTTAGAAACCGCGTGCTGTAAGCAAAGTGACGTAATAGGTAAAATCGAAATGCCGTCATCATCAATCAAAAATGGATATTCGTTTGTGCCGTGGGTTGAACCGCGATATTTAACGATGCGAATTCGACGGGTTGAATCTTGTGCTTGAACACGATGATCGAGTGTGAGAACGCAATCTGAAACATATTCTTCTAGCCCTTGGCGAGTCAGTGTTTTTTCACCTTTTTCACCCGTAATCACAGCGGTTACGCCTTTGTCTTTCTGTACGCAAAAGAAGTGGATTCGAAAAGCCCGCAAACAACGATTCAATGGTGTCGAGTACCACACGCTTTGCACCGATATTGTGAATTGCACAGCCTAAACGAATGAACAAACCTTCTAAATCGTATTCACCCGTTTCCGTCATTTCGCTGCGATCAACGTAAATGAACTCTAAAATAATTTTTTTACGCGCAATCAAATCGTTCAGGTCAAATCCGAGCGATGCGACGTTCATCACTAAATCTTCGACAGATTCTTCAAAGGTGATAAACACGCCAGGTTCGTCAAATTCCGTCGCGCCACGCACTAGAAATTCCATTGCGAGTAGCGTTTTACCGCAACCCGCGCCACCACAAATTAGCGTTGGACGACCTTTAGGTAAGCCGCCACCTGTAATTTCGTCCAAACCTTGAATCCCTGTTCGGGCTTTAGGAAGGTATGCACGGGAAATTGAATCTGAATTTGGTTTTGTCATGTTTTGCTCCTGGATATTAAAATTATATTTACTCAATTTAAAGTACAGCTATTCTGTATTCGCAGTATATCGCAGATGTTTCGTATTGGCAGATTATTAGTAGTGAAATTTGCTATAATTGCGCCACCATATTGACGTAGCAAAGAAATACAAATTTTATTAGCGCGTTCATTTCAAATCTACAATTCAAAAAAGAGAACCATGTCAGACTCAAACTTCGCCAAAGAAATTATTCCCGTTAATCTCGAAGACGAGATGAAGCAATCCTATTTAGATTATGCGATGAGTGTCATTGTCGGTCGGGCGTTACCCGATGTCCGTGATGGTTTGAAACCTGTGCATCGACGGGTGCTTTTTGCAATGAGTGAATTGGGCAATGATTTTAATAAAGCCTATAAAAAATCCGCTCGCGTAGTCGGGGATTGTTTTGTTAAAGGTGCTTTAGTTCATACAGAACAAGGTTTGCAAACGATTGAAACGCTAGAAGTCGGTCAAAATGTGTTGTTGCCGAATGGTTCGCTTAGTCCGATTACGCAAACGTTTTGCAATCAGCCTTCTGACGTTATCGATATTAAATTGTCGAATGGCTACACCTTCACGGTCACAAAAGGTCAGTTGTTTCGTGTGTTGAATGACGATTTAAGTATTGGTTGGGAAAAAGCTGAAAATTTGCAGGACAAAGTAGTTTTAGCCACTAATTCGCGCAGTTTTGGCGAAACGCTAACAACGACTGACGACGACAAAATTGCGCTGACTTATGTCGTTGGTTTGTTGATTGCCGAAGGTTGTCTTGCAGATAGAGGTCGCACCAAACGTGTAACTATCAGCATGGTGGACAAAGAGCCATTGGATTATTTAAGCGATTATGTAATCAGCAAAGGCATCAAAGCAAATTGGACAAATAAACCACCGCAAAAACCGCATCATCAACCGCAACATTGCGTGCGTTTTACGGGAATAGATGAAGCCTATCAAGCGTGCGAAGACACTTGCGCCTTTAAAAAAGTACCAACGTGGATTTTAGAAAACCGTGATTATTACGCGCCATTCTTGGCGGGTTTCATTGATGGCGACGGTTATATTCGCCCTGAAAAAAGAGAAGCTATTTTTACCTCAACATCGGGGCAATTACTGACTGAAATGCAAGCGATGCTGGCAGATTGCGGCATTCATTGTTATTTAAGCAGCGAAGATTTTAGTGACAAAAGTTACGGCGACGGTTGTTTAACCCGTTATAACTTGTCAGTCACTGGCGAAAATGCCACGCGCTTTTGTGCCTTGATTAAAGATTATTTGAAAATTCCGTACAAAAAAACCAGAGCTTGCGAAGTTGCAGAATGGGGCGGTAGAAATTTACACACCGCGTCAGAATTCATTCCGAGCGAAATGATTTTTATTGAATTATCGAAACATCATTTGGGTGGCGGTTGGTATCAAGACAGCAACGGGCAAAAATTCCGTGCTGGCATTAAATATCCAACGGGTGCGAAAATCCGTTACAGCAGTGATTTAATCGAAAAAGATATTTCGTATCGCCAAATTGAAGAATGGGGAATTTTAGAAAAGTTGGCGCGTTTAAATTCGCCGCTGGTCGATAAACTCAAAACGCTGATTAACACTTACAGCGTGTTGCGTGTTGAAGACGTGATTGACCAAAATAATCAGCAAGAAACTTACGATATTCAGATTGCCGACGAAGCGCATGAGTTTTTAGTTCACGGTTGCGCGGTTCATAACTGCATTGGTAAGTATCACCCACATGGCGACACGGCTGTTTATGACACGATGGTTCGTATGGCGCAGCCGTTTTCAATGCGACACATGCTGATTGATGGACAGGGGAATTTTGGTTGTTTTACAGGTGATACCAAAATCAAATTATTAGATGGCATCGAAAAATCGTTTGCTGAATTAGCTGAATTGCCAGATGACGAAATTTTTCAGGTTTATTCAACTGATAAAGAAGGCAAAATCGTTGAAGGCGAAGGTCGTTATTCCCGCATTACGCGCCAAAATGCCGAATTAGTTGAAGTCACATTAGACAGCGGTGAAAAAATTCGTTGTACGTCTGACCACCGTTTTTTATTATGTGACGGAACATATAAACAGGCTCAGGATTTAACATTTGCTGATGATTTAATGACTGAACAAGATGTAAATCGTCGTGTTTCAACCGTTGAGTCATTACAAGAAACCGCCGATGTTTATGACATTACGGTTGATGAATACCATAACTTTTTGTTAGCAGATGGCGTTTTTGTTCATAACTCAGTCGATGGAGATTCACCAGCTGCAATGCGTTATACCGAAGTTCGGATGGCAAAAATCGCGCATGAAATGCTGACCGATTTAGACAAAGACACGGTCGATTTCACACCAAACTACGATGAATCCGAATCTGAACCTTCGGTGTTACCCACACGGATTCCGATTTTGTTGATTAACGGTTCGTCAGGTATTGCCGTTGGCATGGCAACGAACATTCCACCACACAATTTAAGCGAAGTGATTGGCGCGTGTTTAGCCTTAATCGATAATCCAGATTCAACGATTACCGATTTGATGCAACACATTAAAGGGCCAGATTTTCCCACAGCGGCATTTATCAACGGCGCGGCAGGCATTCGACACGCTTATGAAACGGGACGCGGCAAAATTTACCTTCGCGCCAAAACGCATTTTGAAAATATCGGCGACAGTTCACGTCAAGCGATTATCACCACCGAATTACCGTACCAAGTTAATAAAGCGCGGTTGCTCGAAAAAATCGCTGAATTGGTGAAAGAAGGCAAACTTGAAGGCATTTCGGGCTTGCGTGACGAATCCGACAAAGACGGCATGCGAATGGTGGTTGAATTAAAACGCGGCGAAGTTTCCGAAGTCGTTTTGAATAATCTTTACAAACAAACCCAATTCCAAACCGTGTTCGGCATGAATATGGTGGCGATTCTGGATGGTCGCCCATTCTGTTTAAACTTGCTTGAAATTCTGAATGCGTTTATCAATCATCGCCGCGAAATTGTCACTCGCCGCACAGTGTATTTATTACGCAAAGCGCGTGAACGAGCGCATATTTTGGAAGGTTTAGCGATTGCGTTGGCGAATATCAACGCCATGATTGACATGATTAAAGCCGCAAAAAACCCTGCTGAAGCTAAAGAACAATTACTGGCGACACAATGGTCGGCGGGTTTGGTTTTATCGCTGATTGAACGCACCAATGCGGGTGATTCACGTCCTGATAATTTGCCAGCGATTTATGGTTTATCGGGCGATGTTTATCGTTTGTCAGAAACGCAAGCGCAAGCGATTTTAGAATTACGCTTGCACCGTTTGACAGGTTTAGAACAAGACAAAATCGTCGGCGAATACACGCAATTGCTAGAGCAAATCGCGTTTTACCTTCACATTTTGGGCGATGATTTGCGTTTAATGGCGGTGATTCGTGAAGAATTAGTGGCGATTAAAGAGCAATACAACGAACCACGCCGCACGATTATTATGGAAAATCGTGATGATTTGAGCGACGAAGATTTGATTACCGAAGAAGATATGGTGGTCACAGTTTCGCATGAAGGTTATGTGAAAGCGCAACCGTTAAGCGATTATCAGGCTCAACATCGTGGCGGACGTGGCAAATCTGCAACACAAACTAAAGAAGAAGATTTTGTTGATCAACTGATTATCGCCAACACGCACGACACGATTTTATGCTTTTCGTCAAAAGGTAAAGTCTACGCGCTGAAAGTGTATCACTTGCCAATTGGTAGCCGCGCAGCGCGTGGCAAGCCGTTTGTAAATTTATTGCCATTGGAAGAAGGTGAAAAAATCAACGCATTCTTGCCGACCCGTGATTATGACGAAAACAAATTTGTCTTCATGGCAACGTCGGCGGGAACGGTTAAAAAAACGCCGTTGAGCGAATTTGCGTATCAGCGCGTGAGCGGCAAAATTGCGATTGATTTGCGCGAAGACGACACGTTAATTGGCGTGGCAATTACTGACGGGCAACAAAACGTGATGTTATTCAGCAGCAATGGCAAAGCGATTCGATTCAACGAAGCGGATGTGCGTTCGATGGGGCGCACCGCAACGGGTGTTCGTGGCTTGCGTTTAACGGAAGGCGAAAACGTAATTTCGTTAATTATCGCATCCGAAGGCGAAGTATTGACCATCTCTGAAAACGGTTTTGGCAAACGAACTTTTGTTGAAAAATTCCGTCATCAAGGACGTGGCGGCAGCGGCACCATTGCAATGCAAACCTCAGAACGAAATGGCAATGTTGTTGGCGCGTTATTGGTAAATGATACCGATGAATTGATGATTATCACCGACGGCGGCACGTTGGTCAGAACCCGTGCTGCCGAAATTTCAGTTGTTGGTCGTGTCGCACAAGGCGTGCGCGTCATTCGTTTAGACGAAGGCGAAAAAGTAGTTGGTGTCGATAGAATTGCGGGATTAGCCGTTGATGACGATGCTGAAATTAGTGATGTTGAAGCGATTGAACCGACTGCCGAAAACAGTGCCGAAACGATTGGTGACGCAGAAATCTAAACTTAAAAATTAGTAGCGATAACATTCAGTCAAGCGTTGTTATCGCTTTTACAGGCATTTTTAGGTTAAAATGCCGCCGTTTAACCCCTCCTTTTATCTCCAATTTTTTAGAGTAAATAATCACATGACAGATTTATCCCTTTACAGAAACATCGGTATTTTCGCACACGTTGACGCGGGCAAAACAACGACTACCGAACGTATTTTGAAATTAACAGGCAAAATCCACAAAATCGGCGAAGTACATGATGGCGCAGCAACCACCGATTTCATGGAACAAGAACAAGAACGCGGAATTACCATTCAATCAGCCGCGACAACGTGCTTTTGGAAAGACCACCGTTTCAACATTATCGACACACCAGGTCACGTTGATTTCACGATTGAAGTTTATCGTTCATTAAAAGTATTAGACGGCGGTGTTGGCGTATTCTGTGGTTCAGGCGGCGTTGAACCGCAATCAGAAACTAACTGGCGTTATGCGAACGATTCAAAAGTTTCACGGGTGATTTATGTTAATAAATTAGACCGCATCGGTGCCGATTTTTACCGCGTTGTAAAACAAGTTGAAGACGTTTTAGCTGCAAAACCTGTTGTCATGACGTTGCCAATCGGTGAAGAAGAAAAATTCTGTGGCGTTGTTGATTTATTAACAATGAAATCATGGATTTGGGACGAATCAGGCGATCCGTTGAAATACACGATTGAAGATGTGCCAGCTGATATGCAAGCTAAAGCAGAAGAATGGCGTATCAAATTGATTGAAGATGTTATCGATCAAGACGACGCGATTTATGAAAAATACTTAGACGATGAAGTTGCACCGAGCATTGAAGACCTTAAACGTTGTATCCGTAAAGGAACAATCAAAATGGATTTCTTCCCAACATTTTGCGGTTCGTCATTCAAAAACAAAGGTGTTCAATTAGTTTTAGACGGCGTTATTGATTATTTGCCTTGCCCAACCGAAGTAAATCCACAACCAGAAGTCGATTTAGACGGTAATCCAACAGGTAAATTTGCAATCGTTACAGCTGATGCGCCTTTGCGTTCATTAGCATTCAAAATTATGGATGACCGTTTTGGCGCGTTGACGTTCTTGCGTATTTACTCAGGTAAATTGGAAAAAGGCACAGCCGTTTTAAATACGTTCACAGGAAAAACTGAACGTATTGGGCGTATTGTTGAAATGCACGCTGACAATCGTATCGAATTAGAATCCGCGCAAGCGGGCGACATTGTTGCAGTTTTAGGTATGAAAAACGTGCAAACTGGTCACACTCTGTGCGATCCGAAATTCCCTGCGACATTAGAACCAATGGTTTTCCCAGATCCCGTTATTTCATTAGCAATTTCGCCAAAAGACAAAGCCGCTTCTGAAAAAATGGGCGTTGCATTAGGCAAAATGATTCAAGAAGATCCTTCTTTCCACGTTGAAACCGACGAAGACAGCGGCGAAACGATTTTGAAAGGAATGGGCGAATTACATTTAGACATTAAAGTAGACATTTTGCGTCGTACACATGGCGTTGACGTTATCGTCGGCAAACCACAAGTCGCGTACCGTGAAACGATTACACGCATGGTTGAAGACGAATACACCCACAAAAAACAATCAGGTGGTTCGGGTCAATACGGCAAAATCAACTACATTATCGAACCAGGTGAACCAGGTTCAGGCTTCATATTTGAATCAAAAGTCACAGGCGGTAACGTTCCACGCGAATATTGGCCCGCGGTTGAAAAAGGCTTTAAATCAATGTTGGACAAAGGTGTTTTGGCTGGCTTCCCTTGTTTAGATTTCAAAGTCATGTTGATGGACGGTGGTTTCCACGCAGTCGATTCA
>Ga0247840_10012404_pt1 | contig 10118 bp, 10 predicted proteins | sample LaCruzMarch2015__FD_192404 | JGI IMG/M metagenome (GOLD analysis project Ga0247840, IMG submission 192404) | Freshwater microbial communities from meromictic Lake La Cruz, Castile-La Mancha, Spain - LaCruzMarch2015_17m | ecosystem: Environmental > Aquatic > Freshwater > Lake | place: Spain...
TTAGATTACAAACCTAAAGTATAAACCTCACCAATACAATACACATTATTTCCAGATTAAATCGGACGATGTCAATATGTGGTTAATGGATCGCTTACACAATATCAAATCGCTTAAAAGCAGTGGTTCAAAATGATCCTATTAAGTTAAATGCTGAAGTTGAAAAAGCAAATTTACAAAAAGTTGACTCTTGTGCTCTAGCGGAGCATCATGATACTTTAAATGTTAGTTTTACATTAAAAGTATTGGGCGGTATTGAAACCCCATCTGCATGTAACAATGAAGAATTTTATAAATCTTATCAGCAGGTTGCCAAAGAATACGTTGATAAGTACAAATTTGAGGAGTTAGCTAAACGTTATGCGATAAATATTGCGAATGGTCGCTTTTTATGGCGTAATCGTGTTGGCGCGGAAAAAATTGAGGTGTCAGTTCATATAAATAACCAACAAACATTAAAATTTAATGCGTTTGGTTATAAATTGCATAATTTTGATGCTGATGATGAAAATATTCAGATTTTAGCGGGACAAATTGCTCAAGCATTATCTGGTGAAATATCATATTTATTATTGACAATTGAAGCATATGCGTTAGTTGGTAATGGACAAGAAGTATATCCTAGTGAGGAATTAGTTCTAGACAAGGGTAATGGTAATAAAAGTAAGATATTGTATCATGTGAATAATGTAGCAGCTATGCATTCTCAAAAGATAGGCAATGCACTGCGTACCATTGATACATGGTATCCTGAATTTGATGAGAAACAAGCTGCTATTGCTATTGAACCGTACGGTGCAGTGACAAATTTAGGCAAAGCTTATCGTTCACCAAAACAAAAAATAGACTTCTTTAGTCTGTTTGATAAATATGCATTAGGAGAAAAACTTGATAATCCAGAGCAAGAGCATTACGTGATGGCGGTATTAGTACGCGGTGTGGTATTTGGTCAAAGCGGTAAGGAGTAATTTTATGCTTTATTATCAAGAAATAACGCTTATTGAACAAGAGGAAATTGCAACATATTTCATCTGGTCAAAACTTTATGCACAACTTCATTTGGCATTAGTAGAAGTTAAAAATCACAATGATAAATCAAATATAGGTGTATCGTTTCCTGAGTATCGCTTTAATGAAGAAAAAGGCATTGGGTTTTTAGGTACAAAATTACGGCTATTTGCAAATAGCGATAATGAATTGCATAACCTGAATATAAATAGTTGGTTAGCTCGTTTAAGCGATTATCTTCATATTACCTCAATTCGTGAAGTTCCCACGCATAAAATTACAGGGCACGCAACGTTTAGCCGCAAGCAAGTTAAAACTAATGCTGATCGTTTGGCGCGTCATCGGGTCAAGCGTGGTGATATTGATTTTGATGAAGCTGTAAAACGTTATCAAAATGTTGTGACTATGTCTAATTTGCCTTTTATTCAGTTAAAGAGTTTGACCAATCAGCATCCATTTCGATTATTTATCCAGAAAGAAAATAAAATCGATGCAGAAAATGGCGGTTTCAACTCATATGGACTAAGTGTTGATGCAACTGTTCCAGATTTTTGACCCAATATATTTTTGATCTTTAACAAAATAAGTATATCAGTAGCTTACAGCGCGCGCTAAAAACTTTGGGTAAAATAGTAAATTGAAGCCTAATTTGTTGTTGTAAGCTAATTTTTTTATGTTAAAATCCTGTTCACTGCCACATAGGCAGCTTAGAAAAAATCGGCTTCGTTAAATGGGGCACGTGTAGCGTTCACTGCCACATAGGCAGCTTAGAAAGCTAAAGCTAAAGAGGAAGCGGAACGCAAACAGTTCACTGCCACATAGGCAGCTTAGAAAGCTACCTGGCTGCCCAAATAAAACCACTATTAGTTCACTGCCACATAGGCAGCTTAGAAATGAAGCACGTTTCAAAGACTGATTGGAGTCAAGTCGATAAATTATTAGGCCGTGATCTTGATTATACAGATAATCCTGAAATTACCGATGATTTAATTAATTTGATGCAATTTAGAGAACCAGAAAAAAAAGGTATTTATATTAAATTAGATACCGATGTTATTGATTTCTTCAAAAAACATAGCGCAAAATACCAAGTTAAAATTAATGAAGTATTAAAAGCTTATGCTGAAGCAGTTAGTAAAAAAATTGCACACTAAAAATAAAACCATTAAAGGTTATGCTTTTCTATAAGTATAACCTAGTCGCGATTGTTCCTGCAGAACCAAACACCGTGCGTCCAACTCACAACAATAAAAATATCTCTATTGTGGCGGTAATAGTGAATTACAAGCATAACACTTTAAATAAGTTTACATAATGTCAAGTATATGCTATAATTCAGCATCGGGTATTTAGTGTAATATAAATACATACTAAAACCAATACAAAAAGTAATATTGATAGGAATTTTAAAATGGCTACTTCATCTTTTACCAAAGAATTTACTTTGGATAGTAAGCAAGCAGTAGAATCATTTGTAAAAATAGTTTCTACTCCAACAACATCAGTAAAAATAGATAGAACATTAACCTCACAAAAAAAGCTTAAAGAAGGTGCACAAAAATTACGTTCTTTATCACTTCGCTAAAAGATTTTATTCTACAATATGAAGAGCAAGAATTACAAGATTTTCTTGCTCTTTTCACATGTGTAAAAGATCCTGATATTGCTTTTTTTCTAAAAACAAAAGCATTGAAAAATGAAAGAACCGGAAAAAGTAGAACTTTTTTAGTTTGTGATGAGTTAGATAACAAAGTCCAAATAGTTGCATATTTCACATTAGCAATTCAAATCCTCAATATTCCAGAAAACTTTAGTGGCAAACAAATTAAAAACTTGGATGGTTTTGGCTCAAAAATTAATGGTAAATTAATAACGGAAGTACCTGCTATATTAATCGGTCAGATTGGCAAAAATGATTTGCATAAAGACCGCATTACGGGAAGTCTTTTAATGCAATATTGTATGAGTACCGTCTTAGATGGTCAGGCTCGCTTAGGCGGAAGAGTAGTATTGTTAGAATGCAAAAATATTGATTATCTCGTTAAAGCCTTTTACCCAAGCTATGGATTTAAGAAGTTGGAAAAAGAATATAGTGCGGATGAATTAATTCAATTTATAAGAACCTTAAACGAAGATGAACTGATATCATCTTAACATGATATTTCACCCTCGAAATTGTAAAAAAACTACGTTACAAAAAACAATTTATGTTTATGGCTAAACTGAAAGTGTAGCCATAAACATACGAAAAATCATTACCTGGACAAACGAAGCCCCATTAAAGAATGAAGTGCACCACCCCTAGTGTCTGACTAAAAAAGAAAAGACCAGTTATGTCTTCGGGGGGTACTTACCTAGCCTATTGGTCTCTCTTCTATGGCTATTAAAGTATCTTTTAAATCGATTGTAGTTAGATACTACTGTCATTATTGTTGGCATAGCTCAAATTGATAGAGTAGCCCCCTCCTAAGGGTAAGGTTGCAAGTTCGAGTCTTGCTGTCGACACCAGAATATTAAGGAAATTATTATGAAACAATACACACAACAAGAAATCAACAACTTAATTAAAATAGCTGACGTTCACTGCCACATAGGCAGCTTAGAAAATTTATAGCTATTTAGACTAACTGGTAAAAACGATAATTTAATGGTATAATCATAAAATTAATAGGAGGACTTACCATGGGTGCAGCGCTTAATTTATATGATCAAGATTTTTTTGCTTGGACACAAGAGCAAGCAAAATTAATCAAAGAAAAAAACTTTGATAAGCTAGATTTAACCAATTTAATTGAAGAAGTTGAAAGCATGGGAAATCAAAATAAAACAGAACTTAGAAATCGTTTAGCTGTGCTTTTAATGCATCTTTTAAAATGGAAATATCAACCTGAGTTAAAAGGTAATAGCTGGTATTTAACCATTGCAAATCAAAGATCAGATATTGCAGATTTAATTGAAGATAACCCAAGCTTGAAGCACTTTCTACCTGAGTTATTTGCGAGGGCTTATACAAGGTCTGTTACAAAAGCAAGTATTGAAACAGGGATTAAAAAAGCAGCATTTCCTCAAGAAAGTGAATGGAGTATTGAACAAACACTAGATGAAGAATTTTTTCCAAACTAAACTTTGAGTAAAAAAACAGCGCCAATTTATAGCACTGTTTAGCAACGTTGCGACTTGTGTAAATTGAAATATTTCTTTACCGCGAGTAATACCGCATTGAATAATATCCCGATGATAGATTTATTTTATACTCAGCAAATTTTAAATTATATTTACTTAATGAGTATGTGATTTTTTATATTGTCTTACTAGCAATAGCAATGCTTCATTGATTTTGCTTTGATATCGTTTGCTATTTTCTTTAAAAAAATCAATTATTTCTTTATTTAGTCTTAAATTAACAGTTATTTTTTCTGATTCAGGCTGTTCAATAACTGCCGCAAACTCTTTGTTAACTTCTGACAGTCTCACCCAACCCGTAAAATCAGTCACAGGTGGAATATCTGAGTAGTCAATCTCTTCATCAGGCATTTCAACTAATAATTTTAGTCGTTCCTCTGCTGACATTTCGCTAAATTTATTTTTGGTGGTCATAATATTTACCTCTCTCAATTTTACTAGCTTTACGCGCTGATATTATCCTTGTGCTTTCATTGCGTTCGGTATAAGCAACTATTATAATTACAATATCTAGTATTTTACCAATTATTTGTATGCGCTCTTCATCTCCAACTAAGCGGCTAAACTCTATTAAAGAGGTTTCGTCATCAAAAACTTTCGATGCGTCTTCAAATGTAATACCATGTTTTTCAGTGTTTGATTTATTCTTATTGATATCCCATTCAAATTTCATCTTTAGCCTTTCTTTAGTTAGAGTTATTATATTATATAATGTTGACGTTTGTCAATATAGAGGTAAAAACAGTTCATTGCATGGCTTAATATTTTCATGTTTTAGCTGTTCACTGCCACATAGGCAGCTTAGAAAAGATGATAGGGCGTGGTTTACGTAAGCATGAGAATAAAACCAATTCTGTGTAGTCTAATTTAAAAATTCCAGCCAATGTGCCAAAATAAGTAGTGCACCACATAGTTGCGTGAGAATTCAAAGCCACCAATGGCAGGTAGAAACGCAATAAAGCCCAAGATAATTAACGGTACGCTGCTATAGAAATAATAAATAAACATGATGTGCTTAATGAAAGCATAAGGTAAATATTGCGCAAAAATTACCAAGAGCAAAAACCATGCGCGATAGTCTTTCAATTGTCTAAATGCACCATACCATTAATGAGAAAAAACAGACGTATCAACAGCAATTAATGTTTTATGAAGATGTATTAACTGATATCGGAATGAATGTAATAGAAAAAAGAATAGTGTGGCTTTAATTACTCTGGTGTGGATTACGTTGTGCTGATAATACATATATAAACTCCTGATTTTTCGAAAGCTACAGTGGTTATAATGTTAGAATTAGGTATGTTGGTTACTATCTTTATAGGGAAAATAAAAATGAAACAATTTAGACTTACGTTCCACAGGGCTTTAATGATTGCTTCCGCCTCTAGTGTTTTTTTATTGAGCTCTTGCAATAATGGTTTTAACTCTGCTCCTGCTACGAGCACAACTGTTCAACAAAGCCTCTATAGCAAAATTGGTATAGGTGCAGCATTAGGTCCGCATTTTGATGACTATTTGAATTACAACAATGATACGTTAAACGCGGTCTATCAATCATTTGTTGGCAAGGATATAAATCAGTTAAATCATTATGGGTTTAATACGGTTAGGTTATATGGTGATACGGCTTATACTTATATTAGTGCAATTCAAAATCTGCCTGCTAATATGAAACTTGTCTATCAGTATTCTTTATGTCAGAGCGATGCTTCGGTCGGTGGGTTAAATTCTCCATGTTACAATGTTCCATATACAAATTTAGGTCAAATAGAAGTCCAAGAAACCGCTAAATTGCAGCAAGTCATACAGGCAGTTGGTGCGGCTACCTTTCAAGATAAAGTTTCGATGGTTATTGTTGGTAATGAAGATCTAACTGAACCTAAAGGTGCTAAAGGAGTTGGACCATTTAATAATGCAGATATAGTTGCGGCGATGCACCAAGTTGCCACTCAATTAAAAACCTTGGGCGTTTCGGTAGCAACACAAATTACACCTAGTCCAAATGGAGTTATGTTATCAACCAGTAATGTCGTTTTTAATGCGCATTATGTCACATCAGTTCAAATGAATGCGTTGTTGAGCCTTTTTACTGCTGGTTCAAGTGGTCCAACTAAATTTGTTGGTCCAATGGTTTTTGATCTCTATCCATACCAGTTTGCTGGCTCTGCAGGGTTAAATATTACTTCGCCCACTTCATCTGGCGCAGTTAGTGGTAATTATATTGACTCTTTATCAGGAATGATAAACGGTATTACCTCATCTAGTAATTGTTTAGCCAATGGAAATTTAGATGCTACCCAATGCACGCAACTAACCAATGCGGTAAGTGCAAGTGGGATTATGATTGGTGAGACTGGTTGGGCCAATGGTTTTGATGGTTCTATTCCTATTACGCCATCTAAAGGGGAATATATGGGGGATTTTCCAGGAAATACTCAAGCTGAACAGAATTATTTAGACGAAGTGCTAACTTTTGCTGCACAAAACAAAATTCCAACTTTATTGTTTGAAGCTTATGATCAAATGAATAAAAATGGCGCAGATCATTCTGATCCAGAAAATCACTATGGGATTATGTCGTGGAATAACATTCCTTGGATTACTTTAAATAATGCTGGAATAAAAATGAGTGTTGGTGATACTAGTTATAAGTTTGACCCGCGCAATGTGTTATTAATTCAACCTAATTTGACTGGTGGTTTAAACTCTGCAGTCTCATCATATCAAGTTAACGGTGGTAGCACACAAAATTTCAACCCATTCCATAGTAATAGTAATACGGCAATTGGAGTGATTTTAAATTCTGGGACTAATAAATTTAACTTTATCCGTAATTGTAATACTAGCGGTGTTTCACTCTGTACATTAAGCGTGACACCATCATTATTGGCAACAGGAGGGGCAACCATTGAAAACCAATCACCCTTACCAACGAATGCTTTTATCGGTTGTGTAGCTGGAGAACAAGATTATCAAAACAATGGAATTACACTTAGTAATGCTGCCCCTTCTAGCTCCAGTGGTTATATTAATAGTATTACTTTAGGTAGTGCTTATCCGTGGTCTGGCCCAGGCGGGGTTCTTTGTCCCGCGTCTGTGATATATCCGTAGTAATGTTATCTAGGCGGGGGCAAGTCCGCTATTACATAGTTAGGCTACTACATCGGGGAATTTAGCGTTAGATAAAGAAGCCCAATAATCGACCGTAGGTGTAAATGTGGCATTAACCAAATGAAAGATGTGCGTCTTACTCTGGGAGGTCTTGCATTTTGTTACATGAGTAACTAAACTGGCAGTAATGTTAGTTGATGAGGTGCAAGAAGTCAGCAGAAGACATAGTACCAGTTTATCTGGGAAGGGCTGAATCAGTTAATCAAGGAACCGTCACACAGTTCTTGGTGATGTGGGGTTATAGGCAAAGAGATAGAAGCAACTATCGGCTACGCTTAATTTGGTAAGCAAGTAATGTAGTCTAAATTGAGATGTAAAGTCCCGCCCGTGAGGGCGGTCTTACCCGATTAATTAAGTTATTTGACTAGTAACGCAATGATTCTATTCAAGAGTTTCTTTTAAACTATTTCCAATTTTATAATCAACCTGTAGCGCATCAATAAAATGAAGTTTTCCACATTCAGTTTTAGCTTTTTCTATTTCATGACCATTAGTGAGCAGGGACAATTAGAATTACCTATCAAGGACAACTAAAATTACCGACTCAAATTATAACCTAGCACCATAGTTATAGTTGGCGCTACTCAAATAACGTAAACATCGCAATCAAGGATCTCTATATATAATAATTAAGGTTTAAGACCTCGTTCTCTGGTATTTGTTATTAGTTCAAAGTAGCTCAACGATATCATTATTACGCTCATTTAAAAATTCCAGCCACTGCGCCAAAATAAGTAATGCGTCACATAGTCGCGTGAGAATTCAAAGCCACCAATGGCAGGTAAAAAAGCTATAAAGCTTAAGACTACCGCGAACAAGTAACTATAAACGCAATAGCGCACCCAGCGCTGATTCCAATCCAGCATAGTTTCACTTAAATAAACTAATCCCAAGATAATTAACGGTACGCTGCTATAGAAATAATAAATAAACATGATGTGCTTAATGAAAGCATAAGGTAAATATTGCGCCAAAATTACCAAGAGTAAAAACCACGCGCGATAATCTTTTAATTGGCTAAAGGCTTGAATAGTTAGCATGGCAAGCATTGGTAAGGTTAACCAGTAGATTAAAGGATTACCAGTTAACACGGCCGAGGCGGCTAAATTTGGAACGTTGCTGCTTTGCCAAAAGAAAATTGACATTGGCGTTTTTAAGAGAGGCCAATCCAACCAACTTGAGGCATATGGATGAGTGGCATTTTGTAGGCCATAAGCTTGAAATTCATACATATATTGCAACATGCGCCAGATAAATTTAAATAGTTCATTTTCATTGGGTTGTGAATGAATAAACGGTAAATAACTTAATGAATAGATGCTAATTGGTAGCATGACAAAAAAAACTATATTCATTATGAGAGAGTGCAAAAATTGGCGTAAATTAGGTCGCGCCAGAACTATTTCACCATAAAGTAAAATTATCAGAATTGGAATTGCTGAGTAAAGGGCACTCCATTTACAACTAATTCCTAAACCAAATGCTAATCCAGCGAACCAAAGTGAACGATAGCATGCGCTGAATTTCGCGCCATTGCTGCGTAGTTCTAAATAACTATATAGATAATAATATTCTAAAATAATAAATAACGTCACAATTCCATCTAAAAAAGCTAGTCTGCCTAATGTGTAGTGCATACATTCACTCATGATTAGAATGGTGCTAATTATTGCTGCTCGGCGGGTTTTAAATAAGCGTTTGGCAAAAATATAAATTAATGGTACCAGTAAAATGCTGCAAATATCGGGAATGATCCTCCAACCAAATGCGCTCATGCCAAAGATCGCAATGCCAAGAGCAATTAGTAACATTCCTAGCGGTGGGTGAACTGCCACATACGGATCTAGACCGTGAAGGAGTTGATATGCGGTGGTAGCATAGAAAATTTCATCAAAAACGGTGCTGGAGGAAAAACTATTATCGTAATCTTGTGGCGCACTCGAGCTAATCAATCCGCTCAGGTTTTCAGCGCTATTATTAGCTTTAATATTTAGGTTTGAAATATAGTTGTTGTTTGTATCAAAAATTGCGAGCTGTTTAATTTCGAGCGGAGCTTGATCGATGGTTAAATTAATTTGTTGAATTAGTGCATCGTTTACTGGTAAATCAATCTTATTCCATTTAAAATGTGCTGGATAGCCTAAATTAGCCGTTGGGTCGTTTATTAGCTCCTCTTGGTTTGCATTATTTAGATCGCTCCAGTGGTATTTACCATTGTTAATTCCCGAGTAATAATAAATGTGCCCAATTTTGCTTGGGGTAGCTAATTGGATATTGAGTTGATTGCCTGCTTCCTGCCCAGACCACGTAGTTTTAAATTGCTGAAAGGAACCTAAATGAATAAAACTAAATAGGGCATAAGCAATACTTAGTAAAGAGATAATCAATTTATCGGATTTATCTAATAATATTAGTGTAGTTTTTGCGGAGCTTGATTTGCCCCAGACATAAGCCGCGCTGGTCATAACTATAGCGATTAAGATGATTGTTTCAAGAGTTAACATTTCAGTATTGGCTTTCTAATTAAATAAATTTTGCGGTAGTCGATATTATAACCTAACTATAATCAGCCACTGGTTAAGCTGATAAGTTAATTAATCAATGAAAAGTAGTCATAATTTGATTGTTGAGTTAGTTATTTTTAAGTTTTTAGTATTTAAATCTAAAAAAGTAGCAATTAAAATAATAATTTTAATTATGTTGTATCTATTTGATTTAATCAATGAATAAGTGTTTTTATTCTAAAATTTTGA
>Ga0247840_10012408_pt1 | contig 10115 bp, 11 predicted proteins | sample LaCruzMarch2015__FD_192404 | JGI IMG/M metagenome (GOLD analysis project Ga0247840, IMG submission 192404) | Freshwater microbial communities from meromictic Lake La Cruz, Castile-La Mancha, Spain - LaCruzMarch2015_17m | ecosystem: Environmental > Aquatic > Freshwater > Lake | place: Spain...
AATCTACGGGGCGGCCAGACGAGGGCACATCAGCGAAGAGCGAATGAAATTGTTCGATAAAGTCGGGGTGGAACGGAAAGTGTTTCTACTAGAAGAGCGTAACAAGGCGCTCGAGTATTTTCTCCGGCAGTTTGAACCGACTGGCGCGATCGGACAGGAAATAGAGGAACTCACGAAACAGCTTCATGTACGCACAAATAGTTTGCTGCGCGTGAATACGGAAAAGCTCGCCGAAGGTATTCGGGCAATAGCTGCACATGAAAAACATGCAGGTAGCTCGGTTTTTAAAGACAAGCGGTCTTACAGTTTCCACTGCCATCTGTCGGGAATTCCGTCAGAGGACCAAGCTCATTTGGACGGATATTGGTACCGCGTTTTTTGTTTGATGGCTGGATTATTCCGCCATTTACAAATGAACCACACGGAGGAGAACAGACAGGCGCTGAGCGCATTTATTGAAACGATTCCCTACGGACGTCGTTTACAACTGAAGATGTTTGTTGCGCGACACCGGTGGGTTCAATTGTTGCTCGTACGGGAAATGCCAACTTTTTCGGATTGGTTTTTTGGTAAAAGCACGAACGAGTTTTTTGTCTGGGCCGAGGGTTATTGGAGCCACGCACGACATGAACTTTTGGAGCAGGCAAAAGCGTTGAACATCACAAAGATTATTCCAATGGAACCTCCGGTGGTTAAAATTGACGAAGATGCAGAACGAGCATTTAGAACTGCCCTCGCAGCCTGAGTCGGTTTATCTGCGGCAGGTGTTGGTGTTGGCAGAGGCTGTTCAACGATTGAAATCGGTTTTACATCATTAAACTCGTTTCGATTAACGGGAGCGGATCGTTCCCAAGCATTGCCGCAGAATCTTCCACAGGAAGAACTCGACCTTGCAAATCAGTCTGAGCGGGTTCAATACGATCCTCGGCACTCGTCTCCACAGTAACTAAGGGCCAAAAAACTCGCGCAGCATACTTCGTGCCAAGGGGTCCATGTAAACGAGGTGTAACATTTCGGCCATGGTTTGGAGGGCATGTTACTGGCGTTGTAACATTTTCCCTCTGTGCATGTCATTTTCCTTATGAAAGGAACTTCCTGGAAATGAGAGGACAAGTATTTTTTCACGTCATAAACCGTTAATGGATAGCTGCTTATGAACGTCCAATCGTCCAACATCGTCTCGATTTCGCTCGAATTGGAAATTGCAGCAACTGCCTCGGCATCGGAAGGCTAAAACGCTCTAGCCTTAATGGCTACATTGGCTCGGCGGACTTTCTCAGGACCAACCCCGGGACAACTGATGATAACGCGTAAGGCGCGGGTCACCCGGGAATTCTGGCACCTATCTGGCACCAACCCCACAGGCCCGTCGCGGATATCTTTGTAAATCGTTGATAATCAGGGAGCCGACGACGAGATTCGAACTCGTGACCTATCGATTACGAATCGATTGCACTACCACTGTGCTACGTCGGCGGAAAACCCCGGGGTAACGGAGGGGATTGCGTACCACAGCGAAGCCGCCGCTGCAACCGGAAGTTTACTTGTCCCCGTTCTCGACCGCCCGACGAATGCGCTCCTTTGCTTCAGGCGATAGCTTCTCGCCCCCGCACTCTCCCCAGGCCTCCGGAAACTTGCGCCCCAAACGACGGAGAATATCGAGCTGCGCCCCGTAACGGCGACACCAGACACAAATCGCCATGTGCAGCCGCATCCGAACCCACGTCCACAGGGAAACCCCTCCGTCCTGAATCCGAGAAAACAAACGCGTCATTTCCGCACACGTCGGCGTGACCCTACATACGAGATCCACCCCCGCTTCCCGCAACCTGCTGAGGGTCGACCGTCCACTCACCGGCTCTCCTCCGGTGCAAACCAGTTCATTTCCAAACACTCCCGTAGCGCCATCCGCGCTCGGTGCATCATCACCCAGAAATTGCTGTCAGAGATGCCAAGCGTCCCGCAGATCTCCTTCGCCGGCATCTCCTCCATCTCGCGAAGCATGAATACCTCGCCCACCCGCTGCGGAAGCTTGTCCAGGCAACCCTTCATCACCCGCCAGAACTCCTCCCGGTGCACGACGGCATCCGACCCGGATTTCCACTGCCCCGGCCCCAAGTCATGATCCCAGTATCCTTCAGAATCAAACTTGTGCGAAAACTCATCTTTCAGAAACTCCAAATCCGTGAAAGACGTTTCCCGTCCCATCCGACGGTAATGGTCGATAATCTTATGCTTCAGAATGCCGACGAGCCAACTGCGCTCGGAGGATCGACCCGCGAATCGATCGCTTCCGCGAAGGGCTACGACGAAGGTGTCCTGCACAAGGTCCTCCGCGACATGCGATTGGCGAACGCGGGCAAGCGCATACCGATAAAGACAGTCCCCATGCGCCTCGACCCAGCCCGACGGAGAAATCCCCGGCCCCGCCTTCGCAAATTCCCGGTTTCCCTCGATTTCGTTCACAAATCCATTTCTCCCCCCCCTCCAACCCTCAGCGCAAGGTTTTCCGTCAGGAAACGCCGACTCGACCGACAAACCGCGTAGAGTGTCACCCGCCGTCAACTCCATGAGGTCCTCCGTTCGCCCCGTTACCCCGCCCCCCATTGTCAGCGGACGGTACACCGCCGCGTTCGCCTCTTCGGCCCAGGACGTGGACGACGCCCAGCGTCTGCGGTTCGACGTTTTTAATGTGGAACTGGGTGAGGGCCTCGCGTCATCACGAGAATCCGGCCGGGACGTCGACGCCTTTGACGCCGTCTGCGATCACTTGGTGGTTCGCGATTCCAGAACCACCGAGGTGGTCGGCACCTATCGCATGCAATCGGGCTCGCACGCTGCGGAGTGCCTCGGCTACTACAGCGAGGCGGAATTCGATCTCACCCCGTACGAGCAATACCGCGCGCAGGTGGTCGAATTAGGTCGCGCCTGCGTCCATGCCGACCATCGCTCGCTCACGGTGGTCAGCCTGCTGTGGAAGCAAATCATCCGGTACGCAGAACGCCACAACGGCCGATTCCTGATCGGTTGCAGCTCGCTCACGTCGCAGGATCCCGCGCTGGGTTGGGCGATGTACCACCGCATGGCGGCCAGCCATCTCGCTGGCCCGCAGTTCCGCACCGTTCCGCGTCCGACATTTGCCCTCCCCTCCGCGGAACCACTCGTGGATTGCCCGCCGGCCCCGCGCTTGCTTCGCGCGTATCTCACGGTGGGCGCGCGCATCTGCGGTCCGCCGGCCATCGACAGGGAATTCAAAACGATCGATTTTCTCACACTGCTCGAAATTTCCATGGGCGCCGCACAGGCGGTGAAGCACTTCGTCGGCAGGCTCTCGGAATGAAAGTCGGTCGTTTTGTCACGCTGATCCTCCGCTCCGCCTCCTTCTTGGGATCCGTCGCCTGGGGAATCTGCGAGTATCCCTTTGTCGTGCGCTCCATCCGGCGGACGGGATGGATGCAGCGCATGAGCCGCCGGTTTCTTTGGAGTCTTGGCGGGCGAGTTGAGGTTCTCGGAAAGGTCCCGTCCACGGGCCTGGTTGTCTGTAATCATTTGGGGTATACCGACATCATCGCGTTGGGGTCCGTCTGCCCTGGAGTTTTCGTCGCGAAAAAGGACGTTGAACGCTGGCCGCTGATGGGACTCCTCACACGAATGGCCGGCACCATTTACGTGGACCGGGAGCGACGTGCACGCGTCGGAGATGGGCTCGCTCGAATTCGGAAAGCCCTGGCTTCCGGCACCCCGGTGGTCGTTTTCCCTGAAGGCACCAGCTCCGACGGTTCTTCGGTCCTGCCGTTCAAGACGTCATTGATGGATGTGACCCGCGACGCTTTGGTCACGCCCGCAGCCATTCGCTATCGAATGGTGGAAGGCTGCGTGGGCCGAGAGATCGCCTATTGGGGCGACATGGCGTTCGTGCCTCACGTCCTCAATCTGCTTTCGCGCGGCGGGTTCCAGTGCACCATTTCGTTCGGCGATCCGGTTGTGATTTCTGTGGAGCGAAAAGCCGCGTCCATTGAGCTGCACGGGAGAGTCGTCCGCTTGCTCGATCAGCTCGCGGACGACCCCGGAGTTATTCCTCCGATCGACCGGTGAGAAGCGGGATCAAATGCCAGAGGAAGTAGCCGAGGGACGTGATGAATGCAGCCACATAGGTAAACGCAGCGGCGTTGAGTACTTTTTCGACTCCACGGGTTTCGCCGATCGTAGACAGGAGACCGCAGTGGGCGAGGGCAGCCTTTGCCCGGCGCGATGCATCGAACTCCACGGGCAGGGTGACGAGGTTGAACATCATGATGATTCCCCAACCGACGGCCATGAGCATCATTCCGGTGGTGGTGTTGACGAACCCGGTGAACATACCGATCAACGGGAGCCACATCACCAACTGACTCGCGAACGTCGTCGCGCCGACTGCCAGCATTCGCCATTGAAGGGGCGCGTACGCGCGTGCGTGCTGGATCGCATGGCCCACCTCGTGCGCCGCAACTGCCACCGCAGAAATGGATTGGCCGTAGTAGTTCTCCGTGCTCAAGACGAGGCGCTTGTGCATGGGGTCGTAGTGATCGCCGAGCATGCCCTCCTGCGCCTCGATCGAGACATCGGTAATCCCGTTGTCTGAAAGGATGCGCTGTGCGGCCGCGGCGCCGGTGATGCCGTTTAAAGCAGGGACTTCAAGATAACGCTTGTAAACCCGCTTCACCGCGAAGCTCGCCCACAAGGATAAACCCATGGTTCCCACAAACAGGATGATCGCAAACATTGTTGTCATGCCGGCACTTTACGACATAGAAGACGTTTGAAAATTACGATGTTTCGAAGAAGGTGTTCGTTAAAACCGATGCTATGAATCTCCAGCTCAATTATCACCATCTGCGCTACTTCCTTGCGGTCGCGGAACACGGGGGAATTTCCCATGCTTCCCGCCTGTTGCACGTATCGGCCCCGACCCTGAGTGCGCAAATTTCTGCCCTTGAGGCGTTTTTTGGAAAGAAGCTGTTTTCGCGGGAGAAGCAGAGGCTGCAATTGACGGAAACGGGGCGGATTGTGGTGCGTTACGCGCGGCGGATCTTCGGCAGTGGGGATGAACTTTGCGAAGTCGTCGCCCGTGGAGCCACGGCCGAGTGGGAGCGGATCCTCGTGGGCGTGGCCGACGGGGTGCCCAAGCTCCTCGCCTCGCGTATCCTCCAGCGCGCGCTCGAAAATGCCTCCCTCCGAATCCGCGTGAGAGAAGGCCTGCCGTCCGAATTGGTCCCCGCGTTGGTTTCGCACCAAATCGATCTCGTGATCAGCAATGAAGGCGCCCCGGCGGCGTTGCGGTCGGCTCTGTACAGCGAGCGACTGGCAACGTTCGGGGTCGTGCTGATGGCATCCCCTGCACTGGCGGCCAAGGTCCATCGTGTGGCGGACCTGGATCGCTTTCCGCTGCTTGTGCCGGGCCCCGAGGCGGGATTGCGGCGTCATCTCGAGACATGGTGGCGGGACAACGGCATCCTGCCGGACGTGATTGCGGAGTTCGACGATGCTGCGGCGATGTATGAATTGGCGGCGGCGGGGGTCGGGGCGGCGCCTGTCTTCACGCCACTCGCGGAGGAAGTCGGCGCGCGCTATGGGTTGAAGCGACTTCCGGTGAAGACGAATCTTCGTGACGAGCTCTGGCTGCTCACCGCCGAGCGCGAATTTCAGTCTCCCGGCGCAGCACTCCTTGCGGAGGAGGCTCGGGCGGTGTGCTCAAAGCCCGAGCGGCGCCGGGGTCAGGATTCCGTTGGGAACAGACCCGTGCGGGGATGAGGTCAATAGCCCGCGATTGCGAGCCTTAAATCAATGTCATTGCCCAAAGGTCTTCACTACTCATGGGTCAAGCGAGGTTCTCGGGACGGTTTGGATAACCGCTGATTAACAGGATTTGCGCAGATTTTCTTCTGGCTCAAAACGACGCGCTTGCGGCACCGAGCACGGTCAAGGTTTGTGGGTCCTTTCTCACAAAATCTGCGGTCATCGGTGAAAATCTGCGGTTAAAAATCGAAGAGTTAATCAGACAAAGCCGTCCGATCTGATGGACGGACTACACTAGTGATGGTGCAGCTCGGTACTGAGCGTTTCCATGAGGATCTGATACGTCCCGCGAACGCCATCGAGATGGACGGCCTCACGCATGGTCGCCGCAAGATCCTGCCGCGCATACGGGTCGTTCATCGCACGCAAGAGAAGCTTCACATAGTAACGCATGCGGTCCTCGGTGCGCATCGAACCGAATTGAAAATGAACGCCAAACCCGGATTCGAAGCCCTGCTTCCTCGCGACATTGTCCACGACGACAATCACGGGATCCTTGCCGATCAGGAGCGGGAATTTGCGGAGAAACGACGTCGAGGTCTTCTCGTCGAGGAGGAACAGGTCGGCGTCCTTCGCGAAAAGCTGGAACTGACGGATGGCGAGCTGCATCACCGGTGACGCGATTGGGTTGAATCCCGAGTCGATGAAATAGACCTGAAAACGGCTGCGCGATTCGAGCACTTCGGTGTAGCTGGGGATCATACTTCGACAAAACCGGGTTGGGAGTTAAAGCGGCGGCTGATGTTGGGCATCATCTGCCGCAGGAGCTGGGCCGTGGTGACGACAGCCCCCACCATGCTCAGAATGAGCAGGGCGGCGGCGGCAAGGATGGTAAGAACGAGAATGGCGAGAATCGTGCCGGGGTCCAACAGGGCCGCGGCAAGGATGATTCCCCAAACGAGTACCGCGCGGCTCCGGCGCCAGATCGAATGACGAAGTCGGGGGCGGCGCATTTTGGACCAGAAGCGCGTAAACGCGGCGGGCCGCTTCTTTTTCCGCGGGGTTCCTGTCGCTTCGGCGGCCGGGGTTGCGGTGGATGGCCCCGCGCTGCGGACGCCGGGAGGGCGCCGAAGAATGGAGCGACGGGCGGTTTTGGGCTCAGTGGGCATGGCGTTCTCTCCGAGGTTGCTGGGTGAGGTCATTCAGGGTGGCTGCCACTTTTGGGCTGCGCACCTTTCGGGAAGCGACGGTTGAGGTCAGAAAAGAACCGGGAGACGAAGCGATACGCCTCGAGGCGCAGGGCAGGGGCGTTCTCGTCGACCAGGGAATCCAGCTTTTGCACGGTCGTGTTTCCTCCGGCCAAAACCACGCCGCCCAAAAGCGCAATCGCAAGACCGGGAACCCCGGGCAGGACAATTCCGCCGACCGCGCCCGACGCGATCAAAAATGCTCCCGCGCTCGGGGGAAGCGAACGCACCTCCGCCTCAAGCTCGCGAAGCTCCAACTGCTGTGCCGGGGAAAGTGGAGATGCGAGGTTCATGCCGTAAGAGGAAGCGCATCCGCAAGAAAGGCCCGCTCGCGAACAGTGATCTTGCGGATCACCTGCAAGCGCGGCGCATCTTCCGCGCCGTGGGCGGCGAGAAGCTGGCGCCGTGAAGCCAAGTAAATCAATCCCGTCGCCAGGTTGCTCAGGATCACTACCTGGGCAATCGTCAGACCAAAGAACACCGCCCCCAATGTGCAACCGGTGTTCGCGACGACCGCAAGCGACTCGATCGCGCGCCGCCGCGTCCTCGTCCCCGTGGCCTCGGCCAGCATCTCCACCAACGTGTGCAACTCCGTCGACGAAAGTACCGCATCCGCGTCACTCGTGATCCTCGAGGCAGACGACGGCTCGATGCTCACGATCTTCGTCGGCTTTCCGCGTTCCCATCCGAGGCTCGGGCCCACGTAAACGACGGGGCCATCCGCCTGCTGGAGCTTTTGGAGGTGCCAGGCTCGGCCTTCCAGCGAGAGCTTACCCTGATAAAAATCTGCGCGAACGGACTCCGACAGCCAGCGGGTTTCTTCGTCGGCCTCGTTGGAATAGATGCCGACCCGACGCCCGTGCGCTTTCAGAGCAACCACACATGATTCGACATCGGCGGGCGTGAATCGGCGGACCGTTTCCGCATCGAACACCCACGTCGACGACGCGTGAATCTCCTGGAGGGCTTCCGCCCGAGAGAAGAAAATGCCCTTGCTTGCGAGCCGAAGCACAGCCGCCAGACCGAGGAAGCGCGAGGCGAGGCGGGGTCCGGAATAATAGTCCGGACGGATCGCCGCGATTCCCGCATTCAATCCTCCAACCACCAGTCCCGCGGCGCCCGCAATCAGGGTCGGTGCCGCCATGGAATCCGCAACATGAACGCTGCGTACCGTGGCCTCATCGGTCGAAAAAACGCTCCGGGCAAGGTACCGAACCTCCGGACCTTCGTGGATCCCCTTTCGGTCCACCACGCGTGGCGTGTTCTCCAGGTGCCGACGCAATGCGTGACGCACTTCGTGGTACTCCAGACTCTTCCAAAATCGCATCGCAAGCGACATCAACACCGCCTGGACAAAAAATCCGTTGAGCAAAGTCAGACCGACAATCCCGGTGACCACGCTGTTTCCCGTGATTCGCGAGCGTTGGAGTTCGCTCAGGCTTTCCGTGATCTGACGCCAATGCGCCGCAACGATGAGGATGCCGCTGGCAGAGACCGCGGAAGGCACGGCCACCTGGGCACCGAGCGCGAGAGCCATTCGCAGGCCATCGAATGCGTAGCCGCGCCAGCTTGGAACGATGGATCCAGGGTCTGACGGCAACCCGTACACGCTGGCATCGAGCGAAGCCCGCACCGTCTCGAATGAGGCCCGGCGCGGATCATGCTTCAGGATCAGACGAGCGCCGGCGGGATCAATTCGGATCGAGTCGACCCCTGGCAGCGAGGCCATCGCTTCTTCGACGGCCAGCCGCGCTTCCGCAGATGTGCCCAGAAGCGGGTGCGCACACCGCAACACTCCGCTCCGCAGCATGCGGAGACTCCACGCACTGAACGAATTCCCCGCACGGAACAACTTGAACGGCTGATTGACTTGATCCATCCGCGGGAGCGCGATGTGAGCGGTCGCCGTGGTCTCCCGACGGCGACGAATCTGCACTGCCAGTCGACGGAGGAACGATGTTTTTGAAACTCCGAACGCGAACCCCACGGCGAGACGCCGACGCACGGGATCGACCGTGATTTCCTCGACGTCCGTGAGTTGGAACGCCGATTCCAACAGATTCTGCAACTCGGCTTCCCGGCCTCCTGCCATTAATTCCGGAACGCTGATCACCACGCGTCCCCGCCGGAGAGAAACGACGCGGGGAGGACCTGAGCGATCGCCCTGAAGCGCATGCCCTCGGTAGCGAGCAAAGGCATCACCCGCCTCGCGGAAAAACTTCCGCGCGGCTTCCGGGGTCGGAACCGGGGTCAGTTTAGACACGTAGTTTTTCCGCCATTTCATCTATGACGGCGAGCGCTTTTGATCGGGTCTTTTGATTGTCCAGAAGCCCGGCCAAAGGAGCCAGCTCCGCGGTGACGCGGAACTGCTCAGGGCCGAACTCCACGAGGAAGTTGGCAATTCCCCCCTCCAAAAGCAGGCGCGGATCCGTCTTGTGCCAGCGCGGGACGATCTTTACGCCCGCCTTGGAACAATACTCCACCACGACCGTTTCGACCTCATGCTTCAACGGTTCGTCGAACTCCCGACGGATCGGGCGCTCCAACAATACAACACTCTTTTTCACAGGGCACCTCCAGGGGACGGTTGACGGGGGGCAAACCTGAGGGTTTGCCGTTCCCCTGCCAATGGGCTACTGAGCACGCTTAGGCGCGTGCGCGCGAACGGGCGGCCTTCGGCTTGCCGTTCTTTGCAGGAGCGGTTTCTGTCGCTTCTGTCTCAGCGGATTCTGCGATAAAGGACTCCTCGAAATCGCCGGTCTCCGTCTTCGCTTCGGAAAGGCGCTCGACGGCGTCTTTTGCCGCAGTGGCTCCGTCACGAAGTCCCTGACCAACAATGCCGTCAGTGGGGATGAGCTTGGCGGCAAAGAAGCCGGCGAAGCATACTCCGTAGGAGAAGTAATAAAAAGTGGAGTAAACGGTCTTGGCGACAAGTTCGTTCACGTTGGTTTCTTCGGTCGTGGTGGATTCAGTCATTTCAAGTGTCTGGCTGGCTTCTTCGAGGCTGGACGCGACGGATTCCATCGGGTCAGCAGAGGTATCGGCAATGGCAGTCATGTGGTCTGTGTTTGGTTTTTGTCGAGGGGAAATTTT
>Ga0247840_10012412_pt1 | contig 10112 bp, 12 predicted proteins | sample LaCruzMarch2015__FD_192404 | JGI IMG/M metagenome (GOLD analysis project Ga0247840, IMG submission 192404) | Freshwater microbial communities from meromictic Lake La Cruz, Castile-La Mancha, Spain - LaCruzMarch2015_17m | ecosystem: Environmental > Aquatic > Freshwater > Lake | place: Spain...
GCGCGAACGCCGGCGCATCCCCAGACGCAGCAGGGACGCCGTGCTGGAAAATGTCACCCCGGCCGTCCCCCCGAAACGCCCGCGCAGGAACGCGATCGGCGGAACAAGCAGCAGCAGGAGGAGCACCCACGGATGGGCGATGGTCACACCGAAAAGCGTCATGGCTTCGCCCCCGTGGATTTCTCCGGTTGCACCTCGGCGCGAACAAGCCGGCCCGCGGTTTCCAGCAGCCCGATCATTTCGGACTCGCCGGCTTCGGCCCGCGCATATTTTAAAAGATCGGTTTTCTCCAGAAAGACCGCGAGGCCGGCTTTCTCGTTGTCGGTGAAGACGTGGTCGTCGCGGATGCCTTCCAGAAATTCCAGCGACGTCTGGGTGGTGGAAAGAAGCCCGTGCTGATCATGGATATAGTTTCTGATCGCATCGGAAACCGTGATCCCGAAAGCGTAGGGGTCGGCTCCGGCCACCATGCTCCGCAGCTTCTCCAATGCCGCAAGAGCCAGCTCCTTCGCCGTCGGCGGCGTCTTCCTGTTGAGCATCGAACGCAGTCCCCATACGAGACCTGCCACGATGAGGACGGCCCCGAGAACGACGCATACGACAACCCATGTCGGCCAGGGAAAAAACCAGACCGGCCCGACGATGTCGTGGATGGGAACGGGGGTTGGTGCTGGAGCGGCGGGATTCATGCGGCAAGCCTGCGCTCGCGCTGTTCGAAAAACGCGCGCAGCGGAAGAAGGTAGTCCTCGGTGGTCGAGAGCGGCACGATGTCCACCCTCCGGGCGCGGAAGAGGCGCTCGAGCGACTTGCGCCGCAGCTCGTCGAGGTCCGCCAGCCCGCGGCGGACGGATTTGCTTCCGGTGTTGATATCGATCTGCTGGCCGGTTTCGGCATCCTCCAAAGTGATGATGCCGACATCCGGCAGCCCGGACTCGCCGGGGTCGCTCACCGGCATCGCCACGACATCGTGCCGTCGGCTCGAGACGGTGAGGGCCTTGGAAAAATCCGGGGCGATAAAGTCGGAGATCAGAAAGAGGACGGCGCGGCGGTTGATCACGCGGTTGAGGTAGTCCAGGGCGCCCGCCATGTTCGTTCCCCTCCCCTTGGGCTCGAAATACAGCATCTCCCGGATCAGCCGCAGCGTGTGCAGGCGGCCTTTTTTGGGAGGGATGAAAAGCTCGACGTCGTCGCTGAAAAGCAGGAGCCCGACCTTGTCGTTGTTGTTGATCGCGCTGAACGCCAGGATCGAGGCCACCTCGGCCGCCAGCTCGCGCTTGCTCAGCTCGACGCTCCCGAACGTCCCCGACGCGCTCACGTCCACCACCAGCATCACCGTGAGCTCGCGTTCCTCGGTGAACTTCTTCACGTAGGGAGTGTTCATCCGGGCGGTGACATTCCAGTCAATCGAGCGGATCTCGTCGCCCGCCGCATACTCCCGCACCTCCTCGAAATTCATCCCGCGCCCCTTGAACACGCTGTGATACTGGCCTGCAAAGCCGGCGTTCACCAGCCGCCGGGTCCGCAGCTCGAGGCGGCGGATCTTTTTCAGGATTTCTTTTGGGTCTCTCATGAAGGTTTAAGTATTAAGTATTAAGTTTAAAGTGGCAGCCAGCGGCGCCGGTTTTTCTTAAAACTTAACACTTTATTCTTAAGACTCGTTTTTAGGGGACCGGAAGCCCGGCGAAGATCTGCTCGATGATCATCTCGGATGTCACCGATTCCGCCTCGGCCTCGTAGCTCACGGCGATGCGGTGGCGCATCACCTCGAGCCCCATCGTTTTGACGTCCTGCGGCGTCACGTATCCTCGGCCTGAGATGAAGGCGTTGGCTTTGGCCGCAAGCGTGAGGTAGATCGTGGCGCGCGGGGAGGCCCCGTAGCGGATCATCCCGTCCAGCTTGAGCTTCGCGGCAGCGGGATCGCGGGTCGCCCAGACGATGTTGACGATGTAGTCCTTCACGCGCTCGTCCACGTAGATGTCGTTGACGATTCCCCGGGCGCGGATGATTTCATCTGCGGTCACGACCGGACGGACATCCAGGCGCGGGGAGGATGTGGACATGGCATCGAGGATGGCGCGCTCCTCCTCGCGGGTCGGATATCCGACATGGACTTTCAGCATGAAGCGGTCCAGCTGGGCTTCGGGGAGCTGGTAGGTGCCTTCCTGCTCGATCGGGTTCTGCGTGGCGAGCACCAGAAACGGATCCGGCAGCTTGAAGGTCTGGTCTCCGATAGTGACCTGACGCTCCTGCATCGCCTCCAGCAGGGCGCTCTGAACTTTGGCCGGCGCGCGGTTGATTTCGTCCGCGAGGATCAAATTGGAAAAGATCGGGCCGAGCTTCGTCGTGAACTGGCTCTCGCGGGGATTGTAGATCAGCGTGCCGATCAAATCCGCAGGAAGGAGATCGGGCGTGAATTGAAGCCTCTGGAACCCGGTGTCGATCGAGCTCGCGAGCGTCCGCACGGTCAGAGTCTTGGCCAGGCCGGGAACGCCTTCGAGCAGGACGTGGCCGTTGGTCAGAAGCCCGACCAGCAAACGATGCACGAGGTTCTTCTGCCCCACAACGACCTTGCCGACTTCGGAAAGCAGCGGGTCAACCCACTGGCGGTTTTCTTGGACTTGCTGGGTGAGTTCGGATGTATTGATGCTCATATGTTGTGATTTACTTTGTAATGACAGGACGATGTTGGAAATTGAGACAGACCACAGCGGATTTTCGTTCAAAATGGAGAAAGATATTTCTTCACGCAATGAGGAAAACACGGCGCGCCAGAGAAATGGGTCGTGGGTATTCGCCTCATGGCACGGTCGGAGGAATCAGGGGAATGGTTTCGTCCATCATCTCTGGAACTGGGAAAAATACCAGGCGCTCAGCTCGCGTCCGCCGAAGAGCCAGAGCGCCGCACCGAGGGCGAGGTAAGGGCCGAAGGGAAGAATGTTTCGCGCCTTCCCGCGGGCCAGAAGAATCCCAGCGATACCTGCCGCGCAGCCGATGATCGAGGAAGCGAAGATCGTGAAGAGGACCGCCTGCCATCCGAGAAAAGCGCCGATGCAGGCAAGGAATTTCACGTCGCCGAATCCCATCGCCTCGCGGGGGATCACGAGGGACTCGAGCGCCCCGCTGAGCGTGTCCAATTTGTCGAGTTGGAGTTCCTCGTCCCCGGCCTGGACCCGGTCGTAGTGGAAACGCAGCGGCCCGGCCGGCAGCTCGCGCCCGTCGCAAATCACAGGCCCGCCCGGGTTCAGGACGAGCACGTCGCTCTCCCGGCTGAAAATGTCCTCCCACCGATGGGTTTCCTCGCCGACCACAAGATCCGCGCGGTCGCCGTCGCGGACCCACCGGAATTCCCGAGCGCTTTCAAAAACGTGTTTTTTCTGTCCGAAAGCAAGCTTCCCGCCCTCGACAACAAGCCAGAGAAGTCCCGCCCCCAACGCCGCGCCCGCCAGGGAAAGCCCCGTGGAAACGAGCCGGGAATCCGTGTCCATGAGCGACGGGATGGCAGCGGCGCAGGCGAGTCCGGCGGCCGTTCCTCCCAAAGTGATTTCATCCGGGATGATGAAATGCCCGATGTCGATGAATGTGGCCGCGATCAGCAGCGAGACAAAAACCCAGTAAACAGGAGCGAGCGGCAGCCCGTATCTATCCCACAGACCAAGGAAGCAGGCGGCGGTAAGGATTTCCACGAGCACGTAGCGCGGCGAAATCCGCGAGCCGCAGCCCGAGCAGTTCCCCCAGAGCATCGTCCAGCTGACAACCGGAATGTTCTCGAACCAGGGAATCAGCTTGCGGCACGAGGGGCAGAACGAGCGCTTCGGGTCGCTGAGGCTGATGCCGAGCGGCATGCGGTGGATGCAGGCGTTCAGGAAGGATCCGCTGATCGCACCCAGAACCGCGGAGAAGGCCGCGAGGACGGTTGTCATTCCTTTTCCAAGCCCGGCTCGACCAGTTCGCAGAGGACATGGAGCAGGAATTTGTGCGCCTCCTGGATCCGGGCGGTGACCGTCCCCGGGACCAGGATCTCGATGTCCGCGGCCCCTTTGGTAAACCCTCCGCCCTTACCGAGAAAGACGATCGTTTTCAGCCCGATCCGGCGCGCTTCCTCGACCGCGGAAAGCACGTTGCGCGACATGCCGCTCGAGGTCAGCGCGATGAGGACATCTCCCCTTTTTCCATACGCCCGGATCTGCCTGGAAAAAATATCCTGGAAGGAATAATCGTTGCCAATCGCTGTGAGAAGCCCGCCGTCAGAGGTAAGCGCGATCGCCGGATACGGGCGCCGGTCGCCCATGAACCGGCAGGTGAATTCGGTCGCGATGTGCGCGCTGTCGGCCGCGCTCCCGCCATTTCCGCAGAAGAGGAGTTTGCCGCCGAGCTTCAAACTGGAGAGGACGGCATCCGCTGCAGCCGTCACCGCCGGCTCGAGCGCCCCCAGCGCATGGAATGTCTCCGTCGCCTCGCACAGGGAATGCGCGAAAGGCGTTACGGGTTTGTGGGTTTTAGGCATAAGCGGGGATCCGTGGAAACGAGGCCTTTGAGGTGCGGCCATTCGGTCATTCCCATCGAGGTGAAAAGGTTCAGATACGCCACGACAGCTCCCGGCGGGAATTTCGAGAGGAGCCTCTCGACGGCCTTGTCCACATCGCCGGTAGGCGGCTCGGCGGGAAGCGACTCGATCAGCCCCTTCCCGTCGTGAGGGACCTTCAAATCATCCAGAAAACCGCAGACCATCTCCCCTTGAGCCCCAAGGATCCACGATTGCATAATTTCGGTCGAGAGGTCGGCATTGGCGGGCCTCCCGAGGTTCTCCGCCATCCAGGCATTGCGTTCCGGCCTCGGCTTGCGCTCCACAAAAACCGGGCGCAGCTTGCGGCGGCCGGCCAACATCCCGGCGCAGGTCCTGTGAGCCGTCCGGTCGTGTTCGTGCAGCCATTCAAGGATTCCTGCAGTTTCGGAAGGAGAAAGCCGGGCGAACAATTCGTGTGCGGTCATGAAGCGGTGACCCTAGCAGAAGAGCCTCCTGCCCAGTCAAGCCCGCCGCGCGGATTTCAAACACTCGCCGCCTGCCGCGCACCAAGGAATTTCGGCAAAGAATTTCAGCCTTGCCAAAACATCCGCCGCCGGTAAATTTTTCGGCTCACCCCAATTTGCTCGGGTGGTGAAATGGCAGACACGTACGTTTGAGGGGCGTATGCCGTAAGGCATGGGGGTTCGAGTCCCCCCCCGAGCACTTCTTTTTCCAGTCTGTGCCTGAGACAGTTTCAGGGGCCCCGGGACAATCCTCCTGTCCGGCCTATTTGAGCCATCCGATCTTTTTGAGGGATTCCTGATACGCCGCCGCCTGTTCGCCGAAGAGGGTCTTTGCCGAGGAGAGAAAGCGCTGGGCCTCGGAATGTTTGCCGGCACGGATGGCCTCGGAGGCCTGGATAAAATACCACTCGACGGAATACGGTCTGGCATCGAGTTCGCCGATCACGCTCTCGCTTCTGGACCTGTCATTCAGCAGGGAATAGCAGAGGTAGCGTCGGAACAGAATGAGGGAATTTCGGGGAAGCCGCTGGCCTGCCCGCTCATAGTATTTGGCCGCCTCCCCGTAATTTCCCACGGCGAACTCCACCTCACCAAGATTGATCAATGCCGGCGCGAGGTCGGGCGCCAACTCCAAAGCATGGGAGTAGGATTTCCGCGCCTCGTCAAAGTTCTTTTCCTGCGCAAAAACAGTGCCCCTCGCCACGAAGGTTCTCGGGTCGTTCGGATAAAATGTCTCGAGCCCCTCCATGGCGGAATGGGAGGAGCGGGAATCTTTTGCTCGCAGGGCCGACTGGATCTGCTGGACCAGTTCGGTAGCCGAAGGCTTGCGCGACGAAACCGCGTTGGGGGACACCCCTTTTGGAGGCTTCATGAGAAGGAAAGCCACGCAAAAAATCAAGGAGATGGCGGCCGGAACACCGATGTAGAACCCGAGGATCTGCCGGAACGTGAAGCGGTCGTGGATCCGGCGGGCCTTCCGGAACCCGAACTTCAGATGGAACCGGAGCAGGCGGAGCCAGCCAAGCCGTCTCGCCCTTGATCCGCGGCGGCGGCGGCGGCGGGAATGAAGTCCGCCGGAAGCCTCCGAAGAGCGAAGGGAGACAGGCTTCTGGAAGAACGGGCTCTTCTCCCTGACGGAGGGTTCGGACCCGGTGCCGTTTTGATTTCTTTCGCCCTTCTCGAGATCTTCTCTTTCGGCCGACGATTTGATGATCGTCAGGTGCTTGGGCTTTGGAGGGGGATCCGCTTTTTTCTTCCGCTTCTTCCTCGCCCTCTTTGGGAGGGTAGCCGGGGGAATCGGTTTTTCTGATTCCGGTGATTCCATGACCATCGTTCTACATGGTTAATGCTGATATTCGAGTGTTTTTGCCACTTTTTCGTCGTGTGTCCGGAACCACCGGGACTCGACCGGAAAATATTCATTGCCAGAATTCGCGCACAGGCCCGAATGTCTGGGGCATGAATTTCACCAAAATGAACGGGGCGGGAAACGACTTTGTCGTCGTGGACAACCGCCAGGGGATGCTCTCTCTCTCGAGCGGAGATATCAGGCGGCTTTGCGACCGCCACCGCGGCATCGGGGCGGACGGGCTCCTCGCGGTGGAGGCGCCGCTTTCCGGCGCGGACTTCCGCATGCGCTACTACAATGCGGATGGCGGCGAGGCGGACATGTGCGGCAACGGGGCCAGGTGCTTTGCGAGGTTTGCAGCACGCCTGTTGCCCGCGGAGCCGGAGGAGATTTCTTTCGACACCGCCGCCGGCTTGATCCGCGCGAAATTCTCCGGCGGGCTCGTCGCCATCACCATGAGCGAACCCAGCGACCTGCGGGAGCCCGCAGACCTTGATGTGGCCGGCCTGGGAGCCTGCCGGGTCCATTTTCTCAATACCGGCGTCCCCCATGCCGTGGTTTTCATCGGGGATGTCGGAACGGTGGATCTCTCGCAATCCGGCGCCTCGCTGCGCTGGAACCCCGCCTTTGCGCCGCAGGGCGCGAATGCCAATTTCGCGCAGGCCCTCTCGCCTGGGAACCTCGTTCTCCGGACTTTCGAGCGCGGCGTAGAGGACGAAACCCTCGCCTGCGGCACCGGCGTCTGCGCTGCAGCTCTCCTCCATCACCTTGCCACAGGAGCCCATCCGCCGGTTTCCGTGCGGGTTCGCGGAGGAGAAACCCTCGAGGTCGGATTTGATGTTTCTGCTGACGGCGAACCGCAGAATGTGACCCTCAAAGGGCCGGCGGTTTTCGTCTTTGACGGCGCTATCGATCTCTGACGAACCTCCCCCCCCTGCGGATTTTGTTTCCGTGGAGCAAGTTTCATTGTAGGAATTTTTCATGTCATTTGCAGGAACACATACAGCGCTTGTCACGCCGTTTCGCGGCGGCAAGTTTGATCCGGACGCCTTCCGCTCGCTCATCGAAGATCAGATCGCCGGCGGGATCACCGGCATCGTCCCCGTGGGGACGACCGGCGAATCGCCGACCTTGGACTACAACGAGCACAACGAGGTCATCCGCGCCGCCATCGAGGCCGCCGCAGGAAGATGCCCGGTCATCGCCGGCACAGGATCGAACTCCACCTCGGAAGCGATCGCGTTGACCGTGGAAGCCGAGAGGCTCGGAGCCGATGCGGCTCTCCTCGTCGCCCCTTACTACAACAAGCCCTCGCAGGAAGGGCTCTACCGGCATTTCCGGGCAGTCGCGGAGTCGGTGCAAATCCCTTTGGTTCTCTACAGCATCCCCGGACGTTGCGGCGTCGAAATCGGCGTCGAGACGGTCGCCCGCCTCGCCGCGGATTGCCCGAATATCCGGACGATCAAAGAAGCGGGCGGCTCTGTCGAGCGGGTCAGCCAACTGCGGGCCTCGCTGCCTGCGGACTTTGAAATCCTCTCCGGCGACGACTCCCTCACCCTCCCGTTTCTGTCAGTCGGCGCCGTCGGGGTGATCAGCGTCGCCTCGAACCTCTTCCCGGCCGAAATTTCAAAAATGGTCCGGCTTTGGATGGATGGCGACCCGTCGGGCGCTCAGGATCTGCACCGGCGCTTCTACGCACTTTTCAAAGACCTCTTCATCGAACCGAACCCGGTCCCTGCGAAATACGGGCTTTCGCTCCGCGGAAAAATGTCCGCCGAAGTCCGGCTCCCGCTCTGCGAAATGTCGGAGGCCAATGCGGCGCGCGTCCGCAAAACGCTGGAGGCGCTGCAATGATCCGGCTGCTAATCAACGGGGCCAGGGGCCGCATGGGGAAAGCCCTCGTGGCCTGCGCGGAGGAAGATCCTGGGCTCTCCGTCTCCGCAGAAATTGACGAGGGGGATGATTTTTCAGCCGCCCTCGCCAACTGCGATGCGGTCATTGACTTCACCCTCGCTCCCGCAACCGCCGCCGTGGCCGAAGCGTGCGCAACCGCCGGAAAAATCCTCGTTATCGGAACAACCGGACACACGGACGAAGACCGCTCCCGGATTTCCGCCTGCTCAAAAATAACCCCCATCGTCTTCGCCCCGAATTTCAGCGTCGGCGTCAACACCCTCTTCTGGCTCACTCAAAAAGCCGCCGAAATTCTTGGACCCGACTTCGATCTCGAAGTCGTCGAAATGCACCACCGCCTGAAAAAGGATTCGCCGAGCGGCACGGCACGCCGCCTGGCCGAGATCCTTGCCGGAGCGCGCGGGCTCTCCTACGAAAAGGATGTCCTGCACGGACGCGAAGGAATGGTCGGCGAACGCACAAAATCAGAGATCGGCATGCACGCCATCCGCGGGGGCGATGTCGTCGGAGACCATACCGTCATCTTTGCCAATACCGGAGAGCGCCTCGAACTCGCCCACAAAGCCTCCAGCCGCGAGACATTCGCCAAGGGAGCCCTCCGCGCCGCCAAATGGGCGGTCTCAAAACCCGCCGGCCTCTACGACATGCAGGATGTCCTAGGGCTCCGCTGACGTCGGAACGGAAACCCATGAGAGCCGGCATCGCATTGGGATCCAACCTCGGCGACCGCCTCGGCCAACTCCAAGAGGCCAGGCGGCGGCTCCTCGCCCTCCACGATGGGTCCGGCCCGTTCCTTTGCTCGAAAATCTACGAAACCGCCCCCGTGGACTGCCCGGACGGCTCCCCGGCCTTCTACAACGCCGCCATCGAACTCTCCACCCAATCCCCTCCCCTCGACCTCCTCGCCAGCCTCCAACTCCTCGAAACCGAATCCGGAAGAACGCCAGACCGTCAATTCCATGGACCCCGAACCCTCGACTTGGATTTGTTGTATTATGGGGATCTGCAGTTGTCGCACACTTCGCTAACCTTGCCGCATCCCAGTGTTTCCTCGCGCCTCTTTGTCTTGAAACCTCTCGCCGAAATCTGCCCGGAACGGAAACTCCCGAATACAAACTGCTCAGTTCGCGAACTGCGCGACACACTGGAAAATAAAGGCGATTCAGCTAAGACAATAAGTTTTATATCATCCTTTTAACAATCATATTAACATATATTTTTACTTTTGAAAAATAAAAACACATTTTTGATAGAAGCAAAGGAATCCGGCCGACGGATTGCCTCTTTAACCGCATATGATTATCCGATGGCGAAGTTGTTGGACGATGTGGGATTGGATTTCATTCTGGTTGGAGATTCCTTGGGGATGGTGGTTTTGGGGTATCCAGACACGACGGAAGTCCGGATGGATGACATGCTGCATCACACGCGGGCGGTGGCGCGCGGCGCGACGAAGACATGGATTGTCGCCGACCTGCCTGCGGGGAGCTATCCCTCCCCCGAGGCGGCGGTCGAGAACTCGGCCCGCCTGATCGAGGCCGGGGCCGATGCGGTGAAGATTGAAGGCGGTCGGGAATGCCTCCGAACCGTCCTGGCGATCCGGGCGGAGGGAATCCCGGTTGTCGGCCACCTGGGCATGCTACCCCAGCGGGTGCGGGAGGAAGGCGGATACCACATCAAGGGGCGTTCGGAAGCGGAAGCCCTGGGCCTGGTTGCGGACGCGGCGGCCTTGGACGGGGCGGGCGTCAGCGCCGTGGTCCTGGAACTCGTGCACCCCCCCATCGCGGAAAAGATATCCCGGTCCGTAAAAATCCCAACGATC
>Ga0247840_10012420_pt1 | contig 10103 bp, 5 predicted proteins | sample LaCruzMarch2015__FD_192404 | JGI IMG/M metagenome (GOLD analysis project Ga0247840, IMG submission 192404) | Freshwater microbial communities from meromictic Lake La Cruz, Castile-La Mancha, Spain - LaCruzMarch2015_17m | ecosystem: Environmental > Aquatic > Freshwater > Lake | place: Spain...
GCAAGCGGCAGACTGATGGCGAGGGCGAGAGCCCACAATTTCGACGGGTTTGTTTTCATAGGTTGGGTTTTTCTAAAGTCCACTCGCAGGAATCGGAGAGTTTCTCGCCATTCGCTCTGGCTTGAATTGTGTTCCTGCCAAGTTGAAGAGGGATGGCGGGCCACCGGCAAACCTTGATGGCATCCGGCTTGGCGCAGCCGGCGGATTTGCCATTCACGATCAATTCGACTTCCGCGCAGTTGGAATACACCTTCACCTCGGTCAGAGCCTTCGTGCGCGGCGTCGCCGCCTGCGAGGCGATGCACACCATCGGCTCGGAGTTCCAGTTGGCTTTATAGAAATAGAAGCTGTCCTTCCTCGTTTTCCGGTCGCGGGTCACCATGCCTTTGTCGTTGAGGCCGGGGAATCCCCCCTCGTTGCGCTTGTCTACGGCAAAGTCGAACATTGCCCAGATCCACGATCCATAGACATGCGGGTTGTTCTTCAATTGGGCCCACAGGCGTTCGTGGAAATAGTTTTGCCACTCTTGCGGATGGAATGACCCGTTGTGGACGGGGCGGGCGAGATCACCTTCAAGGAACTGCGCGGGATTCGCACCTGCACCGTATTCGCTGATGCCGATGCGCGCTCCGATTTGCTGGCGGTATGACTCGATCCAGCCTGCGGCATCATCGGGGCTGGAGCTATACCAGCCCGGATAAATATTCCACGCCGCCGCGTCGGGGATTTTGTGTTTGGCACCCGCGTTTTCGCGGAATGATGCGGCAACCGTCGGCCGCGTCGGGTCGATTTCCTTCGCCAGCTTTTGGAGGTTTTCCACGACAGGAACGGGGGGCGCGGTCTTCATGGCTCCGCAATCGATTTCATTGAACAAGCCCCACATTCCGACCGAGGGATGGTTGTAGTTTTGATAAATCATTTCCTGGAGTTGCTGCCGCGCATTCACAAGAAATTCAGGCGAGGCGCTCACGGCATCGACCAGCGGAATTTCCTCCCACGAAATGATGCCGTAGCGGTCGTTGAGATCGTGGAAATATCCCGCCTGCTGGTAGTGCGCGTGGCGGATGGTATTGGCGCCCATCTCGCGGATGAGCGCATGGTCCTCCTCGTGGTCGGCGTTCGACAGCGTCCAACCTTTGCCCGCACGGTCCTGGTGCCGGTTCACGCCATGCAACGCATAGGGCTGCCCGTTCAGCAAAAAGCCTTTTTCCTTGTCGATCGCCACGGTGCGGAGGCCCAAGGGTTGCGTGACCTCGTCCAGCACTTCGCCGCCGCGCCGGAGGCGAACCGTAGCGGAGTAAAGATACGGGTCGGCAACGCCGCTCCAGAGGCGCGGAGACGGGATTTTCAGATTAGCGAGATGCGTGCTGGAAGCGGCTTCGATAGTTTCGTTTTTTTTCGCAACAACCGCGCCGTCGGCATTCTTAATTTCGATCTCCACGGCGATGTTCTGAATATCCACGCCCGCGCTCGAAATGAGAGTCTTCACTTCGACTTCGGCTTTTTCTTTGCTGACTTCCCGAAGGGTCAAAAACACGCCCGGCGAACCAAAGAAGAGTGGGGAAACGCAGACCTCGCCGGTGCTGAAAATTTCCACTGGGCGATAAATCCCACCGAAGACCGTGAAGTCGCCGGAAAGCGGCGCGACATCCAGGGCGCGGGCATTGTCCACCCGCACACGCATTGAGTCCTGGCCATCGAATTTCAAATACGGCGTGACCTCGAAGCAAAATGCCCCGAACGCCCCCCGGTGTTGACCGATCGCGATGCGATTGATGAAAACATCCGCCACCAGCGAGACGCCCTCGAACCGCACAAAAACCCGCCGACCTTTCCAATCCGCCGGAACCGGCAACGCGCATTCATACCATGCCGGACCGCGATAGTAGCCCTCGGGCAAGGCGGAATCCGCCTCCAGACCATTCGCCCCATCCACCGCATTCCAGGTGTGCGGAACTGTCACCTTCTGCCAAGGCGGCGACTGCAGGTTTTTCCACGCAGAGTTGTTTTCGTCCGGCGCAATGTCGCGTTGGAGAAACGTCCATTCGGATGGAAGCGCCACAATCTCGCGTGGTTGCGAATATACGCTCAAGGCGAAGGCAATAAAAAATAATCCTATGAGGGAAATTTTCATGTCGGGAAGCAGCCCACATCTGTTGACGACGGAAAGACCAAAGTCATATTTATGAAAATTATTGTTACACTCAATAAAATTCCTGCTTTATTTCATCGCGCACCAACTGCCAGATCCGCATTCCTCTCATGGGTATCGACACACTTCAGGCTGGTCCTCGAATTCTATCGCCGACCAATTTCCGATGGGTGATTTGCGGTTTTTGTTTTTTGCATCAGTCATTATCGCTTGTTTTCGGTTCAATTATCGGAGGATCCGCCGTGGCTTCAGATCCTTTGGGCATTCCCGCCATGGGATTGGGGCGGTCAGAAGAGACTCAGGCAGAGGCAGTCACGGTTATATCCGGGGCATACTACTTTGATGGGTGGACAGGAAAAACGGATCGTTGGCATCTTCCTCGGAGACTGAAGGAGGAATTCGGTGAGCGTTGCCCAATCTGGGGTTGGGTCACCAGCACCCCCGACATTATGCGTCAACAGATCGATTGTGCGGCCAATCATGGGCTGAACTTTTTTGCGTTCTGTTGGTATTACCCAGAAGACACAAACAAAGACACACCACTTAACAATGCGCTGAACATTTTTCTTGAGGCGCCGAACCAAAAAAAGTTGGATTTCTGCATTCTGGTAGCCAACCACGAGGGATTTCAAATCGGGCCGGCGGAGTGGGAGGCTTGTTGCACACGTTGGTTGGCTCTGTTTAAAAACCCGTCCTATGTCAAAGCAGACGGCAAGCCCCTCATTATCTTCCTTTCCCCTTACACACTCGACAAGTTGTTCGGAGGCCCTGAGGCCATCCGAGCCGCTTTCGACCAATTGAGGACCAAGGCCGAACAGGCGGGTTTCCCCGGTGCATCCATTGCTGGCTGCTGGGATGCCCGAGAATTGGACCCTCCCAAGTCGGGTCTTCCCAAGAACGAAGTCGAATCCGGCTACAGCTTCGTGACCGGCTATGCCATGCCTCATTTCTACGCACCGAACTGGCCGAAGAGACGCCAGACATTCCAGCACCTTATCGATGGGCATGTAAAGGCATGGGATATTCTCGCGCGTCATTCCACCCTTCCCTATATTCCCGTTGCGACGCTCGGTTGGGATATGAGGCCGTGGGAGAAGCCGGGCCTTCTGGAAGACCAACAGGTGATTTACTTTCCCGATCGCACTCCCCAGAAGTTGGAGACTATGGTCCGGAACGCCAAATGGTGGATCGGTAAAAACCCCCTGAGAACATCGCGGGAAAAGCTTTTGCTAATGTATGCATGGAACGAATACGGAGAAGGAGGTTATATCACACCCACAAAACAGGATGGCTCCACATACCTTGAAGCTGTGAAACGCGGGTTGAATTCACCGATGACCGCGAAGGATGGATCTCCTAACCAGTAACCAGAGTATTTATCACGACCCTGGAAATACTGGACCTGCCATTCTCGACTCCCCCGCCGCAGACATTTCGGAGGGGTTGTTGATTTGCCATCCGACCATCAGGATCTTGATAGGGAGGATACCCAAGCGTCATCTCACGCTTGCCGCCTCAGGCGAAATCCGGCCAAAATTCTGCGATTCTGGAATCATGATCTACCCACGCCTCTTGAATCGCCTGCAGGACGCAGGCGCTCCCGAAATCCCGACCGGTGGAAATTATCTCTAAAGGAAACCTAAACCGCTTCCACGGATTACTTAAATAACTCTTTTAATTGATTTTGCAAATATTTATTAAAATTGGTAATCCGCAAACGCGATCAAACCCTAATTTTTAAGGGGCGGAGGCTCGAGGTCGGTGGCCCACTCGCCGTGGACAGTTGATTGGTTTTTTGAAACATCTTGGAAAAGCAACTGAATCTGGGAGTCGGTGAGGCTGGCGCTGGGAAGCGGCGGGGACTTGGACAAATACCGGACGAGGCTGGAGCGGAGTTGGCGGCGGATAGGGTCTTGGAGCGCGGCTTCGCTAAAATCCGCTGCGCAGATGACGAGGTGTCCCTTGCCGACCTTGGCTTCGAAGACGAGGCCGAGTTTTTGGTTTCGGGAAAACGCGTCGATGACTTGCACGATCGGTGGGGTTTTCAGCCCGACTTCATCCAGAACGACCGCTCCGGGCGAGGGCGTGAGGATGCTCCACCACTGCCAGTCGGTGTGATCCGCCGTTGGAAAATCCGCGAGCGCGGGGTGCTTGTGGTCGATTAGCAGGCCCATCGTTCCCGCTTGGTTGGTGAAGTAAACCGGACTCCAGAAAGCCGGAAGAAAGGCGGTGTCTTGGCGCTGGCGGATGGATTCCTTGCCCGGCGCGTAAAGAACGCGCCCTCCTTTCGCGAGGGCAGCTTTGGCTTCACGGAGCAAGGTGGTCACCAGCACGCCCTCGGCATCGATCGCCGCGCCCCGCGGGAGGATCCAAATTTTCCAGGAATTTCTCGCCGCTCCCGCCGTGAGAGTAAGAGTGGCTTCGGTCGGCTTGGTCGCGCTGGCGAGGGAGGCTTTAATTTCATCTGCTGGATGGCAGGCCCCGAGAGGGACATCCACTGCGGCTAGCGTGCCTGTGGCCAGCAGGCCGGAGGGCGAGCGGAGTTCCCATTTTGTGACGACATCGCGCAGGATTCCTTGGGAGAAATTGGCGAACTCGACTTGGCCAACAAAGGTTTCATCGCTCGTATAAACTCGCTTGGGCATGCGAACGAGAGGGACAAAAGGAGCGGCGACTTCGCGGAACGCGGCGGCATCGGCGACGCCCTTGGAATCCCAGAAGGAATCCAGGAATCCCACATGCGCGGTGCCTTGACCTGGGTAGTCATGAAGATCGAGGAGTTGGTAACCAGCGAGAGGCTTGCTGCGGAGGGCCAACTCGAGTTCCTGCTTATAGAGTTCGGCGGCGAATTTTCCTGAGACTCGGGTGAAGTCAGCCGCCTGCTCGAGGAGGCCGTTTTTTTTCAGATCGTCACGAATCGCTTCCAGATTGATTGGGCGCAGGACGCCTAGGTATTTCGGGATTTCGGCGAGGTTGGGGAAAACATTCCACTGGCCGATTTCGTGGGTGAGGAGCGGCTTGTTCGTGCGGGCGAGAATCGCGCTGAAATCGACATCGGTGTTCGGGCGCTCGTTGAAGAATGCCTGCCCGCGCATGCCTTGGATTTTTCCATCGATGCGGATCGCCCGCTCGACCAGAAAGTCGTCGGTCTCGGGGGGTCCGTCCTTCTCGCCGGTTTTCTCCGGCGCGTCGACAATCCAGAGGCGGTTTGAGGTGCTTGTATAAAGGCGGCGCGGGTCAGCCTGCTGCAACTCGGCGAGCAGAGTTTTCATGAATTCGTATTTCCCGTGGAGTTCGTTGCCGAGGGAGAACAGGACGAGCGAGGGATGGTTCCCATAGGCCTCGAAAATCCGCTTCGCCTCGTCGCGAATCCACGCCACGCGGCCTGCATCGCCGGGCTTCCCGAGGTCACCGGTCCACAGCGGCAACTCGGCTTGGAGGTAGATGCCCTCCTCATCCGCCGCCGCGAAACAAGCCTCCGGCGGGCAATAGGAGTGGAATCGCATGTGGTTGAGACCCCATTCCTTCAGAATCTTAAAAATTCGCCGCCAGCCCTCGACATCCATCGGCGCGTAGCCGGTGAGAGGAAATGTCACGCCCTCATGCGTGCCGCGCAGGAAGACTTGGAGATCGTTCAGGAGGAGTTTGGGGCCATCAGTTGCGATTTTGCGAAATCCACAACGCACGGTCCGCCGATCCTCCCCGGCGCTGGATTGCAGGAAGAGTTCGAGCGAGCAAAGGTTCGGAGCAAACTCACTCCAGAGCGGGAGGTTTTTGTGTTTCAAATCCAAAACCACGGTGCCGCCTTGGGCATCCCATTGGACTGGTGCTTCGATGTTTTGCGAGAAACCCGGCCCAGTGAGTTTGCCGATCAGAGCACCCTCTCCGGGCTTTCCTGTGATGTTCCCGATGCGGATTTCGGCTCCCGCCTTGGTGGGATCGGGTTCGATGCGAACGGAGTCAATCCAGACAGGCGGCGTGGCGCGGAGTTCGATTTTTCCCACGATGCCGTTCCAGATCGACTGCGTATCCTCGATGTAGGCGTGTGTGCGTCCGAGATCGAACTGCTGGCGGTTGTCCACGCGGATGACGAGTTCATGGCGACCGGGGGCGAGACCGGTCAGATCGAACACATGTGGGGCGCTGAGGGAATTCTGTTTTCCGAACTCCCGTCCGTCGACCCAAACCTGGCTCTCCCAAATAACGCGCTCCAGCGTCAAAGTGATGCGCTGGCTTTTCCAATCCTGGGGTATCTCGATCGCCCGACGATACCACACGGGACCGACGAAGGAGTTTTTGCGGTGCAACCGAGCCAGGCCTTCCTTGCTCGCCATTGGCTCCATGGCGAGGGCCACGCCTAATCCCGCCTCATCCGTGGTTCCAGGGAGCGGCATCGTTTGGTCAAAGCGCACTTCAGGCGCGATCCAATTCTGGCTCAACCCGACTACCTTGGGATCCAATCGAACCTCCCAACTGCCCGCGAGCGATTGGGGGTTTTCCGAGGCATCCAATGCCACCGAAGTCAGAAAAAGGACTGCGACAACCGCTCTGGAGGTTTGGAACATAAATGAAGGAATTCCGTAAAATTAGACAGATTGTTTCACGAATGTGAACTTATAAAAATCTACTGACAGTTGGTGAATAAAGCAATTCCACCTTGTTGTTTCATTTTGTTTCTGCAATTTTCATTTTTATGAAACTCGCCGCCTTGGCCATCGTTCTGGTTTTTGGCATTTCCAGCCCAGTGGGCGCCGCCGGTGGTGTTGTGAATGTCAAAGCGTTCACCGAAAACGGAACCATGATGTTCGGGGACAGCTCGCGAGGCGGGCCACCTTTTGCAAAAGACCCCTCTGTGGTGAAGTTCCGGGGGAAATACTTTCTCTACTACTCCGTCCCCTCCCACGATGGTATGCAGGGATGGGGCATCGGCATCGCCACCAGCAAGGACCTACTCCATTGGAAAAAAGCGGCTGCGATGAAGCCCGATCACCCGAGCGAGAAAAACGGGTTTTGCGCCCCTGGGGCCATCGTGCTCGATGGCAAGGTCCACCTCTTCTATCAATCCTACGGCAACCGCGAGAAGGACGCGATTTGCCACGCGTGGTCGGATGACGGCATCCATTTCACCCGCAACCCGACGAATCCGATCTTCCGACCGCACGGCAAATGGACATGCGGGCGTGCTATCGACGCCGAGGTCATTCCTGCTGGTGACCAGCTCCTGCTCTACTTCGCGAGCCGCGACCCGTCCTACAAAATCCAGCTCATCGGCGTGGCGGCAGCGCCATTGAAGTCCGACTTTTCACGCCCGAATTGGAAACAACTCGTCGACCGACCGATCCTCACCCCCGACCTGCCTTGGGAAAAAGACTGCATCGAGGCGCCGACGCTCGTTTGGAGAAACGAGAAGCTCTTCATGTTCTATGCCGGGGCCTACAACAACGAGCCCCAGCAAATCGGCTGTGCCGTGAGCACCGACGGGGTCCATTGGAGGCGGCTTTTCAAAAAGCCGCTCCTCACAAACGGCATCAAGGGATCGTGGAACGAGAGTGAGTCTGGCCATCCGGGCGTCTTTCAAGACGGCGACCAGACCTATCTTTTCTACCAAGGCAACGCCGATAAAGGTAAATCCTGGTATCTCTCCAAAGTCAAAATCGGTTGGAAAAACGACCTCCCGTTTGTTGAGGACTAGCGCGCGAGTTGATGAAACGGCTCGCCCTGATTTCAGCGGTCCTTTGGTCGGTGAGCGCCATCGCCGAGATTCCTAAAGAAATCTCAGGCATTTATCCCAGCCTCGCGATGTTTAACGAGGAGGGCGAATGCGGAACGGGAGCCGTGGTCCCATGGGCTGGAAGCCTCTGGGCAGTCACCTACGCACCACACTCCCCCTACGGTTCCTCCGACAAACTTTACGAAATCACGCCGGATATGCACCAAGTCGTGAGACCGGAAAGTGTAGGCGGAACGCCTGCAGGACGGATGATCCATAAGGAAACAAACCAACTCCTTATCGGTCCGTATCTCATCGATGAATCGAAAAATGTCAGAACGATCCCGCCCTTCAACATGCCCGGCCGTCTCACCGGCATTGCCCGGCACCTCACAGACCCCAAAAACAAAGCCTACTACGCCACAATGGAGGAGGGCCTCTACGAGGTCGATCTCCGCTCCCTTGAGGTGAAATGCCAGATTCGGGAGGGGGGATTTTTTAAGATTCCCGAGGGAGCGAAAGTTTACCCGGAGGCGCTCGTCTCGGCGTTGCCCGGCTACCATGGAAAGGGGCTCTACTCGGGCCAAGGGCGGTTGGTTTACGCGAACAACGGCGAACGCAGCAAGGACGCCGAACGCGATCCCAAGACCACCAGCGGCGCCCTGGCCGAATGGCGCGGCGACGGCGACTGGCAACTCGTGCGGCGCAACCAATTCACCGAAGTGAGTGGACCCGGCGGAATTTTTGGAAACCAAAATCCCGAAAGCGATCCGCTCTGGAGCATCGGCTGGGACCACCGCTCACTCATCTTGATGCTGCTGGAAAACGGCCAATGGCACTCCTACCGACTGCCGAAGGCGAGCCATTGCTACGATGGCGCCCATGGCTGGAACACCGAGTGGCCGCGCATCCGCGACATCGGCGAAAATGACCTACTGATGACGATGCACGGGATGTTCTGGAAATTTCCAAAAACTTTCGGAACCAAAACAAGCGCTGGAATCCGGCCCCGATCGACCTACCTCAAAGTGATCGGCGACTTCTGCCTGTGGAATGGCCGTCTCGTCTTCGGATGCGATGACACGGCGAAATCCGAGTTTCTCAACAAACGCCCCGCCAAAGGCGGCCTCGCAGGTCCAGGGCAATCACAGTCGAATCTTTGGTTCACTGAGCCGCAGCTCTTGGACCGCTTGGGACCATCACTCGGACGCGGCGGCGTGTGGGTCGACGAAGCCGTCTCGGCCAATACGCCATCCGATCCCTTCCTTCTCGCGGGGTTCGCGAGGCGTTCTCTTTTTCTTCAACACGGCTCGAATGAAACCGTCCACTTCGACCTCGAGGTGGATCAAAAAGGCAACGGCGAATGGACGAAAATCCGTTCCATTGAAGTTACCCCCAGCGAAGCGCAATGGTTCGAACTGGGGGTCGACATCCAAGGGGAGTGGATTCGTCTTCGCGCGGACAGGGACTGCACCAACGCCACGGCCTGGTTCCAGTATTCGGACGAAGACAAGCGCCCGTCTGTGAACGCCCCGTTATTCGATGGCCTTGCCAAGGGTGGTTCGAAAAACGCCCTCGGCGGCTTTCTTCGAACACGCGGCGGAGGCAGGAAAACCCTCGCGCTCCTTTCGAACAACCAAAGCGCCACCTACGAACTCGATGCCGACCTCCGACTCGCCCGCAAGGACGATCCGGAATTGGCCAACGAGCTCGACGGCGTGACGAACATTCCCCAAGGCATTCTGCAAAACGACAACGCCTCCGCCATCTACAAGGACCCGCAGGGCCGCACCTGGCGCCTGCCTCGGCTGGATGGTTCTTTTGCAGACGGGGCGGATACCCGCATCGCCCGCGAGATTTGCACCGAGCGAGACCTGTTCAACTGCGGCGGCACATTTTACGAACTCCCTGCGGAAAATGCGGGCGGCATCGCCAAGGTTCGGCCCGTGGCCACCCATGGTTTGCGCATTCAGGATTACTGTTCCTATCGCGGTCTGCTGGTCATGACTGGCATCAATGGCGGCAAAAATAATCCCCGCATCGTCAGGTCGAGTGATGGACAAGCCGCTGTCTGGCTCGGCGCGGCGGATGATCTCTGGCAACTCGGCAAGCCACGCGGCAAGGGCGGTCCTTGGATGAAATCACAAGTTCGCTCCGGAATTCCCTCCGATCCCTTTTTGATGACCGGCTTCGACCGGAAGCGCTTGGATTTATCGAATGAAGGCGACACGGAAGCGACCT
>Ga0247840_10012421_pt1 | contig 10101 bp, 5 predicted proteins | sample LaCruzMarch2015__FD_192404 | JGI IMG/M metagenome (GOLD analysis project Ga0247840, IMG submission 192404) | Freshwater microbial communities from meromictic Lake La Cruz, Castile-La Mancha, Spain - LaCruzMarch2015_17m | ecosystem: Environmental > Aquatic > Freshwater > Lake | place: Spain...
ATACGCCAACATGGCATCTCTCGACGAGGCGCTTAGAGAAATACTCGGCTCATTTGGCGGAAAGTACAGAATCCAATTCTCTCATTGTTGATATAGATCTACAGTTATTTCACTTGAGGTACTTACCAGCCCAGGGCAAGGCCCTGGGTTGGCGTTGTCGAGCCAATTGGGAACGGTTCACTGATAAGTTAAACAAGTCCATCAGGGAATGCCTGTCCCGTCGTTGTCGTTGTCGTAATCGAGGTTATCGTAGCGCCAGGGGCCTTGATCATCGTTCCGGCCCCGAGCGCCGCCGCCAACCGCGAGAAATTGGACAGGATTAACAGGATTCCGCAGGATTAACAGGATAAGACTGTCGTCGGATCTGGCGTTTTATCCTGTAAATCCTGAAAAATCATGTTAATCCTGTCCATTTCCCCCGGGGATTGCGAGCCGCTGCCGCTTGCGCCGAGCAGGGTCGAAGTTCCTGCCGGTGGCCGGAACGATGATCGACGCCGCGCCAGGAATTCTCTCGCATACCAAACTGCATCGCCTCTTCGATTACGATTACGACAACGACAACGATAGGACGTGACATGGAGGTCCGGTTACGGCCCCGCCCCTTGATGTCACGCCCTTACAGGGCTGGGCTGAATTGCACGGTCAACCCAGGGCGTTGCCCTGGGCTGGTATGTCACGCCCCTTCGGGGCTCACGGCCATCGAAGCTCAGAGCGATGAGATGAATCGACGCACCCTCCTTATCACGCTCGCCAGCCTGCCGGTCTTGCGGGCCGCGGCGGCACCGGAGCCGGACCAGGTCCCGGAGTCGAATCGGGCCTCGGAATCGGATCAGGCCCCGCCGGTCGTATTCGACCCGGTACTCCCCGACCGCACCCTGAACTTCCCGGCGGACCACGGCGCCCACCCGGGCTTTCGCACCGAGTGGTGGTACGCCACCGGCTGGCTGACCTTGCCGGACGGCAGCCCGCTGGGCTTCCAGAGCACCTTCTTTCGCGTGCGCACCGGTATCGGGGAACACAACCCCAGCGCCTTCGCACCCCGCCAGTTGATCCTCGCCCACGCGGCCATCGCCGACCCGCGTCTGGGGCGTCTGCGCCACGACCAGCGCGCCGCCCGGGTCGGCCTGGGCCGCGCCGGGTACGAGACCGGGCAGACCGGGGTCTGGGTCGGCGACTGGCGCTTCGAGCAGGACGCGGACCGCTATCGGGCGCGGATCGACGGCGACGGGTTCGGCTACGACCTGACGCTGGTCCCCGACGGCCCGCCCATGCTCAACGGCACCGCCGGGTTCAGCCGCAAGGCCCCCGATCCCAGCAATGCCAGCTACTACTACAGCCGTCCGCACCTGCAGGTCAGCGGCACCGTGACGCTGGACGGCCGCCGCCAGGCCGTCACCGGCCTGGCCTGGCTGGACCACGAATGGTCGAGCGAATACCTGCCCTCCGGCGCCAAGGGCTGGGACTGGATGGCCCTGAACCTCGCTGACGGCGGCGCCCTGATGGCCTTTCGGATGCGCGGCGCCGAGGGTCAGTCGATCTGGTCCGCCGCCACCCTAAGACCGGCGGGGGGTGCCCCCGAGGCACTGGCGCCGGATGCGGTCACCTTCGAGCCGCTGCGCCGCTGGCGCTCGCCGCGCACCGGTATCGACTACCCGGTCGAGTGGCGGGTGCGGATCGGCACCCGGACCCTGCGGCTCGCACCCCTCATGGACGACCAGGAACTCGACAGCCGCCGCTCCACCGGCACCGTGTATTGGGAAGGCGCGGTGCGGGCGCAGGAGGATGGCCGGGAGGTCGGGCGGGGATATCTGGAGATGACCGGGTATGGGGAGACGATCAGGGTGGGGTGAACAGGGACCGGGGAGGCGCCTGAGTAACGAGTCAAGAACAAGTTAGACACAACAGAATCGTGTCGTTGTCGTTGTCGTTGTCGTTGTCGTAATCGTTGTCGTAATCGTAATCGGAGAAACGCTGCAAATCGGCTTGCGAGAAAATCCTCGGCGCTACGATAACCTCGATTACGACAACGACAACGACAACGACAACGACAACGACAACGACAACGGCGTGGAGAGCATTCCTAATGTACTTGGTTCACTTATTAATGAACCGTTCCTGACGCCTGACGCCCGCAATCAGTTGCCATACCCCAAATCCTTGATGTCAGTCAGCTGGCCATTCACGAAATGCAGAAACTGCATGAAACTGCCGGGGCCGAAGTTATAGACCCATTCATCGATGTTGATCGGTTGATCGTAGACATAACCCACACCAGGCAGGTAGGCTATCCCCCGATCCTGCAATACTGCTTCGCGCGAGGGCACCCAGTTCAGGATCGTTCTTCGATATTCGACACGGCTGTCGCGCTGGTAAGGCTCCCCGCATTTGTCATAAACCTGCCGCATGGTGTCGCCGGTATATACCAGCACATTTCCACAATAGAATGGCGATGCCCAGGTACCTTGGGATATCACGGCCAGACACAAGGCGAACGCCAACGTCGACAGTTTCATCAGGACTCTCCAGCTTGAGTTACGGTTGCTCCGCGGTGGTACCGACCGGATCATTGCCAACCAAGGATAGACCATTTTCTGTACTCTGCCGGGGCCTTCATCGTAAGTCCGGTCAAGGCGGTCAGGACCCGAGTGACGGCAAGCCATTCGTGTGCGACCGCCGCGCAGCTCGACCGCCCCGGAGGCCGCCAGGGGCATCGGTTCCCCGGCAAGTCAGGCACGCTTTGCTTTACCATGGCACCAGGCCCCGGCCAAACCCCGGCCAAACCCCGGCCAAACCCCGGTGAAGCGCCGCCAGCCACGCCCGACCCTACAAGTCACAGGACCAAGCCCCACCGCCGCCGGTGGTTCCCCATCACGAGCCGCCACGCATGACCTTCAGTCCCATCCTGACCCGCAAGCCCGCGATTGCCCGGGTCCTGCTGCTGATCTTCGCCTTCTGCGCCTGGTCACTCACGGCGCCGGCCAACATCGCGCTGGCGCTGCTCGCCGCGCTGTTCCTGACCGAGGTCCCCGGTCACTGGCGGCAACTGCGCCGGGAGCCGGCCCTGCTGCTCTTGGTCGGCGTGCTGGCCGTCACCAGCGCGCTGGCGTTGCGCGCCGCCTGGCTGTTCCCGGATACCGCCGCGGACCAGTGGCGGGCGATTTCGGCCTGGGTGACACCCTTGCTCTTCATCATCCCGGCCTGGTGGCTGCGCCGCGACCCCGATCAGGTCTGGCCGCTGCTGGGGGCGGCCTTCCTGGGGCTGGTCTTCGGGGTCCTGCACAAGACCGACTGGTCCCTCACACAGTTGGTGCTGGCCGGGATGCGCTACCACTTCGGCTACGCCGCCCTGGGGCTCGCCTTCATCGCCTCGGTGATGCTGGTCGGGCTCTCCTTGTTCCGCGCCCGGATCACCGGGATGCGCATCGGCGGGCGGGCGCGGCCCCTGCTCGGCTGGGCGCTCTGGGGCCTGGGGCTCGCCTTCCTGCTGGTGGTCCTGGTGGTTACCCAGTCCCGCGGGGCGGCCGTTGGGCTCGCCGTCGTTGGGGTGTCCTACGCCCTGCTGCGATGGCGCAATCCGGGGCGGCAGGACGGGCGGGCACCGTGGCAGGCGCGCCTGGCCCTGGTTTCCTCCGCGCTGCTGTTCGTCGCCCTGGCCGGGACGCTCCTGTGGAGCACCAGGGACCGCCAACTGGCGGACCTGCGTGAACTCACCCTCGGCAGCCAGGGCGAACTGAGCTACAACGAGGCCGCGTCCGTCGCTATCCGGCTGAATCTGGCGCAGGTCGGGCTCCAGGCCTTCCGCGCCCGCCCGCTGCTGGGCTTCGGCCCGGGGACCAGCACCACCGAGTTCCTGATACCAAAGCGGATCCTGGCGGTCTCCGACTACCAACGGGCCCATGCCCCGGCCGCCTCCCACCTGCACAGCGCGGCGATCGAAACCCTGGCCCGCTTCGGCCTGGTCGGCGCCCTGATCGCCGCCGCGCTGCTCGCGGTCCTGGGGCGCGCCTACCGCACCCTGTGGTCCGACCCCCGGGCGGCACCGGACCTGCGCGCCTTCCTGACCCTGGGCGCCGTCATGCTGCTGCTCTATTGTCTCTACGACTTCCGCCTGATGAACCTGGATCTGCGGTTCTTCTTCATCCTCTTCCTCGGCATCCTCTACAGCTTCCAACTACGCCCCGGGGGCGCCGGGCCGCGGTCCGGCGGATCATGACCAAGCCCCCGCGCCTGGCCATCTACTGCGGCCCCTTCGACGGCGGCAGCACCGCCAAGATCGCCGCCAGCCTGGCCAACGGCTTCGTCGCCCGCGGCACCCCCACGGACCTGCTGGTCACCGCCTCCCGCGCCCCCATCCCCGAGGCGACCGATCCCCAGGTGCGGGTGCTCGCCATGGGCCGCATGGGCCCCTGGACCCGGGTCCCGGCCATGGCCCTGTATCTGCGCGAGCACCGCCCGGCGGCGGTCCTGACCCACCGCATCCGCGAGGACGTCTTCACCCTCAAGGCGGCGCGCCTGGCCGGCACCGGCACCCCGGTGTTCGTCACGGTGCACGGGCGCATGAGTGTCAAGCTCGACCACCTCAAGGGCTGGAAGGGCCGCCGTCGGCGCGCCGAGGTCCTGCACTGGTACCGCCGCAACCGCGGCCTCGTCGCGATCTCACAGGACACCGCGCAGGACCTGCACGCGCTCCTGGGGGCCGCGGCCCCGGTGACCACCATCCCCAATCCCATCGTCACGGCGCGGATGCTGGAGTTAGCCCAGGCGCCGATCGACCACCCCTGGTTCCGCGCGGACCCCTCCGGGGCGCGCCCCCCGGTCCTGGTCTTTGCCGGCCGGCTGGAGGTGGAGAAGGACCTGCCCACCCTCCTGCACGCCTTCGCCCGCCTGCGCGCGGGACTTGACTGCCGCCTCCTCATCATCGGCGACGGCCGCCTGCGCCCGCAGATCGAGTCCGTCCGCACCGATTTGGGGCTCACCGGGTCGGTCGACATGCCCGGCTGGGCGGCCAACCCCTATCCCTATCTGCGCCGGGCCGACCTGGTGGTGCTGTCCTCGTTCTGGGACGCCCTCCCCACGGTCCTGATCGAGTCGCTCGCACTCGGCACCCCGGTCGTCAGCACCGAGTGCGGGGCCGGCCCGCGGGAGATCCTGGCCGACGGGCGCTTCGGCCCCCTGGTCCCACCCGGCGACCCGCGGGCACTCGCCGACGCCATGGCCCGGACCCTGGCCGACCCGCTCCCGGCCGCCACCCTGCGCCAGGGCGGCGAGCGCTACGAGGCGCAGCGCAACGCCGATCGCTATCTCGCCCTGATGCTGGGGTCCGCGCGCGAGGTCAATCATGCCGGCTGAGCGCATCGCCCTGGTGGTCACCGACTTCGAGGGCGGCGGGGTCGAGCGCAATCTCACGCACCTGGCCCGCGGACTGGCCCGGCTGGGGGTCAGGACCTGGCTCCTGGTCGGCGACCCCGAGCACGCGTATCTGGAAGACCCGGAGCCCGGCCTCTGCGTCCTGCACGTCACCGAGCCCCGCACCGAGTTCCTGCGCGCCTTCATGCAGCACGAGCGCCCCGACTGCCTGGTCACCGGCAAGTTGGCCGACGACCTGGCCGCCCTGGCGGCGCGCACCGGGCTCGCGCCCGCGGCTGGCGGCACCACCCGCCTGGTCGCCGCGGTCGGCACCCAGATGTCCGGGCGCTTTCACTCGCACCGCTGGAATCCACTCAAGACCCGCCGGGAGACCCGCCGCATCGGCAACTGCTACCGGCAGTTGGACGGGATCACCGCGGTCTCGGCGGCGGTCGCCGAGGACCTGCGCAAGGTCTTCGGGGTCACCGATGTACCCCTCGCCGTCCTGCACAACCCGATACTGCCGGACGACCTGGGGGACCTCGCCGCCGCCCCCTGCCCCCACCCCTGGCTCGCCGAACCCCGGGGTTCGGGGCGGCCCGCGGTCGTCATCGCGCTCGGCGGGCTGCGCCGGGTCAAGGACTTCGCCACCCTGCTGCGCGCCTTCGCCCGGGCGCACCAGCCGGCGGCGCGGCTCATCATCATCGGCGAGGGCAAGGAGCGGCACCACCTCACCGAGTTGGCCGAGGGGCTCGGCCTCCGCGCCCGCCTGGACCTGCCCGGCTTCATCGCCAACCCCTTCCCGTATCTGGCCCGCGCCGACCTGCTGGTCCTCTCCTCGCGCCGCGAGGGCCTGCCCAACGCGCTGGTGGAGGCCCTGGCCCTGGGCACGCCGGTGGTCGCCACCGACTGCGCAAGCGGCGTGCGCGACCTGTTGCGCGACGGGCGGCTAGGCCCGCTGGTGCGGCTCGGCGACCAGGACGCCTTGACCAGGGCCATCGACACCACTCTGCGCTGGCTCGCCGACGACACCCTGGACCGGGACGAACTGCGCGAGGCCGCGCAACCCTACCGACTCATCCCCGCCGCCCGCGCCTACCTGGAGTTCTTCCGCTCGCTGGCGGCGCCGACCGGCTGAAGCCTCGACCTCCGGTTCGAGGCCGATCGCCCGGGAGGTCGAAACCTTGCCGAAAAAGTCGCGCAGCGACGCTGTGGGAGCGGCTTCAGCCGCGACCTGTCAGACGACCGCGCAAGCGGCCGTGACCTCGTCGCGGCTGAAGCCGCTCCCACACACGCCTTGCATCGTCCGGGGTGCGGCCAAGGGGTTCGGCACCCCCGCGATACCCGCAGCGACCCGCACGCCGCCCCCGCCGACTTGGTAGACTCCCGCCCCCGACGCCCGCCATCCAACACCACAACCGAGCCCGCCATGGACCCCCGCTTCATCCACCTGCACCTGCACACGGAATACTCCCTGGTCGACGGACTGGTGGGGGTCAAGCCCCTGGTCAAGGCGGCGCGCCAGGCCGGGATGCCGGCGGTGGCGATCACCGACCAGTGCAACTTTTTCGCCCTGGTGCGCTTCTACAAGGCGGCACTGGGGGCCGGGATCAAGCCGATCGCGGGGGCAGACCTGTGGGTGAAGAACCCCGCGGACCCCAACAAGCCGCACCGCCTGGTGCTGCTGGTACAGGATAAACAGGGCTACGGCAATCTCACCCGGCTGATCTCGCGCGCCTATGTCGAGGGCCAGCACTTAGGCGTGCCCCAGGTCGAGCGCGACTGGATCGCGGCGGCGCCGCAAGGGCTGATCGCGCTCTCCGGCGGTCCCCAGGGCGATGTCGCCTCCGCCCTGCTGGCGGGTAACCGCACGGGGGCAGAGTACCTGCTGGACCAGTGGCTCGCAGTCTTCGGCGACCGCTATTACCTGGAGTTGATCCGCACCGGGCGGGAGCAGGAGGCGGAACTGGTGGAGCAGTGCGTCGATCTCGCGCTGGCCCGGGGTGTGCCGGTGGTGGCGACCAACGACGTGCGCTTCCTCGCCCGCGAGGACTTCGAGGCCCACGAGGTGCGGGTCTGCATCCACGAGGGCCGCACCCTGGACGACCCGCGTCGGCCGCGCGTCTTCAGCGAGGAGCAATATCTGCGCACCCCCGCCGAGATGGTCGAGCTGTTCGCCGACTGCCCGGAGGCCCTGGAGAACTCGGTCGAGATCGCCAAGCGCTGCAACCTGGAACTGGAACTGGGCAAGAACTACCTGCCCGAGTTCCCGGTGCCGGCGGGACTGACCATCGATGAGTTCTTCCGCGCCGAGTCCGATGCGGGTCTCAAGCGCCGCTTTGAACGCGGCCTGTTGCGGGCGGCCGCCGATCAACCGGAACGTCGCCGGCTCTACGCGCAGCGCCTGGACCTGGAACTCGGGGTCATCTGTCAGATGGGCTTCCCCGGCTATTTCCTGATCGTGGCCGACTTCATCGCCTGGGCCAAGCGCAACGGCATCCCGGTCGGCCCCGGGCGCGGTTCCGGTGCCGGCTCGCTGGTCGCCTATGCGCTCGGGATCACGGACCTTGACCCCATCCAACACGATCTCTTATTCGAGCGCTTCCTGAACCCCGAGCGCGTCTCCATGCCCGACTTCGACATCGACTTCTGCATGGAGGGCCGCGACCGGGTGATCGACTATGTGGCCGACCGCTACGGACGCGAGGCGGTGTCCCAGATCATCACCTTCGGCACCATGGCCGCCAAGGCGGTGGTGCGCGACGTGGGCCGGGTCATGGGCCACCCCTACGGCTTCTGCGACCGGGTGGCCAAGATGGTCCCCTTTGAACTGGGCATGACGCTGGAGAAGGCGCTGGAAGACAACCCGGATCTCAAGGCCGCCTATGAGGACGACGAGGAGGTCCACAACCTCATCGACATGGGGCGCAAGCTCGAGGGCTGCACCCGCAATGCCGGCAAGCACGCCGGGGGCGTGGTCATCGCCCCCACCCGCCTCACCGACTTCGCACCGCTCTATTGCGAGCCGGGCGGGGACAACCTGGTCACCCAATTCGACAAGGACGACGTGGAGTCGGTGGGCTTGGTGAAGTTCGACTTCCTGGGGCTGCGCACCCTCACCATCATCGACTGGGCGCTCAAGACCATCAACGCCCACCGGCCGGCGGGCCTGGAGCCCATCGACATCGAGCAGATCGACCCGTCCGACCCCGAGGCCTTCGCATTGCTCAAGCGCTGCGAGACCACCGCCGTCTTCCAGCTCGAATCGCGCGGCATGAAGGAGTTGATCAAGAAGCTCCAGCCGGACTCGTTCGGCGACATTACGGCCCTGGTCGCCCTGTTTCGGCCCGGGCCGCTGCAATCGGGAATGGTGGACGACTTCATCAACCGCAAGCACGGTCGCGCCGATGTCGCCTATCCGCACCCGGACCTGGAACCGGTATTGGCGCCCACCTACGGCATCATCCTCTACCAGGAGCAGGTGATGCAGATCGCCCAGGTCCTGTCCGGCTATTCGCTGGGCGGGGCGGACCTGCTGCGCCGCGCCATGGGCAAGAAGAAGGCCGAGGAGATGGCCAAGCAGCGCGTCGGCTTCCAGGAGGGGGCGGAGCAGCGCGGGGTGGACCGTGGGATTGCGGCGCACATCTTCGACCTGATGGAGAAGTTCGCCGGTTACGGGTTCAATAAGTCACATAGCGCCGCCTATGCCCTGGTCAGCTATCAGACCCTGTGGCTCAAGACCCACTACCCGGCCGCCTTCATGGCCGCGGTGCTCTCCGCGGACATGGACAACACCGATAAGGTCGTCACGCTCATCGAGGAATGCCGCCAGATGAAATTGGCGGTGAAGCCGCCGGCGGTCAATCACTCCGAATACCGCTTCACCATCGCCGGGGACGACACCGTAGTCTATGGGCTGGGGGCCATCAAGGGGGTCGGCGAGGGGGCGATCGAGGCCATGCTGGAGGCGCGGCGCACCGGCGGCCCCTTCCGCGATCTCTGGGAATTCTGTCGCCGCATCGACCTGCACAAGGCCAACCGCCGGGTGCTGGAGGGGATGATCCGCGCCGGCGCACTCGACGGGCTGGCCCCCAACCGCGCCACCCTCATGGCCCAGTTGCCGCTGGCGCTCAAGTTCGCCGAGCAGCACCGCGCGACCCAGGCGGCCGGTCAATTCGACCTGTTCGGCGGCCTGCTCGACAGCGGCGGGCCCACCGCCGCCGCGCCGGACCCGCAGATTGCGTCGGAAACCCGCGAGGACTGGGACGACGAACAGCGCCTTTCAGGGGAACGCGAGACCCTGGGCCTCTATCTGACCGGCCACCCCATCGACCGCTACACCGGCGAGATCGACGCCATGGTGGGGGCCGCCAACCGCATCGCGCGCCTCAAGGAGACCGAGCGCGACCCCGCGGAGGCCGAGAACCGCTGGGACAACAAGCGGCGCGAGCGCGACCGGCGCACCATCGCCGGGCTGGTGGTGAGCGTGCGCCCCGGCAAGACACAGCGCGGGCGCATGTGCTCGGTGCTGCTCGACGACCGCACCGGGCGTATCGAGGTGACGGTCTTCTCCGAATTGTATGAGACGACGCGCAGCCTGCTGGTCCCGGATCAGATGATCACCGTCACCGGCTCCCTGAGCTTCGACGACTTCCGCAACGACTGGACCTTCCGCGCCGAGGACGTGCGCACCTTCGAGCAGGCGCGCGAGTCACAGGCCGACCACCTGGCCCTGACCCTGGGGGCCGCCCCCGG
>Ga0247840_10012422_pt1 | contig 10101 bp, 14 predicted proteins | sample LaCruzMarch2015__FD_192404 | JGI IMG/M metagenome (GOLD analysis project Ga0247840, IMG submission 192404) | Freshwater microbial communities from meromictic Lake La Cruz, Castile-La Mancha, Spain - LaCruzMarch2015_17m | ecosystem: Environmental > Aquatic > Freshwater > Lake | place: Spain...
GCTTTGATGAGGGTATTGTAGCGGAGCAAACCGAAAGGAGTAATAAGACCCCGGCCGTCGTCAGTAAAGCCAATAAAGCCAGAATTTTGTACATCATATCCAGAGGGTGTTGTTGCATCATAAGAGGCTATTTCATCCTTTACTTTATCTGGTGTAACTGTTGTACACGAGCATAATAGAAGACTACTCAGAGAGAATATCGCGAATTTTCTTAACATCTTTATCCTTTACTGCTTTTTCAATCTCATCGCTGAAGTCAGCTTCTTTTTGCTGCAGTTGAGCTTTCTTCATTTCTGGTGTATTTTTTGCACCAAAGACATTATTAATAGCTTGAAATATCCCGGAGATGGCACCGATTATTGCTTCAGCTATTCCAGGCATTTTAGTCTACGTATTCTTCGGTGGCTGTCTTGCAACCTTTTGCGATTGCATTAAGAACTTCAACACCAAGTTTAGCGTCTCCATTGAGTCTAGCAAATTGTGCTGCATAAATGTCTTTCACAGCAATAATATATTTTGACCAATGAGTTTTTTCTGCAGGTAGATAATCTGTAAGAGCTTTTTGCAATTCTTCAGGTGTCGGTGTATTGCCCCGGGTCAAGGCTTCAACAACCGTTGCCACATTATTAATCATTTTAGCCTTTTCAATTCGATCTTCTGGGGACAATGCTTGCTCAAGAACAACAGTACATGTGAGTGTAACTGCAGGTGCAATATATGGTAGCGCCGTCTCCACACCAGCTCTTGGGTCAATTGTGCTGCCTGTCGAATTACCACCGTTATTGGTTGTAGCACAACTGGTCAACAAAATTGGAATCAAGATAAAAGGTAATATTTTTTTCATACAATTATTTAGCATTTTCTTGCAGCAGTTCAACTTTCTTTTCTTTTTTTTCTTTTTGAGTACGACTAATTGACTGATCAATAAAGGCTCTGACAGCAATGAGACCTTGCAAAACAAAATTTGCAACAATTATAGCAATGGTGATATCACTCATGTCGCTAAACGATTTATATTGACCCATATCCACCATTAATGCAGGTATGGCCGCAATTAAAAAATACAGCAGTGCTCGTAACCACATGCAATCTCTCATAAAGATATTTATTCTGTCATTCATTTTCTATGTTGATTTAATGTACTTATACGTTATTATTAAAAATGAAAGGAGGAATGAAATTTATGTCGATTGATTATACAAGCAAGGATCTTCGCCCTAAGACGTTTTACGTGAAAATGGAACGTGCTCGTAATGGCGAATTTACCGTCAAGCGTGCACGAATTCTGGAGCAAAAAAACCAATTTGCTACCACGATTCGTCGTGTTGATGCTCGTGACCTTACCCGCGCCATTCGTAGGAGCGGATTACAGGTTGCTTAATTCCTCCGCCTGCGACGGATTCGCAGAAACTAAATACCGAGGTAAAACTCGGTATTTTTTTTTGTTTACAAGCCTATATAATAGATGGGTGCAGCCAAAACAGCTTCAGGTGCAGGCAAGAGAAACTCTCAAAACAAGAGAAGAGTTTTGTCTGTTAATGGTGAAAATAAAATTGTTACTCCAATATGGTATGGTGGCTCTCGCGTAGGCCATGGCAATTATATGGCTGGCCAAATTGATGGTGTCACTGTGGAAGCTGCAAATGGTCGTCCAATTCCATTCAGACAAATTGGTACTGTAGAATTTGTTTGATTTTATAAGAAGTCTCTGTATAATTATTATTAGTTCTATAACAACTGGGGCTGTAATGGTATCGATTGAACAGCGGAGTTCATGAGAGCAAGTACCGGGGCATGCCGGTTTACCAATAGCAATCATATTAAATGCCGAAGATAACTTCGACATGGCTATGAGTCTCGAAGAAGCTGATGCAATTCTTGCAGCAGCAGGCTTTGTAGATGCAGAAGCCGAACTCGAGCTAGTTTAAGCTCGATCGTTCTACTGTAGATCAAAGTTTGTAGAGTAGAGCGTGTTACTAACTTTCGTGTAGTTTGGGTTTTAACAATTAATAGACTGCATGTACAAAATTGTTACGAATAAGGGCTTTTGTTTGGTTTAATCCTTATGAAATCTTAACCAAGATAAACTTGTAGTGCTTGTGGGTGAATCTATTCAAGACGAGAGTTCAATTCTCTCCAGCTCCAGGATTATTGAGCCAATTTTCAATACTTATCTCAGGATTAAACCTCAGCATTTCTTGTATCTTTTGTATATTTGCTAACGTAGTCTTCGCTTCCCCTGGTCTCTCAGGTATATGTATGGTGTTATTTGATATCATGCTCGCTATTTCGTTTACACTATAATTCCTTCCAGTACCCACATTGAAGACTTGACCCAATATAGGTCCTTCAGCTTCCATCCCTAATATATTTGCTTTTACAATATCAGACACGTGTACATAGTCTCTACGCTGCACCCCACTACCAACAATTGTTAGTGGCGTTCCATCTGCTTTCTGACGTAGGAATATACCAACAACAGGTGCATATTGACCAGCAGTTGGCGAACGCTCTCCATATACATTAAAGTACCTAAAGATTAAAGTATCAAGCTTATATAGCTTCGAGTACATTCTACATAACTCTTCACCGCAGAATTTTGTTGCTGAGTATGGGTTCAAGCAATCTATAGGAGCAGTCTCATCTATCGGTACAGTTTCGTTTAGACCATATACTGATGATGTAGATGAATACATAACTCTCTTCACACCATTTAGTCTTGAAGCGTTCAAGATGTTTGCGGTACCAGTTACATTTGTTTTCACCGCATATAGGGGATTAGCTATAGCTGTCTGTATGCGTGATTCTGCTGCCAGATGAAATACATAATCAACATTGCGGAACAACGGTTCAATTAAATCATAATCCTGAATACTGTATTTAAAATACAGTGCCTTCTTATTAAAATAAAATTGCTCATTAGAGACTGCTGAACAATCATCTATTACAGTTACATGATAACCAGTCTCTATGAGTTTGTCAACTATGTGACTGCCTATAAACCCACATCCACCAGTGACTACTATTTTTTTCATAAACTATCCTTAATTAAATTTTTAAATTTCGTTGTAGACCAACCGGAGGACCTATCATGATACACAATAGGAATATTTAAATTACCACCAGTAATACGCTGTTCATCATTTATATAATCTGTACCCAGAAATCTCACATCTATTCTCCCTGTACTCAGAATTCTCAATAAGTCTTCTTCAGTTCTATAAGGTATAACCTCATCAACCTGTTCTAGCGATTTAAGTATATTAAACCTTTCCTCCATTGATAGAACTGGCTTAAGTTTATTGGGTCTATATGTAGCATCTTCATGTAACCCTACAACTAGATAATCACAATGCTTCTTTGCAAAATTAAATAACTCAATATAACCAGGATGTATAACATCAAAACACCCTGCGACAAACCCAGTTTTTTCTATAGGAAAGGTTACGCTATGTAGAATAGCCTCGTGTGCACACTCAACCAATCCATAATCATTACTGTCAACCCAGAAATCTAGATGCGCCACATCCCCGTATAGTTGTCTAAGCTTATTATCAATCTTAAATCCCGTCAATATTATAAATTGTACTCCATGCGCAAAACAATATTTTGCAGCATTAATTATATTAAGAGACTCACCCGACGAAGAAATCAAAACTACCGTTGACGAAGGAGAGGCAAAATGTTCTAAAAACTTTTCATAAGCATTCTCCATTCCATAATCATTAATATAGCAGGTAAGTCTAGATGCATCGGAAAAAGAAAAACTTTTTTTCCCCAAAACTTTTGTATAATCTTGCGATATATGTGAAGCAATTGCGTTGCTACCACCGTTGCCCAATATTATAATCTCCTGGGAATTAGTTATTAAGGCTTTGAGTCTCGATAGACTTTCCGTGTCTATTTTCTGCAGGATGTCAATATATTTTGTCATATATGTTTGTAGCAATTGCCCCAACGGTGGATATTGTTATTTTAATATGTAGCTTCGAGGATGCTATACTTGGTATTGTATCTTTTGAGGTAATGACAAGAAAAAAACCACCCCCACCTGCCCCGCATAGCTTATGACAGAGGACCTTTGTGTCTGAATAGAGAGCATTGTCTACGTCACTAAGATCACCAGAACAAATATAGGGCGATGTTTGTTTTTTAGTCATCCAGGAATTCCGAATAACCTTACACATTTCTGCTATATTATTACTATTAATCAAACACTCCAGCTGATCCACATCAGCAAGGTGTTCGTAACTTTTATCAATATCTATAGTTTTCAGAACATTAGTTGACTCCCGGTTTTTTTCCGTAAAAACCAAATACATATCAATACTATTAAAGATTTGCGGATTTAAATAGGTAAATGTTGGTGATTTGTCTCTATAGAATGTAATTTTTTTTAATCCACCTATCCCACTTCCATAAAAATCCTGCTGACCCACCAGGGGATTAAATTTTCTTTCTAATTGGTTTGCAATGCCACAAATTTGTATATCGGTTAAAGGAAGACTCTTCATGACACTAATAGCCTTTATAAGCGATATTAGATAAGATGATGATGAAGCGAGCCCTGATCCAGAGGAAAATATATCCGATGTCATTGAACATGTATTGTAGGGAACGTTAAAATAAGTAAATGCCTCTCTTATAATATCGTTTTCTATTTCTTCAATACAACTGCATTCCTCACGCCTTGTATAGTTTGCTATATATTTTTTATTAATCTGGGTCAATCCTAATTTATCTTGATGTAGGGTGATATATGTTCTAAGATTAGATGTAAAACTTATAACAGACCCAAAAGGATATTTTTCTAAAAAATATGGATGATCAGTTGACCCACCTACGAGAGAAATTCTTAAAGGACAACTTGATACTATCATTAGAATCTGCTATTCTTAAAAAATAGGCCTCGCGAAAGAAAGTGTGATATAAAAAACGGTGCTGTAGGATCTTTTAATCTTTCATCTTTATCCAGTAAAGCATTGCCTACAAGTTCAGTAGTTTCATGTTCAAGATAATAAAAGCCATATTGAGTGAAAACATTTTTCCAGTAATCAGGGGTATTCTCATTAACATGATGATGACCACCTTGACCAGGTGCAGCGTACGTCATTGCAATATATTTGCATTGTTGAAAAGTTTTCATAAAGTTTGAAACATATTGCTGTTCGACATGCTCAACAAATTCACACGACCAACCCAGATCAAATACTATCTCTTTATTATCCTTATCTGTAACTGTGCAGCTATCAGTAGCATAATCATGCAAGATAAATTCACCCGGGCTCAATAGCGTCAATTCTTGTGCTTGCCTACTACCATCTATCCCTCGAACAAGGCACCCTAAACTCTTAAAGAACTTTGTAGAATATCCTCTACCACATCCAACATCTAGTACGCTTTTGATATTAAATTTATCTACCAAAGCACTCCACATTATCGGATAATATGTCCCACCATCTCCACCCTTGGCCCAGCCTCCAAGATGTCCTTCTGTTACAGATTCACCATGTGTTTGTTTGATTATTTCCATAAATTATTTTAAAAAAACCTCGTTGAACTGATTCATAATATTTTTTGCAGAGTATGCATCACTATACACATCCCAATCTTTATCTGCAAAATCTTTTAAAGAAATATTCTTTAATATAGTCTCGAGAGCAGATCCATCTTTGTACTTGATACAGGTATCTCCTAATGTAACAAGATGACCTGTATCATAATGACCAGGTACTTGATCCGGGGCCCAGGTGATAATAGGTTTATTTCTTACAGAAAATTCAGCCGTAGATAGCGAAAAAATTTCTCCATCCCATCTAGCATGAATCATTGCATCACATGTATTGATGAATCTGCACTTCTGCTTTTCATCCATAGTCCATGGTAGATACTTTACCTGTGGGTGGTTAATGAAAGCATTGGTATTTAGAAAAACGTAATAAAGATCGTCTCTTTGGTCAACGGTATTTCTTATGGCATCTTTGACAAAATCTAGACTAAATGTATCACTGCCACCATGTCTTCCTAGGACTAATGCATCTTTAGGTATACCTAGTTCTTCCCGATAGTCTTCACTATAGTCAGCATGTTCTTTTTCTATAATATGATAGACATGCGGGTGTTTAGAGCCGTGCTTATCTGAAATATACTTACATACACCAGCATAAACATCACCATGCGGTTGATCCATTCTAAAAATACAATGGGCCAGTCTTTTTGTATTTCTAGGCATAAAGCCATCATCTTCACCACCTTTAATTGCATAAAAATGTGTAACACCGTTTTCTTCACATACTTTTTCCAGTACTGCCCTAAGCTCATCGTTCTTACCATCAGGTAGCCATACGTTATTATAGAGAAAAGTTGGAAATTCCTTAAATCGATTTAAACTGGGTGTTGGTCGAGAAGAGGTTGATATAATAATAGACTCATTCCCCAATATCTCTCTATTATACTTTGCATATTTATATAGACAAATCTCTGTACCTCTCTCCCCGAGCTGGTACGAATGAAACGCAATCTTCATTTAAGTTTAAGTATATAATCAAACGCAAGACTATCAAATATTGTTTTTAATAATTCTGTATTCGGAACTACGCAATGGCCACCAATTTTACCACTGGGGGGGTATAGAACCGGGCGTGTTACATTTGACATGCCAAGCTTATCATAACCATCGTTATATGTTGTATTCCATTTCGTTGCAACATCTTCAAAGCTTACATCATATTTATCACAGAGTTGCTTGACATCATTGTGCCAAGCAATACAGACACCATAGTATGTTGTGCAAAGTATTTTAGCTAACTCTGATGTTGTGGAACAAGGAAATCTTTCTACTTTTAAACCTAGTTGATGAAGATGTTCTTCTGCTGCTATGGCTGACTCTTCCTTAGTACCACCAACATATTTAACAAACGTTTTTAACCCATCGTAAAGTTTAGGATGCACCCCCCTAACAGGGCTATGTACTATGAGGCGATCATCTGGAAGTATGCTTGCTATTGTTTTTGTTGTCCCGGGAATAATAGTTGAGTGTATTATTGTTAATTTTGCCTTTGTCTGCAATACTGTTGAACTGACAATATCTATAAAATCTTTTGAAAAGGGGATACAGATATTTAGAATATCTAAGTCTTCAAGCCCATCGTCCCGGTTCAAATCTTTTATTTTTAAAATAAAATTTTTACCTAGATAGCATTTTTCTAATGAAGACCCTATCTCACCGTAACCTAATATGCCAACAGTTTTCTTACTCATACTTTATAATAATTGTGCACATCATCTACTATTTCATCAATATTATACCGGGGAGCCCACCCTAGTAAATTAATAATTTTATTTGCATCCGGAATCTTGTCCCATGCTTCTTCATACAGAGGACCGTGGATAGTCTTTGGGTCGACTAAAGTTATTTCTGACTTTGAAGAAGCAACCTTGTGTAATACTTTTTCTGCTAGCCCCCGGATTGTTGTGATGTTATCCTTATTGCCAACGTTCCAGACTTCATTCATTCTACTAGACACGCTTGTAAGATATATACCATCCACAATATCCTTCACATGGGTAAATGCTCTTACCTGATTACCATCACCAAATACTGTTATTGGCTGGTCATGCAAAGCTTGAAGCATAAATGTAGGAAGCACAAAGCCACCATTCTTCAACTGGCGAGCACCACTTATGTTAAATGGTCTAATAATTTGATATTGAATATCGGAAACCTTTGCAGTATTGCTGAGTACTACTTCAGCTGTAAGTTTGGCCATTGCGTATTCATTTCTAACCTTATACTCCCCAACAAGAATTTTATAATCATCTTCTTTTAAAAAAACAGCTTTATCACGATAGCCGTATATTTCTGAGGTACTTACAAATATTAACGGACATTTATTTACTTTTGCTCCTTCAATTCCCCAATAGATATCCTCTAGTATATATTTGGCCATCTTTCCGGAATGTTTGAGTATGCCTGCAGGCCCAACAGGGCTAGCCAAATGTACTATCAAATCAAATTCTTTAGTATTCCACTTATAACTCAAAACATCTTGCTTTATGAGCTTAACTGATTGTAATAATGTATTAGTATCGTCTACTGTAGAGGTGGTGAAGTTATCAATAACAGTTACATCAAACCCTTCGGCAAGATATTTTTCTATTGAATGGGTACCGAGAAAGCCAGCGCCACCCGTAATAAGAACTTTAGGCATATAAAAGTTTATACAATATATTCAAAAAATCAAGATATGGATGCTCTGATAGTCTTTATTATTTCAATTGCTCTGGCTTCTGTTGTACCAACATTATAAAGCCATTTTCTTTGTTCTGCTAAATAATAAAAATATTCTTCCGTTGGCCTGTTGTCTACTAATAATCTGTTAACGATGGCGTCTAATTCATCTCTTGTCGAGTAAGACAGGCAGGGAAGGTTTTGCGGTGAACATAAGATGGGTTTCTTATTATAATCTCGAAAGAGTAAGACTGTGCCTGCTGCTACAATTTCATAGTGTCTTAAGCAGTCCCATCCACCTTTTTTACATGTCAATCCAAACCAAGATTGCTGCAAATCATTATAATATTCTTCTTCATCTGTAAACCTATGATGTGATGTCCCTCCACCCAGATCATTAACTTGCCCGAAGACTGCTGCATCTGGTGCAGTTTTTTGAAAAAGTTGATTCTTTATGGATAAATTAACTGGTCTAATTCTATGAACCGGGATACCAAAGCCTGTCGGAAAAACTCCCTCAACCTCTTCAATTAACTCTCGTTTAAAACTCTTCTTGAACTGCACACCTATTACAGTTTCATTATTATGGGTAATCATACGTGGAGCATTGCCATGTAGATCGTGCCCATCCAATACCCATACATTGCTAGAAATAGATTTTAATTCAGATAGTTTATCTTCACCATACATGTGGCCATCACCATATAATACAGCATCAACATTTGTAAGTTGTCTCTCTGCCTCTGAAATATCTAGTATAGGATGAGTTAGTAAACTAAACCCCTTGCCATGTAGTGTATTTTTAGGTGTATCGCTAAAATCATGATACATTACTTTCTTTTTTGGGTAATCAATACAATTTCTACTTAGAACCGTTCTCAGGCCATGTAGAACAGTTAATTCTAATAAGTCGCCTTGCTTATCTGGTGCAATAGTCGGAACAAATACCAGCTTCATATATTTTTGATTATGATGTGTCTATTATAGAGTTGCCGTGAAGGTGAAGTACCCTTATTGGGTCCTGAGTAATTTATATCTAGTTTAGAACCACTCCAATCTAGCCAGCTATCACTAATTTCCTGGTGAGCTGATCCTAAGAATAAATCCCAATGCTGGTATTTTTCTTCTGGTAATAATCTATAAACCTTATCAGATAATAGCTCATACTTTGCATCCCAGTGGGGTTTTGAGCCATGACACCCCGGTACATTTAAAGGTGACTTCCAGTCATAAGAATAGGTACTTTCACTACTTTCATAGAGACAGAGGTTTGCTTCACGCAGTCTCCAAACCCAATCAACATCTTCCCAGCCTCCATGTTTAAATCGTTCATCCCACCATCCAATTTTTCTAATTAATTCCTTAGCAAATCCCATAAACCCAACATTATATAAAAGAACACATGCAAAACCGTTTTCAAGTAAATGTATCATTTTTTCAACTTCTTCAACTTTTGGAAACGTTCTATCGTTTATTAGAATTAACCATTCTGTTGGTGATGTGACTATAGAATGATTAATGAGTTGCGAGTAAGAAGGATACATCAACGGGTATCGGTCAATACGATTATTCCAATAAACTTTATATTTCTCTTCAAGAGGCTTGAGTGACTGCATTTGTGATGTAGTAATATCCCTGTTGCACCCACAATGTAAGCAAATAGTTACATCAGTTATTTTTATCATAAAAAACTTTATCTATTTCTTCTAAAGTTTTAAAATTGCAAATATTATCCCTATTTGCTGCAAAGTAATTGTAGGAATAATCTTTATCGGTATTAACATAAACATTTGGATTTGGCTCCTTGAGAACAATGCCCACAGTATCGTCGTTAGTAAACTTGTAGCACAAGCTATGCAGCTTGTCATGCT